>Ga0075122_10000876_pt1 | contig 22600 bp, 45 predicted proteins | sample AntAceMetag02UKB_FD_69790 | JGI IMG/M metagenome (GOLD analysis project Ga0075122, IMG submission 69790) | Saline lake microbial communities from Ace Lake, Antarctica - Antarctic Ace Lake Metagenome 02UKB | ecosystem: Environmental > Aquatic > Non-marine Saline and Alkaline > Saline | place...
CCCATGCTCTGAATTTTATTTCTCTCATGGTTTCACCTTCAGTTTTTTCTTATCAAGTTTTTTCATAAAATCAATAACTTCTTGCAAACATTCTGCATCAAAAAAACAGTCAGTAAATCCTTCAAAAACGTGCTTTTTCCAGTTTTTATTGTATTCTATTTCTCCGAGATACTCTTTGTGTCTTAAAGAACGCACATCCCATGATTCGGATGTTTTATCAAATTCAAATTTTAGTCTTTTACTCATGGTTTCGCCTCCAAATAATTCATTGAAACTCTTGGAATGTCATCTACTGAGCTCTTTTTCAAAAGCCCAGGATTCTCAAAAATGTTTCCAACAACTTCAACAGTTGATTTATTATAACACCAAAAAGAACCATCTCTAAAACATGAACTGAAAGGATAAAAAGCTCCTTCAAAAAACTCAACTTCAAAATAACATGGAATTGATCCATCTTTATTTCTGGTTATAATAATATCGCCTTCGTAAATTTCTTTTCCGTTCTTGTCCTTCAAACCAGTGTACTGCATTAGTTGATATCCATAATTAATTGCAGTAGTAATGTCTTCAAGAGTTTTAGCATAGTACATGAAATTCTGTTTTTCATCATGGCCTGAGTCAATATACCATGCTCTAAATTTAATTTCTCTCATGCTTTCACTCCGTACTTTCCAATCGTTCCAGGTCTCAACGGTTTGATTGTTCTGAGCCGTGCTTCAATAAAAGTGCAGACATTCCAATAATGCTTCATCGCAACCTGTTTTTCATGTTCGTGAGTAAAATTGCTTAACGCTTTTGGATCAACATGAGTTGTCATCTTCTCAATCCTGTAATCACAATTTGCTCTGATGACAGGTCTGCCATCGCTTCCGGTTGTATCTCTACTCCAGTAAATAAAACTCTGAGGAGCAAAGTATCTGATGTGATCAGGATCATAGTAAGCCTGATAATTCATGAAATGTGGAACAAGTATGTGCAACAATCCATCAGGTTTAAGGACTCTATACGCTTGTTCCATAAAATGATCTATGTTTTTGATGTGTTCAAGCAGGTTGTCTGCTTTGATTTCATCAACTGAGTTGTCATCCCACGGCCATTTTTTACCCGATTCGAGATCAATCAAAACATCTGGTTTAACTTTTGGATCGTAGTCCACACGGACATATCCTTCTGTTTTTGTAAGGCCGCAGCCAAGTAATAATTTCATGGTTTTTCCTCCAATTTTTTTATTAAATGATTTACTTTTTTTGGGTGTAAATATTTTTGAGTTATTTTTTCATTGTACTTCTTGTGTTCCGGATCAGATACTTCATAAAGAGTCAATCTAAACATTAATTCAGTTAATTTTGGATCATTGAGTTCATTTGCTCGTTCTGCAACTCTTGATAAAAGACCTCCGAAAATTTCCAACGGAGCTCGTAAGACATGAGTTCCAGGATTTGTAAGAATTTCTGCAAAAAGATTTGGAGTATGCACACGCCATTCATTACTCAAATCTATTGGTTTGCTTTTTGTAGGTGTCATAGTTTCTTCTCCTTCTTTCTGAAAACAGCTTTAACTCCTTTGTTTACAACTCTTGGGATCAATTCCATAAGCGTTGGTTCTTTTGGCGGTTTAATGCTTTCTCGCCCAATGTAGTAAAGTTCAACTGCATATTCTCTGCTATCTCTTCTTTTTGGAGTTATACTTTTCCACCCAAGTCTTATCATTACCTGTTGTTCAAGCCATTCAAAACTTGGAGATGTATAACCTGTTGCAATGTCAATAATTTTTGGGTCCATAAATACTGGAATCAATGCGTGTCCTGCTGTGTTAGTTTTCGGCATCTTCAACAACCTCTTTTTTCTTTGGGTCTTCTCCGATAAGCCCATCAAGTTCTTTTTTCAGCTGTTTTCTTTCAGCCAAATTTTTATCGAGTTTTTTCTTGAGTGTTTTTAAGCTCATAAGATTTCAACCTCCTACTAAAATATATAATATACATATATATTTATAAATACTATCTTTTGATTAAAATCAGTGTTTCGGAGCCTTCTTCTGCTGTTTTTGGTGTTTTTCCCAACATTTCGAACACCAATCTTTGCCTAATCTGGTGAGAATTTGCCAAGGATAAAAGTCTTCTTTACATTTATTGCATTCCATTTTCAACCACCTTTTCAGCTTGCTGAACTTCTTGGCATAGGCCTCGAAACTTGCACGCGCCACACTTCAATCCTTTTTCATGGAAGTGGCCGAAACAAATCATGTCCTGAAGCTTCTTCACTTATCCAGCCCCAGTTTAATTAAAGCATCATCTAAAGTCATTTTCTTTATGTCAATAATAATTACATTAAACGGATCGTATTGTTTCATTTTCCAAGCTGCTTTCTTCTCTGTGTAATTAGTTTCAATCTCTACAACCATTTTTTCATCAAGCCAAAAAATGTCACACACTCCTCGTTTGAGTTTTGACTCAGTAAAATAAGTGCCGCCTTGTCTAAAAATAGCCAAACAGATTCCGACTTTCATGTAAAAATGTTCATCAGTCTCATTAGAATCATGATGCCTGATTCTGTTTGTAGTGTTGGGCCAATTAATGTTCATCATTATTTGATTTCTTTTACAAAAACCCATGATTTGAGCATTTCTCAATTTGCATCACATCTAAAAACCGGTTCTATTTTTTCAAATTCTCCAGAAGTTCCCCAAGTGTGATACTTCCATCCTTTACGATCAACCCAAACCATTACTAAAGGAATGTTTACCAGAGGTAGAAAATTCTTTTGAGCAAATTCTTGAATTTGGGCTCTCACTTTTTTAGAACAAGTATTGCTTTTGACCTGTACCCAAACAGTCGGGCTGCCTTGCTTTACGGCACACAAATCAAACAATCCAAAGAAATCGTTTTTTCCATGTCTTGTGATTTTGGCCTTGATTACAATATAGCCGTTCTCTTTAAAATAATCCATTGCTTTTTTTTCATTTCTCTGACCTTTAGCGTAAGTGTTCATGATTTCAACTCAAGCATTATTCTCACTTAAAATTCTCAATTGTTTTTCTATACTGCTTTCCTTGTCACAATATTCAAGTCCTTTTTTAGTTATCTTAACCATTGTCTCTTTTTCTTTAAAAATTTTTATAAAATTGTTTTTTTTATTAAAACCAAGAGCAAAATTGAACTCGTCTTTGTCTAAACCTGTTTCCTTTTTAAGCTGTGAAAGAGAAATCAGTCCATTTCTCTGACCTTTAGTGTAAGTATTCATCTCAACCACCTATATACAAACCAATGAGAGCTCCATCAGTTCAGGTTTTTTTCCTTTTTTACTTATTCCAGGAGCAATTAAAACAACATTTGAATCAATGAAATCAATTAATTTTTTAGCATACTCGTCTGAAAACTTTGCTTGATATGATCCATCTTCAAGAAATTTTATTAGCCCAACAGGTTTTCTCTCAAACTCTACTTTCAAAGGATACCATTTTTCAAATTTAAAATTAGCAGCCTTTTTCATTTCCTCATACCAGTCTTCTCTGATAGAAAGCTTGGAAAATTTATAATCAGTCATTTCTTAGACCTCACATACATTTCAGTTATTTCAACAATTACTTTGTAATCAGGAACATTCTTTCTATTTGGTTCAATCTTTAAATTAAAATCTTTAAAATTCAGAGTCTTTCTAACTTGATGAATCATTTCAAACATATGATGTGTTTGATCCGGACCAGCACTATTTCCATTCAATTCGAAAACTAACTTCGTTCTCATTTTTTCAACAACTCCTCAACAAGTTTTAGTTTACTGATCGGAATTTGCCAGCTCTCATCCATTGGTTTTCCTTCTCGGTCTTTCCACACATAAGTCCTGGAGATCTTTTCAACTTCGGTTGAATTAACCCATCCAAGCAGGCGCAAAGTACCAAGCGTTGGAATTGGAACAAAAATTTGATAATCATTGATTCCTACTTTTAGCTGTTGAAAAGCACCTTCAAAGGTACAAAATAAGAAAACATCAATCTTGGTTTTCTTCCGCGCAAACTGCCTTTTGTTTAGCGTAATTTTTGGCTGCTTTGTTTTCCTTGAATAGCCAACCTTTTTCACATCAACCTTGAGGTCTTTAATCATCAAATCAAATTCATCGTTTTGTTGTGGTGTAAAGGCCGGAAAATCAACGCCAAAGTATTCACACACAACGGTTTCGGCAATGAAGCCATAAATATCTGCTTGAAGCTCATTTGCTCCTCCGTAATGAAATTTGTCTGGAAAATCTATTTTGTCCAGATAAACTTTTTTACCAAGCATTATTCCATGCTTTGCAGCTTCTTTACTAATCGGTATTTCCATCATCATTCCTTCTTAATTTTTATTTCTTTACCTTCGATTGAAAGCTTGACATCCTTATCCTCTTTAAAAGGAAATTCAGGATCGTTGAACACTCTCATTGGGATTCTGACCATTATTGAGTCCCCGAATTTTTTTATTTTTGTCCAGTCGCTTTTGACCATCTTCCATTACCTCCAATAATTCTTTTGCTTTCATTGCGTGTTTACATTCTGCTGTTTCATTTCTTGAAGCTGCAAATGATCCACGCATACAAGTGCAACTTCTAAAACCTGAAACAGAAATAGAAACAGAGTACTTTTCCTTAGCTGAAAAGTACCTTGTTCCTGCTGTTCCGGTTTCAATGTAGCGGATAGCAAAGACATACATTACTTTGCCACTGTCGTATCTGTTGTCTGTGTAATGCTTTTTTGTTCACTGATTGCTTTTAATACAAGCTCGTCATTGACTTTCAGACCTAAATCTACCGGGGAGTGCAGGTTAATTGATACTCCATGGTTGTCAATTTCTTGCAAATAGACATTGAATGTTTTTTTTGTTTCATCCTCTGTCTCTTTCAGCTTGTATCCTTTGCTTCTCACTACGAATTTTCTTTCAAAAGCCATTGTGTAGGCCTCCTATTTTTTCTCAAGGAATTCAACGACTTCTTCTTTGAATCCTGCTTTGGCTTTGTCTGATTTCACTGTCTTCACTAAGCATTTCTGATCCATGATGCCAACCATAAATTCTTCAAATTCGATTTCTCCTTTTTCGGCAAAAGTTTCAAATAATGCTTTTAGTTTTCCCAGAGCTGATTCGTTGCCAAGCCATAGTCTGTCGTCATATTCTCTAAGTGTGCCGAATCCTTGGAAGAATGTTTTTGTTTCCTTGGTTTCTGTATCTTCATACTCAAATTGGACTGCGAGCCAATGAGCAGTGAATTGTTTATCTATTGGAAGATCAATTTTCTTTGTTCCTCCGCCTTCAACATCAATTGTTTTTGTGGTTTGCCTCAATCCGTTTGTTCTCAAGTCTGCTTTTAAAACTTTACAAACTGTCATTTTTTTGAATTGAGGTTTTTCGTTTAATGATTTGAATCCTTTACTTAAAAGATCAGATTTACTTTCTTGATCTAATCCTTGTGATTCTTTGGATTCTTCTTTTTGTTCCTCATCTTTTGGAGTCACATCTTTTGTTTCGATTTTTTGTTTAGACATTTTTTTGTTCTCCTCTCATTGTCCGTAAAAGGACTTATTGAGTATCAATAATTTTTTTCATCAACCTTTCTTTCTCATCGTGGAGTTTAAAGGCATTTTGTAATCGGGTTTTTGCTTCATCGAGATTGTCAGCGTTAAAATAAAGTTTTCCTCTTTTACCAGGGCCTCCAAAGTCAATTTCCATTGAGTCCGGATAAAGCTCTTTAGGTACTGCAATTACTATGTCAGCAATTTGTTTCAATTTCGGTCTGGATTCTTTTTCCCGACCACTCATTTCATCCATTTTTTTCTTAAATTCATCAGGCATAATTTCAACCTCCATTCATATAAAATATATAATAAACACATATATATTTAAATGTAATGTAATCATTTTGAACCATACATCCGGCCCAAATCAGTACCACACTTGCCTTTTCCTTCAATTCTTGACCATTCTCTGTGAACATACTCGCATCGAGGACATTTGTAAAAATCAATATTGTAACGAGCAATCTGCCAAGTCTCATGCTTGTTTCCTAAATAATCCATTTTGATTTTAAAAGCTTTTTTGAAACACTTAGGACACCACATATGCTTTCGCTGTTTTTTTGGATTCTTTGGCCTGTGAAACTTACTCCAGGACTCGTTTATGTTTTGTTGTTCGTCTGCAAATGTCATTTTCACGGAAACTCCTGTCTTTTACTCGGCCAATTCAAACTATCTTTTAAAAAAACAGGAATGCCATACTCATCAGGTTGCCTAATTAATCTTTCAACCCATTCCTTTTTTGGCATCTTTAAAGGATTTGTTTGAGCTCCAATAATAATCCAATCAATGTAGCTCATGTCACAAGAAATTTCTTCAAGCAGAGGTTCAAATGAAATAAATCTTATATTGGCACTGCATTCTCGAAGCATTTGCAAATTATTATCAGCTCTTGCCTGAGTATCAATGGTTGTACCAAGCCACACATTGTCTGGAAAAATAAACTCTCTTGCTCTTGCTGGATTTTTAGTTAAAATCTGAAAAGTGTGTTGAGGACATTTTTCAATTACTTTTAAAACTCTTGAAATCCATTCCTGAGGAACCCAATCTCCAAAAAGTTCTCCCATAGAACACACAAAAATCTTGCTTGGTTTTGCAAGTCCGATAGGTTGATTTAATCTTTTTGAGAAAAAGGTTGGCTCAAAATGACCGTAAAACCTTGTCGCAATCTTTTTTGCATAACAATAAGTACATCCGTGTTTACAACCAACCACAGGATTCCAGGTATAATCAGTCCATTCTATTTTTGTTTTTTGCATTTTCATTCCTCCGTTTGCAGGCACTAAAGCGAGTAGACCATTCTCATTGTCGGATGAAAAAAGGACCGGCTAAGTCCAGCCATTTTACTTCAATGCTGTCTGCCTACTTTGAATAATTTTCTATTGTGCATTCTGCTTTTGCCTTTAATTGCTCTGCTTCTTGCAAACCCATTTGTTTGATTTCTTTCAGGGTTTCCACGTCAAGCTCAATAAAAACAGCTTCATCTTTTTGAAGATCTCCTCTGTAATCATTTCTCACAATGCAAAGAGCATTTCCGTCTAAAAACGCTTTCATTTCAAATTCCTCCTGTTTTTCAGTATTCAATTCTCTGTTTTCTTTTTGGCTTTTTCAGCTTTTAATTTTTCAGCTTCTATTTTTTCTCTTTTGATTTTTTCAGCATTTAACTGTTCTTTGAAATTCTTAAAAGTCGTTGCCTTTTCAAAACAAGCCACAACCGAATTCAAAGCAAGTCTTTCTCTGCCTCCAAAATTTACTCGTGTAAGAAAAACTTGATTATTTTTAAAGTCAGCCGGACTCATTACAACTAAAATATCGTCTTCTTTCAAAATAATTACCTCCATTAAAAAGTTGTTTAAACAACTCTTTCATTTTTAAAGCCACATTTTTGACAGCTATAAACATAATATTTTTTTCCATTTTCATCATTCCTGATTGACTCACTAACCTTTGAAGAATTACACTTCGGGCATTTCTTCGGGCCGACTTTTATTTTAGGCTTCATCTAAAATCCTTTTTTTTCTGCAATGTGGATTTAAATTCAAATGAACCTCCAATGCTTTTGAACCAGAAAGCTCCGCAGAACAATATGGACAACAAAAGGAGTTGAAATCTTTGCCATCGTATCTGCTCGGCTTCCCGGTTCCAAAGCGTGGTTTTAATCCAAGTGTCATTTTAAGCTCCTCCTGGAACTCCTGGGATTGATTCTTTTTTCTTTCTTTCTTTTTCAAAATCAGAATAAGAACCATCTCCACAATCAGAGGCATGGCATTTTTTTCCAACTTCAAGATACTCTTTCCAGTATTCAGGCCAAGTGTCCTTAATTTTCTTTTGGTTCACATGGTCAGCGTGTGATAAGGCACAACCAAGTGCGTTGACAAAACCGCCTCCAAATTCCTGCATACCTCTCGATACATAGTATTTTTCTTCTTCCATTTGCACCAGTTCATTCATTAGAAATCATCCTCCCAATAAGGATAATCAGATTCTTCTGCGAGTTGTTTCTCTCGGTCTTTTTGAGCTGACTCTTGATCTCTTTGTTCAGCTGCAATGTCAAGGTAAATTTCCATGTCAAAGTCATCTTCTTTGATTTCTTCTTCTTCAACCTTAGCCAGAATTTCTTGAACATTCTCATGCTCGATTTTATCAACCGTTTTTTTCAGCCAATTTTTTCCTACGTTCATTTGATTTCAACCTCCTTAATAAAATATATAATATACACATATATTTATAAATGATGCCTACTGATAATTTTATGGGGAGAGCAACAAAAAAGACGGATTTCAACCTCCATCTTTTTCTGTTCTCCTCATTTCTATTGATTTAATTGTTTTTTGATTATAGCTTTAATAATTGCCGGTTTTTTGATGGTTTTATTTTTTTCCAATAAAACCTGCTCTACCTTAATATAACAAGAATTGATGATGTTAGGTTCAGCAAAACCGCCTTTTTTGAAGCTATTTCTGAATGGGCCAATGTTTTCCATTACAATTTTAACAAGTTCAGAATCATCTTCAATCTCTCCCAGGACAAAGCTTAATGACTTTTTATTCAGCTTCTCTTGAAATTTTAAAAATCTACCTTGTTGTGTTGATAATTCTTTGATATTGTTTCTGAGTTCATCTCTGAGTTCTCTAAAACTCTCTGTCAGGCCTTTGACAAGTTCTTTATCCATTGAGAGCAATCCATTATACATAAACTCACTTGAAGAAACTCCAAGTTTCCCGGCTTCTTCTTCAAGATGATCCATGAAAGAAATAGGTAAATTCACACTCTTTTGAGTTGTTCTCTCTGAGTATTTTAACGGTCTCCCAACTCCATTTGGTTCCATATATTTCAACCTCCATTGAATTAATTAATGGTTATTTGAAATATACACGGCAAGTATAAATATAAATATCTCTTGTTCAGAAATTAAACCAGAATGCCTCAAAAAGCTTGAAATCAATAATTAATAATTAATTAATTAATCAATTCATTCATTCATTCATTCATTCATTCATTCATTCATTCATTAGACTAACCAATTTGAAACATTTGTAGTCATAGAATGAAAACATATAAAAAAAGAGTTAGAGAGATACAACATTGTGTTATCTCTCTTTGATATTGTTTCAATAACGTGGTTCAAGTGGTCTAAATTCAACCCATCCAACCTTTGAATCTGAGTAGCCATTTGACAACTCTTTCAACGAATGCTGTGACTCCACCATACATTAAAGCACCAGTTACAACTTCGACTTCAAGGCCTGTTGAAGTTGCAATAATTCCAACAATTCCTCCAAGAACAACAGTTGTCAAAAACTTTTTCTTGTTAAAGCTTTCGTACCCAGCTCCTTTTTTGTAAGTTTGAAGGTATCCTGCTCCGGCTAAAAATAACCCGGCAACTCCTCCCACAACAATCTGCATGAAATCCATACGATCGCCTCCTGTTAAATAAATTTAAAGACTGCTAACAGTCCTGTAATTATTACAATTGCAGAAACAACTACTCCAAATAACCAAGGCCATCTTTCAAGAGTTGTAACTCTGTCTCCTTGTTCTTCAACCTCTGTTTTGTTTGATGCAACTGTTCCGTTTAATTTTTCTAAGTGTCCTGCAATTTGAACCAAATTTTTAGAAGTTTCATGGAGAGCATCATTTGCTTTGTCAAGTTTTTTAAAAAGCAATTGATGTTCTTCCCGATTGATTGCTTTATCCTCTCGATATTCTTTACGAAATTCTCCAAACTCAGTCATCAAATGATCACCAATTGCAAATTACTGTATGCGCCTTTTGCATCTTCGATTTTTATTAATTTGTCAGTTTGTGGTTCAATGATATAAATTTTTTTAGAAGAAGAAACAAAAATATTAAAAGCATGAGATTTACTCCAAGCAATTCCAAATGCCAAACATCCCCAAGCTGGAGTACTTGCTTGGCCCATTAAACGAAAAGAAAAATCATCACAATCAAAATAAGTCATGACATACTTGTAGCGGTCAGTTCGATCTCTTTTCAAAAAATCAACCATGCTATCGTGTTTGACAAGTTTGTAATTTCCATCTGACAAAAACAATTCTTTGGTGTGAGGCTTCATTAGGTTCTTTAAAGCGATGATGGTAATTTCTCCGCTTGTTTCCGGGACCTCATCTTTGGAATAAAATTCAAGCTCTTTCTCACACGTCTCTTGCTTTAATTTGTACTCCTCCAACTTCGAGAGTAAATGGCTTTTTTCTGCAAGACATGAAGTTAGCTTCTTTCGAAAGTGGACAATCGAATTTATCCACAGTGAGAGCCTCCTCAACCTTTTCTGGATTACCTCAATTACCTTCATCTTGATTACCTTGAAACATCTCATATATTTATTTCTTTGCCTTTTAAAGATTTTAACTTTGTAGTGTCATCTGTTTGCTGCTGTATCCATTTTTTTATTGTCTTTTTATAAGACTCGTTTTCAATTTGGCTATGTGAGAAACCAAATCGTTCAGAAACTATTTTCCCGTTTACTTTTGCTTCGATTGTGAGCTTGATAACATTAGGATGTTTTTCTTCTTTTATTATTTTAAATTTCACAACACAACCTCCTTGTTTTTAAACTTTGTATGAATTTTGATTTTTTTAGGCACATCAGGTTGAACCTTTCCTGCTTCAAGAACCGCAGTCGTTTCCGCTATTCTATTTTCAAATTTTGCTTTTCCATTTTCTTCAATATCAAGCCAGCCCGTGCCTGCGAAACATCTGCCTCTTGGTTCTCCATCTACTTCAAGCTTTACTTCAATGCCATTAGAACCTTCATGTTCTTTTACTTCTAAAATTTTCACATTCATAAAATCACCTGTTAATCTGGATGCTTGTGTCCTCCGTCAGTTGGACTCAAATTATCTCCGTGTGGATGGTTGTCATCTTGGGTTCCAAAAGAATCTGAGTGAGTATGGCCTCGTGTTCCATGGTAATTATAATAAACACGAGGATCATCTGTAAAATAAGTATTTGTTCCAACCTTGTACTGCAATACATAGGTTTTGTCTTTCCAGCTTTCAGGAATGTGTAAATAAAAACTCACATTCGCGGTTTCATAATCTTGTCCCCAGACGTGCTCTCCAATCAACCAACCTGTTGAATCCGGATAATAAGAAGTATCTGTTGAATTGTATGCTCTGATGTAAATATCCCAAACACTTCCACCTGGTGTTGCAAAATCAAATGTCATGTTGAAAGTTCCAGCAATTCCATGAAAAAAATATTCAAAATTTGCTGTCTCAACTGCGATTGTAACAGAACGCCAAGTATTATCAGCTGTTAAAAGAGTGGTGTACCCGCCAAAAGCATAACCTGTTCCACTTGCACCTGCTGTTACAACTGCTCCGGTAACACTTGTATCACTTGGCGCTGCTGTAACTGATCCGGAAAGAGAAAGATCTCCTGTGCCGTCATCTGTTGGTTGAACCATTCCTCCAATTTCTCTCGTTGCTCTTTTTGTTGCCAATTCTGCTGAGAGTTGATCTGCTGCCATTTCTCGTTCTCCTGTTCCCCGGACTTCGAAAAAAAGATTTTGGCTTGACTGAGTAGCAATTCTTTTGTACTTTACAATTCGTTGAGCTACTGCGTCCAGGCCAATGCGATCAGAACTCACGGAAACCACATCTCCAAGAGCAAATGAATAGTAAGGATCAATGACCTCAAAAGTATAAGAGAAACTTGTTCCATAATTAATTGCTAAAAGCTTGGCCGCGTAACTTGCAGCCTCTGTGTCGGACTCAATGGATTTATCAACAATGTTTAGTTCTTCATCTCCTGTAGTCCAACCGCTTGACGAAACACCTGAAACTTCATTGGTTCCCCATCCTTTTCCTACAACTGTAACTTTTTTCACAGACTTGGTATAATCTTCATCATCAACCACGTCCTTGATATTAATTCCATCCATTAGATTTCCAATTGTTGAAGCTGAACCTTTATGGTCTTCAATATCGAGTTCAGCATTTGCATCATCAATGCTCCAATCCTGTCCAGTAATTTCACAAAGCTTGGTCACTCCTTCAATTAAACCCATTGATTTTGAAGTTCTAAAAGCATTAACGCTTTGGTCTGCAACACTTCCTTTTGTAACATTTGTTGTGTAATCGAGTAAAGCAGGTGTATCATCGGCAATAATTCCGCTTGTGTCTGTTGAAGTCCAAGTCTCGTCAGGACAATTTGCTTGCTGGAGTTTTCTTTCAGCCCATCCAATTCCTTCAAGTCTAAGCTGGCCTGTTGAAGTATGACTTCTTTTGAGAATTTCTCCAATCAATTCCAAGGTTTCATCAAAATAAAAATAGACTTTTTTGTTCATTGCAAAGTCTGCGCGGTAATCAGCAGCGCTTCCTTCAAGCACAATATCAAAATACCTGGTTCCGTTTAAAGGAATCTCGTACATTATTTTTGAAAAAGAACGAATAGTCTCAAATTTATCCGCGCTTATCTCTACATCTGCTCTCAAAACCATTTTATCAACCTATATAAGACGGATACCATGTGCCAACCACATTTGCAGTATTGTCATTTCCTGTTAATTCTATTGAAAAAGCCTGATCTGTTCCTTCCGCATCAACCCACGGAGCAGACTCTCCAAAAATTCTCACATTGCCGGACTTTGTTCCACTAACTGTTGGATACGCCCAACGTAAATCTTTAAAAGTTCCTCTGCTTCCTTGCGACACATATGAAAACAAACTAATCGTTAAAGTGTTTCCAGAAGTAAGACTTCCAGTCCATTCAATTTTATGAGGAGAAGTATCAAAATCGCTTGTGCCTCCAATCTCAATTTTTGTAATAGCTGATCCTGCTGCGTTTTCAATCGTCCATTCAACAATGGCCGGAGCATTTCCAGCATTTGTAAAAGCTCCAACTGAACCACCTGTGGCATCATTAAGCGTTGTTTTATTTGCGTTTGTAGTAGTCCAAGTATAAGTGCTTGCTGTTCCGTTCAAAGTAAAAGGTAAAATAGTATCCAGTGAAGCCACATAGTCAATGAAATTTGTTCGGCCTCCTTGATCTGTTTTTCTGATGCTTGATCCTTTGACGTAATAAAATCGAGTGCTTGAAATCCAAAAACGCTTTATTGAATTGTCATAGATTTGTTTTGCAATGCCGTTGAAATTACTTACTTTGCTTGCACCGTACACTTCTCCGTTGAGAACAATTTTTCGAGTAGCAACTCCTCCTGCTCCAATCAAAATGTGTCCAATCCCATAAGGAATTTGAGTCCAAGAATCGTTTATGTCAAAAGGAACATTCACAGTTTTTGGATTAACCTGAAAAGTTAAAGTCGCATTCGCATAAGTTTGCGCTGTTGTTCCAATTTTCATGTCTGCCATTTTATTGACCTCCTGCGTGTGCGTATCTCATTGCCAGATATGCTGGGTTTGTTGCGTTTGCAAAGCCAAGTGAAGACCAAATTGCACTTTGAATGTTCTCTCTGCCAAACATATTTATGAGGAAATCTCCAATCAGTTCTCCGCCTGTAAATGCTACTCCTGCAACTCCTCCGATTGCTGCTCCTCCTGGAACAGTAATTCCAGCAGCAGGACCTCCCATAAGTCCAAGTGTTGCTCCAATTCCACCCATAGTCATAACATTTGAAACTAAAGTCTGCAACCAATCAATGCCTCCGGATTCTGTTGTTGCCGGACTCAAAACATTTCCCCCGTGTTGTAAAACTGCTGCTCCTGCTCCGGCTAAAACTCCTCCAACTGGGCCGCCAAATTTATAACCTAAAAGTGCGGCAACAGCAGTAGGACCGAACTCTTCAATCGCCCAATTAAGAGTTTCTCCAAATTCAATGTCAAGATGTGTAGTAATACTTCCACCAAATTCACTCATAGCTTTCCAAGCCAATCCTGCATTAGTGGCCATTGTGTCAAATCCAGAAACAAGAGCATCGATTGATCCTTGATTTTGATTTACAAAATCAACAAAAGCTGTGAACGCTGAAGCCACTCCGTCAAAAACAGGTCGGAGAGTTTCTCCAAGTGTTCTGCTTAATCTTAAAAAATCAGCTTGCATTCTCGCCAAAGCCGGTGCAATAGCAGGAGCCATTGACGCAATTCCAAGAAATGCTCCAGCAAGAGCTGTTCCAATTTTTGCCAAAGGTTTAGCAATTCCTTTAAGCGCATCTCCCATTCTAAGCATATCACCAAACGCAGCACGAGCTGATTCTTTTGCTTCATCCAAACCGCGCTTCATTTCTCTAAGTCCGTGTTTTATTGAAGAAACATCAATGCTTCCAACAATTTCAACACTTCCAGCTTTGACCATTTACATCATTCCTCCTCTTGCTTTCATTTCCAATTCTTTCTTTTTTCTTCTTCTATCTGAACAGAGTGCAACAAACTCCCAAGTTTTTTTTTCTCTTTCAGTCATTCCATCCTGTTCCAGGAGAGAAATTCCGAGTCTGAGTAAATTAAACTTTTTGAGATAAACAACCGCAGGCGGATAATAAATTTCTTGATCCTCTACGATTGCTTTTTGTAGTTTTTTGCAACACCACTCTCCACTGAGTTCAGATCAGAAATTGCCTGAACCAATGGAATTCTTATCTTTGGCTTTAATCGAACAAGCAGAGCTGTCTTTTGTGTGGAATTAAGTTCTTTGAATTTTTTACCGTCTTTTTCATACGGTGCATCCACGACACAATTTCCAAGCCAATACCCGTTTCTCACAGAAATGTCTGCAATCAGGTTTCCTGACTCTTGATCGATTGACACATATTTGTTCGTAAGCTTGTCTGCTTCCATTCCATCAAGCTCTCGAATCTTAAATTCTTTTCCATCGATTACAATTGCAATCGGTTCTTCAGCGATAAAATCGCTTTCTTTTCTTACCTTCTTAATTTTTCCCATCTTCAATTCCTCCATCATGTGAATGTTTCATAATCGTTGAGAGAATCAACTGCCACAATGGCTGCTGAGTTAAACTCCAGGTTAAGCGAAACAACATTCGGGCCGTCAAGATTTGTTGGATCAGGCGGACTGTTTAGATAGCCTCCTGTGAATGTAAAAGTCAGCGTGTCATTTGTTCCTCTTTTGAATTCAATTGAGTTTGTTCCTGTTAAAACATTCGCTGAGTCAAACATATCAAAGAAAGTGTCATCGGTATAATGAGCCGTTGCACTGAGATTGTATGTTCTCAATGTTGGAGCACTTTGCTCTTTAAGCCTGCCTAAACCATACCGCGCATACATTCCATCTGTAAGACCGTTGTTGATTGTCAGCGTTCCTGTTTTCAAATAAGAAACCTCTGAGTCTTCAAGAGTCAATGTGGTGTGCCTTGGTTTAAATCCTTCAGTTGTCGGAGCAGTTAAACTCGTTGTTGAAGTTCCGTTGTTTGCGTCCTCTGCAAAAATATTCGCAGTGGCTGTAAGAAATCCACCTGGGTCAGATGAATCCCATGCAAGTCCATAAGACTGAACCTGGCAACCTTCATATCTTCTCACACGATCTGTTGTTGCCTGAATTGCTCTCTCCATTGTAAAAGAAAGCAAATCCTCATTTGTTTCTGTAAAAGTATGCGTGTACGGATCACTTCCTGTGTCTGTAACATCGCTTGACTGTTTGAGAAAAACAAATTTTAAAAACTTCCAGTTCTGAGGCACGTACGAAACAACGCCTCCCCACAACTCAGCTCCAAAATCTCTGGCAGGAACATCAATGACTTCCGTGCCTGCTGATTTGATTTGAATAATGTTTTGACTGTCTCGGTTCGGGTCAAAAGTGGCATTTCTTCCAAACTTTTCAACTGTCGTTTCTGCTGAACCATAAGTGCCTTCTTCGTCTGAGAAAGAAATTGCTTCCTTTTTTCCCAATAATAGTTCGACCATTTTTTCTCCTCCTGTTAATGTCCTACATCAGTACCTGACAACAAAAACTCTTGTTTGTGTCGATACGATTGAGCTTGTTCATCGAAATTTGCTTGTCCGAAAGCTACTTCCGAATAATCATATAATTTTGGATACAAGTCATCAACATAGTCAATGAATTGATTTTCAACCTGGTGTGCAAGATAATCTGCCAAGTCTTGTTCCTCATAATTTTTAGAACTGTAAGTTTTTGAATAATCTTTTTTAGTCCACACATCAATTTGAAAATGAACCTGATGAATTATGCTTGCATCGTAAGGACCGGCTCTTTCTCCTGTTTTATCAATTATCATTATACTAATTCGTGGAAAATTTGTTTTTGACATTGGAGCAATCGGCTTGTCTGGATAAATCCATTCTCCGTTTGTTGAACTTGAAGAATAATAATTGACAACAATGGCATCGCTAACTGTTGCACCTGTTTTAAGAATTATTTTTTTACTAAACAAATCAATTTCGTATTCTTCCCATTTCTTCAAAGTCACAGAGTTTTGAGTGACACTTGTAATTGCCCGCACTAAATAGCTTGTTGTTGGTGTTAAAGTAAAATCAGTTTGAGAAGCAGTTGCAGTGAAAGAATCATTTTCAGAAGTGTACCTTCCACGAGGATCTGTAAGTCTTGCTCTTAAAAATTCGCAGACTATGTCTTCCGGTCTTGTTAGTACTGCCATTCTTTTTGCCTCTTGGACTTCTTCAACAGCTCTTGCCGTCAATGACGGGCAGCAGAAACTCCGGGGGACCGAAAGTTCTACTGCCTTTGGATTCAATGAACCAAAAGGATCGGGAAATCCTTTTCTTATTTATAATTACTATAAACCTTACGTTTTATTTAAGCTTATACTTTTTCATGATCCTTTTAAGATTAGACTTCAATGTTACTTTTACAGCAGGTCTCATAAACGGAGTTCCTACCATATTCTCTGTACCGAATTCTTGATGCACTCCATAATCAACTCCATCTGTGACTCTCATTTTTAGAGCCGGTGTATCTGGTTCAACATGAATCGAAGCTCTCAAACGGCCTGTTAAATAAGGAGCAAATCTTTTCGCGTGCCTTTCAATGGCAACCATAATTTCATACAAAGCTTTCTTCAATCTACTAATCAAGCTTCTTTCCGTTGTAATTGGATCGAAATCAATTTTCATGTCAAAGTTTAATCTAACCATTGCTAATCTCCCGCAAAATTAATTTTCTGTAAACTTCCACATCCATGCCACCATACTTGCCAACAATCTTTTCAACCATATACTCTGAAAGATCGTTTCGAATAATTGTGTCACCTGTTTTGATTTCTGCAAAACCAACATCGTCATTGATTCTGTAACTTTTTTTACAATATGCTTTCATGTGGCCGGATACTTGAATTCCAACTGCAAGAATGTCACGGTCTTTCTCAGTAATTGGTTGAATGATTAAAGGAATTGTTTTAACCCAGCTCGTGCTTGAAGAAACTCTGCCAAATTCATCTTCAACCTGAGTTGATCTCCCCCATTCTGCTTGTTCTGAAAAAGGAACATCCGACAAGATTGTTTCAAAGTCGGACTGCATATCGCTTAAAAATTCTTTTAATTCACTGGCAACGCTTTCATCAAATGACAAAGCATCAACAAAAGTAACAAATTTCTTTTTTGAAAGTATTTCTGCAAGAGTTAATTCATCATCAACTGACGTAGTAATTGCTCTTGTTATTATTTCAGAAAAAGCAAGCGGATCACTTATGTTTTTTCCAATGACTTTATCCAAAGCTCCTGCAATGGCCAAAGTATCCTGAACTTGTCTGCCTTGAGTATGTTCCTGGCTTTCAACCATTGAAATAGCTTCCTCAAAAAGTGTCTTGAATGCTTTGTAAACTTCTTCTGATACTGCTAAAGCTTCAGTTAAAGTCATGGCAGTTTCTAAATTCAAAACATCTACTAAAGAAACCACTTCTGAAAACGCTTTTGGAATTGAGTTTGTTCTGGTTTCATTCAAAGAAATTGACTCCGACATCACCCGTCCTCTTAACATAGATACTGCTTCCACAATTGCAAGAGACTCAACTGTTAAATTTTTTGCAGTTTCTTTTGCTAAAATACCCGATATTGCATTACCAACTTTTCCGGCTTGTCTAATTGGAATAACAGTTGTTCCTGTAACTGTTCCATCGTTTGCATTTCCTGAAGTATCAAAAGCTGTTGGACAAGTTTTTCCTTCATTGAATTGCCACCAACCTGCAAGGTCAGCCATTCGGCCAGCATTTGTTCCGCTACCATCATTGTAAAGTTCTTTAATTTCTGCAAGCGTTAAAATAGTATCATAAACTCTAACATCGTCAAGTGCTCCGGACCATGATCCAGTTCCAGCATCATCTTTACAACCGATTACATTTGTTGAAGCTCTTGTGACTGAAACACCATTTGTATTTTGTTCTACTCCATTGTAATAAAGCCTAACCGTAGTGCCATTATAAGTCATGGCATAATGATTCCAACCTGTGTTAGAGTCAGAAAGCATATAAGCAGTAGCTGCACCATTTCCAAAATCCCCACCATTTTCAGGATTACACTGAAACCATGCTTCATCAATTTCGTTTGAGTGGTAGCCAATGTAAACTCCATTGTCTGCATTCTCATAAAAATTCATTGCAGCTGCATTGTTTGTACCACTGACTTCTTCTCCAAAATCATCAGCACGCATCCAGTAAGCTATTGAAAAATTTGCAAAATTAGCAATCGGTTGATTTACTGTAACTCTTGCATCTTTGCCATTTTGAAACCGCATTCCATATCCTTCTAAAAGAAGTAAAGAAGTTTTCCTTGTCAAAGTTTCTGCAACGGCCACAGCATCAGATGGAGTTTCAGTATAATCAGTCATCAGGTTTCACATCCTTTGAAAAAGTTTCAATTTTTGATTCTTCTCCAATGTGTTCAACTTTAATTCTTCCAGCAGAAGCAATTTTGTACATGATTTTATTTAACTCGTAAAGATCAACATACTTTGCATGGCCACAAATTGCGCGGGTATCAACAAATAAATCATATCCTAAAGCCCGTGCTTTTTCTGAAAAATAATAATCTTCAGATAAAACAGCAAGTCCTTTTCGAGTGTATTTGAATTTAAACCAAGGCGGCTTCATCTTTTCAAGTACTTCTCTGTGAATTAAAAGGCATCCTGTTCCAACTCCATCAACATTCACAAGCGATCCTGAATCATTACCGAGATCTTCAACTGTCAAAGTCCGGAATAAAACCTCTTTTCTTTCAGCAACTCTTTTCATGATTAAAGGCGTAGGCACACCTTTCTGCATTACAACAGTGAGTGCGCTTACAATCTTTTTTCCATGCCCAATCATTTTATCCAAATCAAATTTTGGAATCATGTCATCGTCAAGAAAAAGAAGCCACTCATGTTTTGTTGAAAGAAAAGTTTTCACTATTTCATTTCTATTAGCGTCCACCGGCTGCTTGTGCCTGATCATTAAAGCAGGCTTGGTGCCTTTCGGCTCTTCTAAAATGCCATAAAGCCAATTTGTAAGCCTCACGTCCGTCACGCTTCTGTTTGTAGGAATTGCTATCATTGTCATACCATCATCTCCTGACACGGATTATTTAATCAATGTCAATTTTATAGGTTATTTCCAAAGTGTCTCCACTTGCAACATTAACCGCTGAAAATGTTTGAGCCGCAATCATATCGCCTGTGGCTGCATGATTGAAAACACCTGTTTCCGTAATCGCTTTTGATTCTGTAAACGAAAACGTATTCACAAACTTCGAAGTGTCCCCGGTTGTATCCGTGGTATCTGTTGAAGTTGTTGCAGTGTCTCGCGAATATTCATCGTTCAGCTCAGTACTTGTTGCAGCAAAAGCTGTTGTACCTGTTCCAACCGCGATGTTTGAAAACGCTGTTCCTGAACCAATTATGAGTTCAGCTGCTTCTGCTCGTCCTGCATCTGTTACAGTCATTTTAATACCTCCATTGTTTCTTCTTTTTTAACTCCATTTTTGAGTGTAACTTTTTTATGTTCTTTTAGGTTTCCGTCTTTATCCCGGACAACCAATTCAATTGATTGATTTACTTGTTGTGTTTCTCTCATCATCTCACCGATGGCCTTGTTCTAAAGGATTTCCAAAGTTGATCCCATTCTTTTCTTAATTGAGCTGCGGTTTCTCTCCACTGAGTATATGGTTCTCCTTTCTGCACGCTTTCGTCTCCAAGAGTGTATCCTGTGATTTCATCAAAACTTTGACCTACAACACGCGCAACTCCTGCCAATGAACCAGCAACTCGCATAAGTCTCTTTGCAACATCTGGAACATCAACCTTTGTGACCATTGAATCTGATTCATGTGGAACCGCTAAAGTATCCACAGTAATTGTTCCTGTCGCTGTTGAAGTAATTTTAGCTGTTTCAATTTGAGAATCCATACCTTGAACTTCAACATAGTCATCAGCAGCAAAACCTGATTCTGAGCTTACTGAAATTGCAACACTATCTCCTGCAACTGTAGCAGCTGTTGTTGTTGTCTGAGTAGTTGTGTAAACCAAAAGTCCTGAATCGTATTTGATTCTTACCAAATTTCTTTCAGTTGATTTTGATTTAAAAAGTCCTTCTTCTGCTGATGTTGTAAGCCAAATAACTCCAGGTTGTTTATCAACTCTAACATACTCAGGAGTTATATCTGTGCCGTCAATATTTAAGGCCCGGATTTTTAAAACTGGATTATTTATTAACACTAATCTTTCAGTTCCATTGCCTTCATATTGTTCAATTACAGTCCTTGGAATAAAAGAAGTGTTAGCGATCCGTTCAACTTCGTACTCAGTATCTGAAATAATCTCATCAAAATCGCTGTCGCTAATAAATTTTGTAGTAATTCCACAAGCTGCACGGACCTGAGCAGTAGTTACATATCGAGGCATTTCTCAACACCTACTTTGAACTCGTTGTTCTTTTTCCAGTGGGCCTAAACTCTGCTTTATCTCCAGGCTTTGCAACTTCCTTTGGTGACTCCGTTGGAGCATCACTTGGTTTGGCAACTTCTTTGAGCTGATCTAATTGTTTTGTTTCAACCGTTGCCGGTCCTGTTTTGGTTTCAAGAGATTTAATCTGAGTCAAACCTGCTTTTTTGTAATGATTCTGGTAATTTTTTCCTTTACATTCAATGGTTTCACCTTGTTTCAAAGTTCTCCATTCCTTAATTTTTACATTGAGTTCTTTCTCAACCTTGATTTTTTCCTGTGTTTTGTTTTCGAATCTCATTAAAATACCTCCATGGTTACATAAATTCTCACAGCTTTTCCCGCAGTCTGATCTGCAATCGTAATGGTAAGTAATCCATCAACAGGAAATTTTATGGGAATTTTGTATGTTCCATCATACGTTAAATCTGTTCCGGTTGTTTCTTCAGCATATGCTCGCGGATAAAAAACTCCGCTTGTATTTTTATCTGTAAGAGTCAACACGGTTTGAGTGCTTGCGCCAATTTTCGCAGTAACTACGACATCTGTGTTTCCATGACTGGAAGCATCGTACACTACTCCGATTGCCAAAATATTGCCTTTTACGACATTAGAATTGGCTGTTGCATCACCACTTGCGTCGGCAACGCCTGAATACAAATCAATTGTTTGTACTTTTGTTGGCATGATTAATCCTCCTTTTTTTCAATCAAAAAAAGAAAACAAAGAAAGGCAACTACTTGCCTTTCTCTTTTTTATCTTCAGTTTTTGGTTTCTTCTCAGCCTTCGATTTTCCAGCTTCAAAGTCTTTTACTTTTTGTTTAATTTCTTCTGTTCTTTCTTTCATTCAATCACCTTAGGTTGCTACCGCATTTGGGTCAACAGTTGTTGTTCCTGCTTGTGTATGGTTTCCCACAATTCCAGTAGGACTTGAAGCTGATTCAATTGGTGTTGCACCACTTGTGACTACAACATAGTTGTTGCTAATCACATTAACTCCTGTGCTGTTAATGTCAATTCCTTTCGGAGATGTGCCTGTCAGGTTAATGAAATTGTTGTCAATTACATTTCCATAACAAACTGCGGTATTGTCAAAGAGAATACCTGTTGCGCTTGTATTGTTGCTTGAAATCCTGTTGTAGTGAATATAGCTGTCAATACAATACTGGTCAGCTCCGCCAGTCATGTAAATGTTATTTGTGTAATCTCCACCGGCTTCTCCAAACTGATTGTAAGCAATTTCTGTACTTCTGACATCTTCTCCTTGAATTGCATTAACTGATGTTCCTGAAGTTCCTTTGAACCTACAATTTACAATCCTTGTATTGTCTGTTGCGATTGCGTAAATTGCTGGCAAAGCTGTTGAGGTTACAAATTCAATATTTTCAATACTGCAATTTGCTCCTGCAAGCAAAATTGAACCGTGTGTAACACTTGCTCCATCATCTGTGATGTTTACGCCTGAATCTGAGCCTGGAATACCTAAGCCAATCAAATGAATTCCATGGCCGTACATTCTTAGATCAAGTGTTGGTGAGTATGTTCCTGGAAATACAAAAACATAGTATTCTGCATCGTCAGAATAATCGTCTCTTGCCATTTTGTTTCCTGTTGTGTTTCCAAAACATTTTTCAAGCGTGGCAAACGCTGTTGTTGGACTTTTTCCATCGTTGCTGTCACTTCCGTTTTCTTCATCAACGTAGAAAATATGTCCCGCAGTTCCTCTCAAACGTCCAGCCATTCCAC
>Ga0075122_10000877_pt1 | contig 22549 bp, 23 predicted proteins | sample AntAceMetag02UKB_FD_69790 | JGI IMG/M metagenome (GOLD analysis project Ga0075122, IMG submission 69790) | Saline lake microbial communities from Ace Lake, Antarctica - Antarctic Ace Lake Metagenome 02UKB | ecosystem: Environmental > Aquatic > Non-marine Saline and Alkaline > Saline | place...
AAATAGAGAAAATTTAAAGAAAAAAAGAAAATAAAAAATTAATAGTTAACTAAAACTTGCACATCTCTACCAAAGATATTCTTCAAATCTTCGAAAACCGGTTCTTTAATGAAAGCACGCTGAGGCATTTTCAAACTAGCAAGAGCTTTTTCGAATTCTTCCAAAGTTGAATCGCTTAAAATTCCCAAACTTCCATCTTCATTGATTTTGGCTTTCTCAATTCTTTTATCTTTAGCATCAATGTCATGGATAACAAAAGCTACTTTGTCAAGCAAAATAACCTCACCATACTTCTCGCCGTGTTTAACTTTGATTTTTGTTCTTTCCAATTCTCGGCCACGTTTTCTTTGCATATACTCAATCAAGAACTTAATCAAACCAGTACTACCTTTACGAGCTTTCTCCACAGCTGCTTTACTTAACTTTTTTTGATCATGTTTTGTTTTCGCTTCCACAATCTCATTCAAATCTCGAAGATATCGAGCAGGAACTTTTCCAGTAGAGATCAATTCATCTTCAAACAACTTGATGATTTCTTCATCTTGTGCTTTTTCAATACCTTCCATTTTCAGAACATCTCTGATAATGGTCACAATTTCATCATAAAGAGTTATAACACTTTTCTGGTTATGCATCTCTTCAATTGTTTTAAACAACTCTTTAATTCTCTTAAGATATTTTTCAGCGTTCTTAATCAGTTCGTCAAGTTCAATACCGGACAATTCTTTTCTTGTACCATGTTCAATATCTTTTCTAACTTGAACATTTTTCTTTAAAATCTCGATATATTCCTGTTCCAACATTTTCTCTTTCTTAACAAAGATTTCTTCCAAAACTTCAGGAGTTTCTTTTGGGGTTGGTGGAGGTATTCCATACAACATTAAAGCTGCCTGACTTGGAGTAAGGATAGCATAAAATGTATCTTCCATGCCCATATCTTTCAGTTTTGATTTTACTCGGCTAATACTTTGTTCGCCTGTACTCATAAACAAATCAATTGCTTCTCTGCTTGGCTTGATTCTGCCCATTCTAAGCAACTGTTTCCAAGGCATAAAGATTCCCCGGTCATAGAACGGAACTCCGTCTCTAAGTAAAGTAAAGATGATTGGGTTAGCATCCTTTAACGATTCCCAGAAATCAGTCAAAATATAAACTTGAATGTTTAATTTGTTTTTAATTCCAGTCATCTCGCCTGCTTCTGCACCCATCCCAATAATGATTGCTCTCAATTTATCTTTCAATTCAGCACGAGTCATTTTCTTAACATCAGTATCGTCAATGACAATCCAGACATCAATGTCTGAAGAAGCTGTTGCTCTACCTTGAACAAGAGATCCTGCTAAAACATAACTTAGAATATATTTATCAAATTTCTTGATAACCATAGTTTTATGAATTTCTGCGATTTTAATTGCAGCCAACATTCCAGTATCAAAAATTGGTGCACCCACAGAAATCATTTTGTTCATATCACTTTTTCCATCATAACAATTTTGCCAGATGTCTGTTAACAAGATACTTTGAGTTTTAATGTTCTTGTCAATTTCTTCTGCAAACTTGCCAATAATGCTAGAGAACTTTTGATGTAATTCATCTTTAGACATTTTCTTAGAAGTGGTATCATCAACAACAACCATAATATTAATTTGATCAGGATTAGGTTTTTCTTTCTTATCATCGACCTTTTCATCTTTAGGAGCTGCTTTCTCTGGTGGTAATAAAGTAATACCAACAATATAATCTCCAAATTTGTCTAGAACTTTATCTTTAAGTTTGTCTAATTTTGTTTTCAAAGCTTTTAATTTCTTTTCCAATTCAGGAGGTAATTTAGGTGCTCCTGCAGGTGATTGTTCAGCTTCATTACTTTTAGCTGGTTTCATTGATTTTGGTTTAACAGATTTGTTCGATTTCTTTGCCATATTTATTTCATCTCCTTATTTGTGTTTTATTGGTATTGTTATTTTTATTATTTTTTGAGTGTGACTTTTTAATGTTGTAATAGATTATATGTTTTCTATAGTTATAATTGTTTAGGTGGAGGGTGAGACCTTTTGGTAACAGTTCTTTCGCGAACTGGGAGCGAGAAGCGGCGTAATCTCGCGTTGCTCGCTTAGCCCCATGCGAAAAACTTTGAAAACTTTGATTACAGTTCTTTCGCTTGTCCAGAAAAGAAATATTTAAATAGGGTTTTGATTTACTGAGTAATATGGCAGAAGCGAAAGATGATTATTTAGCGAAACATAAGAAGATGCACGATGCTGCAGAAGTTTCTTTTGACACATTTAAACACCATCATCATCAAGCGTACGCAAAAAGCGTTGATGAACATCTAACAGACGGAAAAGGAAAAGTCCACTATGAATGGTTGGATGAGGGTAAAACAGATGGTGATAAGAAGATTTCAGCAAGAGATTTAAGAAAAAGTTTCAAAACAGAAATGCGAGATTTTTATGTTAAAAAAATTGAAGGTCAATTAAAGATTAAAGTAGAAGATGAAGCTACTAGAAATAGTATTGCTAAAGTGTGGTATGGGGTTGATATGTCCGTTCTTGATAATGCTATAAATCAACAAGGAAGTAAATTTAATTGGGATTTTTATAAAGGACGAGTAGTTCCGTCGTTTGAAAGAGAATTAGAACCACAAATTTATGCACCATCAACAGAACATATCGATGAAGAACATACAAAAAAAATTGCCAAACATCTTGGAATTGAAGATAGATTAACAAGTCAGCTATCAGTTGTTGAATCAAGAGAATTACTTAAAGGATGGAGATCTGCTGGTGAGAATTTATCAGAAGAACTTCTAAGAGGAATTGTTGGAAACAAACTAATACCTAAAAAGAAAAAGAAGAAATAGGGTGTTACTGGGCAGGGACAAATAAACCAAAAGGTTTATAAACTAAGTTCTATTATATATATTAAAATGGGTAGAAAGGTAGGTATTATTTCAGATTTGCACTCCGATAAGAGAAGCTTATATTGCTATGCTCAACTCTTAAAGAATTTAGGCGTAGAGTCATCTATATTCCTAGGAGATTTTCTATATAAAACAAGTTCAGAAGTGACTTCAGCTGAAGAAAATCGTGCTCATTCATTAATAGAACAATTAAAAACAGATACCACATTTCGACAAGATTATCAAAAAGGTTTATTTAGTGAAACTCAAATCAATCGTTTACTTCATTCTTTAGAATATAATAAAACAGTAAGTAAAAAAATTGCTAAAGCAGAATATCAAGAAATGAAAGAAATTCTTTCTGGATTAGAATTAGCTGTAGTTGGTGGTAATTGGGATTATAAAGAAGAAATAGAAGAAGTATTTGAAGGAGATTATCTTAATGCTAGTACAAAAAACATTGCTGGATTAAATGTATTAGGTTTTTCAGGTGGAGGTAGTCCTACTGCTCTTACTTGTAGAACAGAAACTTTAGCTGACAACGAAGATCATCAAGGATTACAATATCAAACTTGGACTGAAAAATTAAGATCTGGTCAACCATTTAACGCAGATTTGTTAATATCACATATGCCAACTACTGATGGTGAGAATGTTAAAAAAGAAAATGCAGTTGAACATTTAAAAAATTCAATTTTAGCAAGAAAACAACAAGGGTTAGATGTTCCAGAAGTACATCTTCATGGTCATAGACACGCAACAAGTGTAAAATATGATGAAGAGATGGGAGCATTTTTAGTAAATCCTGGGCCCGCTGGATCTACTCACGGAGCCGATATACCTGCGTTCTTAATTGGGGAATTTAATGATGAAAATAAACTAACTAAAATAAATAAGTACGAAATGATTTCCTCATTAAAGGGTTTAACTGATATTAAACAAACAGGACACTGGGATTTAGATTATGAAAATAAAAAAGCTGATTTTACTGAACAGAACACAGTTATTTTACAAGAAAGAAACATTCCTGAGTTTTGTAATAACTTATCATTAGATGATAATTTAAAGTTAACTCAGAAAATAAATATTAATTATTCATCTTTATCTAATGCATCTGAAAAAGATTCATTATTAAGAAGAAACATTATGGTAATGGGTAACGAACTAGAAGCAACAGCAAAAAAAATTAAAGATATTTCAATTGCTGTTACTCAAAATCATTTAATAGATAGTTATGGGGAATTAGATTTAACCAATTTAGAACAAACTATTGATGAAATTCATCAAGAGATTACAAAAGAATCTTGTAATGCTCTCGGCGTTAACTGGGATTATATTAAAGATAGTTTTGATTTAGATGGTTTTGAAGGCAAATATTTAACGGCTAGCATTAACAAATTAATTTTTGGAATAAATCATGGATCATTGGCACCATCTTTACGTGAAGGAGTTAATAATGCTAAATCTGCTGATGATTTGAAAAATATTGCTGGTTCAGTGATTAAAGAAAGTCAAGAAAATCTAAGCAAAACTTACCAAGCATACATATTAGGTGGCATTGAAGACAGTGATTATCAAGAGATGGCAGAATTATATATGCCCCAAAACTTTGAACGGAAGTATAATTTAGTGGATCAGGAAGCTTTCCAGTTATGGCTTAAATCTTATCAAGAAGGAATTATCACTTCAGACCATATGGACACATTAAAGGCTTATCAGAAGAAAGAAGATTATGTAGGTATAGAAAAAACTAAAGAAGAGATTGCTGAAACATTTAATTTTAATGTTGGTGATATCTCAGAAGATGCTGTTCCTCAACAAAGAGGAGAAGAAGAAGAAATTTCAGAAGAACAAAGAGAAGCAAATAGAGAAGCAAATAAAGAAGCAATTAATTCTGGAAAGTTTCCCATTCTTAGGGAAAATGGCCAAGAGTATATTAGGGATCCTCATTCAGGAAAATTACAGCCTTTTATTCCAAGCCAGTTTGGTTTAGGAGCAGGAGATTATCAAGCACTTAATCGTGAAGAATATCAGAGTCAGATGAGAACTAACCAAATCAGGCATCATGAAAATCAGGCCAATGATTTAAGAATGCAAGAAAATCAAATTAATGGCAATAATGTTACTGATTTAAATGCTCAAAGAGCAAACAGAGATAATAATTTAAATGCACCTTCACCAGCAAGAGATTATAGGAACTTAGATCAAGCGGTTTAGAATTTAAATTTATTTTTTAATTATAATCCAAATTTTTATAAACATAAAAATCTTTCTTAGAACATAAAAGAGGTAGATCATTTGAAGAATTTAGAAATAGTTAAAATCCTGAACAATATTGCTGACATTCTTGAATTACAGGAAGTACAATTTAAACCAAGAGCATATCGTAACGCAGCTAGAGGAGTAGAAGGATTAACTGAAGATATAGCAGATGTTTACAAAAGAGGAGAGTTGGAGAATATTCCAGGAGTAGGTAAACACATTGCAGTAAAGATTGCGGAATATTTAGAGAAAGGGAAATCAAAATATTATGAACAGTTGAAAAAGAAAGTTAAGATTGATATTGAATCACTTCATCAGATTCCCACTTTAGGACCGAAGAAGATTAAGTTTCTGTACGAGAAATTAAAGATTAAGAATATTAAAGATTTAGAGAGAGCGATCAAGAAAGGGAAGTTAAAAAAATTAAAAGGGTTTGGAGAAGAAACTGAGAAAAATTTATCAGAAGGAGTTAAGTTAGTTAAAAGCCGCCCAAAAAGATTTCTTTACTATCAAGCATTACCAATTGTTAATGAAATTAAAGAATATTTTAACAAATTTGAGATTGTAAAAAGAATAGAAGTTGCCGGTTCGTTCAAAAGAGGAAAAGAAACGATTGGTGATTTAGATTTTTTAGTAATATCAAATAAGCCAAATGAGGTAATTAAATTATTTACACAATTACCGGACGTTAAAAAGATAATTTCAAAAGGAACAACCAGAAGTTCAGTTCGATTAAGCAATGGATTACAAGTAGATCTTAGGGTTGTCAAAGAGAAAGAGTTTGGTTCGGCATTAATGTATTTTATTGGTAATAAACAACACAACATTGAATTAAGAAAAATTGCTTTATCTAAAGGTTATACGTTAAGTGAATATGGATTGTTTAAGTTAAATGGAAAGAAAGTTGGTGTGAAAGAAAAGGAAAAAAAGAATAAATGGGTTGCTGGTAGGACCGAAGAAGAAATCTATAAGAAATTAGGGATGGATTATATTGAACCGGAACTAAGAGAAAATACTGGCGAGATTAAAACCGCACAGGGGGAAAAATTACCTCAATTAGTTACAAACAAAAATATTAATGGGGTTTTTCATAATCATACTAAATGGAGTGATGGCAATAATTCCATGTTAGAAATGGCTCAGAAAGCCGAACAAATGGGATTTAAATTTATTTCTTTCAATGATCATTTTGGTGATGTTACCATTACTAATCCTCTCAATGAAAAAAGATTGGAGGGATATTTAAAAGAAACTAAAAGAGTTAGAAAGAAAGTTAAAATAAAAGTTTTTTCCGGATTAGAAATAGACATTCTTAAAGACGGAACATTACCGCTATCTGCAGAAAAATTAAAGAAAATAGATGTAGTAGTTGCAGCAATTCATTTAGCTACAAGAATGCCTGAAGAACAGATGACAAAAAGAGTTTGTGATGCTTTAGAGAATTATCCAGCCAACATTCTTGCTCATCCCACGGACAGATTAATAAATTCACGAGAGCCGATTAAAATCAATTTAGAAAAAGTTTTTGCTGTTGCTAAAAAAAATAATGTTTATTTGGAAATAAATTCTTCTCCGGAAAGATTAGATTTAAATGGAGAGAATATCAAAGCTGCAAAGAAAATGGGATGCAAATTTGTGATTAGTACAGACGGGCATGATTTACAACATTTAGAAAATTATTATTTAGGAATAATTCAAGCCAGGCGGGGCGGGCTAGAGAAAAAAGATATCTTAAATTGTTATACTTCGAGAAAAATCAATAAAATATTGATTAAAATTAATTGATTTTTAAGCTGTAAATCAAGAAATCATATACTTTATTTACAATAAAAGAAATTGAAAAAATATTAAAAAAAAAGATTGTTAAATAAATGAAAATGAATATTATTAATCGTCTCCAATACTTTCTTCAAAATCATCTGCACATACTTTTGAACAAAAAGTATAATTTTCTCCATCTATCTCTTGAACAACTTTCTTTTCATCTCTAATGGCTGAACCACATTCTGCACATTCATCAATAGTCTCATCATCAGAGTAACCTTTCATGAAACTGGCGTCTAAGTCGTCCTCTTCAATAAATTGTTCTTTCTTTACAGGTTCAGGTTCCGCATCAACATAATCTTCCATTTTGTTCAACCTCCATATGTCTAAGTTACATTTTTTCAGGTTTGCTTTTAAATCTTTCGCCTATAGTATATATGCGCATATGTTTTTTAGCTTAAATATAAATATTTATCCTAAATAAAGGCGCAATACCTCAACCTTTAGGTTGAGGATGTAGCGCTTTATTGGGATCCTAAAAATGCGGTGTTTTGAAAAGTGTTCCGTCATACCCCGTCATTTATGGGGGTGGGGGTGGAACACTTTTACCGCATTTTTATGATTCGAGTAATATCCTTTTAATTTTATTAATTGATCTTTCCCATGAAAATGAATAAGCCACTGTTTTCCGAGCATTATTACTCAACTTTTGTCTTAATGATTCATTATTTAATAATTTCTCAATTTTAATAGCCAACATTGTCGAACTATTTCTAGGGAAAAAAACACCATTATGGCCTTTAACAATATAATTTTTAATAAAACCAACTTTGGTAGCAACAACTGACAAACCAGAAGACATCGCTTCTAAAGTAGCAAGGGAAGTGGTTTCTGTTAAACTAGGCATAACAAAGATGTCCATCGCTTTAAGATAATCTTCAACATTATTTACAAAACCGGTAACTTTACAATTTTTAGTTTCTTTAAATTTATTGACTAAATCTTTATGACCATCGCCAACCATTAATAACATTAAATTATTATGAGAACTAAGTTTTTGGAAAGCTTCAAGTAATATTTCCGTATTCTTTTCTCTTGAGATTCTACCAACATAACCAATCACTAATTTATTTTCTTCAATGCCAACTTTCTTCTTACTCAAAGCAATATTTTTTGTTGGTGAAAATTTATCGATATCAATTCCCAATCGAGCAACAGCAATATTAGTTTTAACACCATTTTTCTTCATCTGTTCACCAAGTTCATGATATGGAACAATTAATTTATCACATTTATTATAATAGTGCATACTGATTCTTTTGACTAAGTAAGCGAGGGTTTTACTCCAAAAAGTACGTTTAGATTTTTCTAAAAGTTCCCAGGGTAAAACGTGAGTATAAAAAAAAGCTTTCTTCTTATATTTACGAGCATAACGAATGGCAAGAAAACTGGCTAAAGCCGGACCTTGAGCAAAAACGATATCAGTTTCTTTAACAGCTTTTTTTGTTTCAATGAGATTTTTTAATGATAATCTAATTGCGGGATAAGTAGGAAGAGGAGAAATAAATTTTGAAGTTGTTAAATAATATGTTTTGATACTTTTATTAGATTTATGTTTGCCGAAATCAGGAACTAATAAACTTAAATTAAAAAATGGTGCTGCTCTTCTTAAAAATTCGTCAATGAACATCACAGTACCATCTACCTTTGGATGATACGTATCAGATACCAGTAATAATTTTTTCTTTTCTGTCATTTTATTCTGAAGAACTTCTCTGCAAACAAACCTTTGGGCAAGCCAAACGTTTGATTCCAAATCCATTCAAGTGGGACATTCGCTTTGCTCAGTCCCACGACATTTGTTTTTTCTGTCATTTTATTCTGAAGAACTTCTCTGCAAAGAGAGTTCTGATTTTAAATCCATTCTTAATTGCTCTAAATAGTAACAGGAAGAAAGGATAAGCAACATGAACCTTCTGACTACGGAAAGATTTCAAAGCTTTTAGTTTCAAGGAAAATGTTTTGGTAATATTAATATACAAAGAGGGCCAATTGGTTTTAAATGAAACGGGATTCCAGACAGAATAAACATACAATTCTGGTTTAAAATCAAGTTTTTTGTAAAGGTCTAAAGTAATTTGATACACGGCTTTATGGTCCGGATGAGGATCTTCAATACTATGGGTAAATATTTTAGTTGGTTTTTCTTTATTTAATTTTTTTAATAACTCTTTTTCTAACCCTCTCTCTTGATAATGTTCTAAGAATTTCATTTCTCCTAAATCATAGATATCAGTTTTACAACCTAAAAGTTCGCTGGCTTCCAAAGCCTCTTTTGAACGCATCTTCTGAACAACTTTCTCTTTCAGCCAGGGATGAGATTTCTCACCATGAGAAAAGACGATTGAAGTTACTTTTTTACCCTCTTGAGCATAATTAGCGATAGTACCGCCAGCACCAATAACAAAATCGTCTGAATGAGATCCGAAGACAATGATACTCTCTTTTTTGGTCATTTTATGAAGAAAGTCATTTTATTTTATAATATTATTGTTTTCTGATGATAGTTGTAAAGTCTTAATTAAGAGTTGATTCTTTTGTTTAATAAGGTTTATATATTTTTATAGTGGAAATAAATAAAATGAAAAAAATAACTAATGGAATTGTAGGATTAATTTTAAGTACTGTATTATCTTCAGGATGTGCTCAGAAACACGAAGAATATCAATGTTATAGATTAGAAACAGACAATGAAATCATTAGAGTTCAAATTGAAAGTAATGATTTATCTTATACAAACACTCTCTTTGTTGAAGCAAAAGAATATACACCAGACCCTGATTATCCCGAGACAATGGAAATTAAAGTAAACACAAAGTATATTGATGATAGCGGAAATGATTTACGGGTAGACAAAGTTTGTGATCGTAAATATTCAGTTAATAGAGATAGTGAGTACCATAACTTATCATCTTGGAATTGTCACGATGAAGCAGAAATTCTTGAAGTTGCCCAAGATAAATTTGATGATTATCTTGAAATGATTAAAACAAAGAATGAAAAAGAAAAAGCCGAAGAATTAGAAAAAAACAAACAAATTTATAGTAAATAATTTAAAAAATATCATTGTAAGTAAAATAAATATTATCCGAAAGTTTAATAAATAGGCGTAAATCTATCTTTAAAGTATGCGCCTGTAGTTTAATGGCTAGAATCCGGGCCTTCCAAAAGGTCTGTAGTCAACTACTCACTTTGATGTGAGCCTGTGATCTGGGTTCGAATCCCAGCGGGCGCACTTATTTTCTATTTATGGTTTTAATGTTACAATTAGATTTCCAGGTAGAAGAGTGACTTTTCCTTTAAATTTTTTATACTCATACAAAGAAGTTGCTTCTTTCGCAGTTAAATTAGTTTGAATAAGACCATACATTTCAGCAAAATCATACTTTTGTTCATTACCATTTTGAAAATTATTAAAATAGTTCTTTAATTGCCCCATCAAATTTTGATTATTACCAAGAGGGATTATGAGTCTAGTATTCCCATTATCTGAACAAATAGAATAAGTTTTAGGAACTTTATTAATTAAAATTAGCAAATCAATCGATTTTTTAGATTTACTTTTTTTAAGTTCATCTTTAAACTTATCTGCAATGTCTGTCATTAAATAAATCACTCCTAAATTCTTTGCAAGATTTATAAACCATTATTTAAATACTTAGGTAGCAGAGTAGTAAATATTAAATACTAATAATATTTTCTGGAGTATAGGTGATAGACAATGAAACTAACGATTGACACAAAACATGACACTCATGAAGATATTCGTAAAGTATTACACATTCTAACACACATTCTGGAAAACAAAAATTCTGGATTAAATTCTGATTCTAATTTGGAGTTAAGTTCTACTACATCTGAATCTGCTGACACGGGAAACTTGATGAGCATGTTTGCCAATCCTGCTGAAAAGAAAGAACCGGAAACAGACACTCCACCAGACTTTTCTAGTTTCATGAATCTTGTTAACAAGAAAGAAGACGATAAAGAAGAGAAGATACAATTCTTTTAAAGAAGATTTATAAAAAGTAATAGATCTGAACTGATTCTGGCATTATTAACTGAACAAGAACATAAAAGATATTTAGAATTGTATCTTAAAGTTTTAGATAGAACAGATAAAGAAGAAAGAGAAACAATGTCAAAAGACCTTACTCCTTTTGCTGCAGACACTTTACAAATTGCTAAATCTGTTGGTTACGAAACATTGTATAGAGAGTTTAAACCATTATACAAAGAAGCAAATTTGATTCAATAATTTCTAAAATACCCACAACAATCCTAATCCCAACAAAATCAAGACAATATAGAATGCAAGAATAATCTTACCGAACTTTTTTCTATCTCCGAAGATATAAGCAATGCCGCCTTTTACACCAACGTTCGTTAAAGCCGCAATAATTATTCCGTTACGAGCAGTTTCTAAGGACAAAGTAGTTTTCGCTAACTGTGATAAAGAGACTGTAATCGCATCAACATCAGCAAATCCGGAAATGAAGCTTACTAAGTAAACTCCTCTTGAAGATAAATAAACATCAGCTAGTTTTACTAAGGCTAAAATTATGGCAAAGAAAGCACCAAACTTTAATGCTGGTCCTAACGTGAAAGGAGAAGATAATTCAACTTTACCTTTAGCATCTTTAGCTTTTCTCCATAACAAGTATGAAAAGATTGTACAAACAACTATCAAGATTGAAATCGGGCCAATAACTTTTGATAATAAGGCTCGATTAATAACAAACACTTCAATAAGAATTCTGATAAACATTATTGTATTGGCAAGAATTACTCCCAAGACCAGAGCAAGATAAATCTTTTTTTCTTTTTTACTTCTGGCAGCGAAACTGGAAGTTACTGCGGTACTACTTATTAAACCACCAAGAATTCCTGCCAGCTCAATTCCTTTCTCGCCAAACCATTTCATCAACACATAACCGGCAAAACCGATTCCAGAAATGAAAACTACCATCAACCAAATAACGTAGGGGTTAAACATTTCATGAGGACCATAACCCTGATTTGGAAGTAAAGGAAGAATAACAAAAGCAATCACAGCAAACTTTAAAGTATCAGCCATTTCTTGTTTCTTAATTTTTTCAGCAAAGTGATGTAACATTGATCTGGCATAAAGAATAATCGTGATTGCTACTGCCAAAATAATTGCAAACTTTATTTCATTATAATATGCTAATACACCCAGAAAGAAAGTAAGAAAACCGGCCATTTCTGAGGTAGCACTAAAGTGTGTGTTTGCACCTTTAACAATCATAAAATAAGCAACGATAACTAAAATACCGGCTAATAAGATTCCAACAATTAAAACCCACGGAGAAATTAATTCTCCCAGGTAAGCAGATAACGCTCCAAACAAAGCAATTAATGGAAATGTTCTAATACCAGCATAATCATGACCACGTTTCTTAAATCTTGCATATTCTCTTTCTAAGCCGATAAGTGCACCTAATGCTAAAGCAATGAGAAAATTTTGTAAGATATTTAATTCCATCTATTAGCCTCTTTTTTATTAAGGATATTATTTCGCTTTATATTTGTTGCTATTTTTTATGATTCAGTACATTCTTCTTTGACACTCTTCACAGTAAACGTAAACTGTATTGATTTCATATTTGGATGAGTTATCACTTCACTTTTCTGGCCAACTTTAACTGTGACGTACTGTTCATTGACTATTTTTCCCGAATACTTTTTCTTAATACTTACAGGAACAATAATGTCATCTCCCGGACAATAATTTGGACCGGTGACAAGTTTCCATTCAATTGCACCAGCAGCAGTGTAATCTCCTTTTCCACGGTTAAGAGTAAATGTTTGTTTATCACTAGTTTCTAAGACAACGGAATTAAAATTACATTTTTTTGTACAACCTTCAGTTATATATAGATTAGCAATTGTTCCACATTCACCATCAATACAAGATTCATCCCAAGCACAATCAGAATTTTGAATACATCCAGGTTCATCTTTTGTTGAAGTTTTTGTTCCTGTTGCTGTATCCGTTTCTGAGATTGAAGTTTTCTTTCCTGCTGAAATAGTTGTTCCTGAATCTTGCGCATCTGGGTTATTGGGATCATCTCCATTAACAGTAGTCGGAGAAGTTGGTTCTGAATCATCTGTAGTATCTAGCAAATAATCTAAAACCGTACCACAACCAACTAAGAAAATACTTAAAACAATTAAACTAATAATTAATACTTTTTTCATTTATGTTCACCTCTAATAACAAACTAGAAAATCTTTCGGATTTTCTGGTCATTCCTCGCCAAATATCGCAACAAATTGCTGCGAGGAATAAAGAAGAAAATTTATATACTTAAAAAGATTTCCTTTAACAGATGAAGAAAGGCAATAGCGGAGCACAATTTATAATTTTAGTAATTGCAATTATAGTTATGGTAGCAATATATTTGTGGTTGACCGGATACAAATAAATTCTTATTTCTCATCTTTAAGTTTAAGATTAAAACAACCAGTTGTTCTAACATAACCATCCCTTAACAATGATTCAGTATTCAATTCTCCTGTGGCCCTACCCAAACAAGAAAAACATTTCTTTTCTTCATAGTTCTTGCAAGAATCTACACACTTACCAACATAATTGTGTCCCCTGATAATTTTTGTAATGTCTTTTTCCCAAATTTCTGCTAAATTTTCCAGTTTAACATTTCCAAGAACAACTTGATCAGAAGCTACACAAGGATGAGCAATTCCTTTTTTATCAATGTACAAATGATGATTAAATCTTGTACAGGGTGGACTTGCTATATAAGTGCCATGAGGATCCCAGATATTTCCATATTCTTTTCTGTCAATCTGACTTAATTCTTTAATTACTGGTTTAGCGATTTTTTCAATAACTTCGAGATTGCAAGTTTTTCCTCTTCCACGTACAATTGGTGTATCTGCATCAAAAATAAGATTATTATTTCGGGCATATCGGAAAATACTTGGGAGCTCATTAAAATTTTCTTCCAAAATTGAAGTCACTACGCCCAACCTGTTCCCATCATTATATCCTCGTTCTATCATTCTTTTCAATGCATCATCTCTTCTTACGGTGTACCCTTCAGAATTAACAATGTTATCTTGGATAGAATTTACTTGACTATTGTACTTAACCAACAACCTAATATTTTGATAATTATCTAATTGGTCTAAAACTTTATCATTTAATAAATCCCCAGTGGTAAAAACAGTAGTAAAAATATCTTTTGATTTATTGTAACCTAAAACTTTGAACAGGTCTTCTATATTTCTTTTATGGAATGGTTCTCCAGCCCCAACAACCCCAATCCTGGTTCCACCAAGTGAAGAGAATTCGTCAATCATTTCTAAAATTCTTTCAATTGAGATATTACTTGAAGAATCATCAACACCACCAGATTCAGCAAAACAATAACCACATTTAAGATGACAACTTCCCCCAATTTCTAACCATATCTCATCCAATCTATTGATTAAGCGACCCAGGCCTTCGTGTGCAGATGTTTTCAGAGGTGCACCATTCATTTTATTACTCATTAGTAATCAATGAGGGATGATAGGTAATTAAAGATTCCGATTGAAAAATTTAACAAAAAGAGAAAAATTTATATATCAGGTGCTCTTTTATTAAAAAATGAGCAGACAGATTGATTTAAAAGACAAAAAGATACTTTTTGAACTAGATAAAAACAGCAGTGCCAGTTTCTCAGAAATTGCCAAAAAAGTTCGCCTTAGTAAAGAAGTAGTCTTTCACAGAATCAACCGCTTAGTGGATAAGAAAATCATTCTAAAATTTCATACTGTGCCAGCAAGCTACCGATTTGGTTTAACTGCTTACAAAGTATATTTAAGATTGAGTAATATTACAAATGAAAATTTAGAATCATTAATTAACTATTTGATAAAAAATAAAGAAGTTTTTTGGATTGGGACATGTAAAGGGAGATGGGATTTAATTTTTGGAATTTGGGCAAAAACAATTGAAGAATTTTTCACAATTCATGATCAAATCTTAGACAAATTTAGTAAATACATACAAGACAAAGAGCTTTCAATAAGTCGAGAAACATTCCAATATAACAGAAGATGGTTTTATCATGATACGTTAGATCCAATAGAATTTAATTTTGGAGAAAAAGAAGATAAAATTAAATTAGATGAAGAAAACCAAAAAATATTAAACATTCTAACAGGTCATTCAAGAACAAAAATAATTGAGATATCCAAGAAAATTAAACTAAATTCTAAAATGGTAGCTTATAGAATTAAAAAGATGGAGAAAGAAGGAGTAATAAAAGGCTACAAAGTTTTGTTAAATCCTTCTTTGATGGGATTTTGTACCTGTAAAGCATTTGTTTTCTTTAAGAATATAAACGAAGCTAAAAAGAAAGAGTTCATAGAATATTGTAAAAGACTGCCCAACACCATAAACATTGTTATTACTTTTGCCCCTTGGGATTTAGAGATTATGTTTGAAACTAAAACATATGAAGATTATTTTAAGATCATGGATAATGTTAAAGATAAATTCAAAGACATAATTAAGATTTATGACAGTGTTTTAATCAGCTCTGAACCAAAACAAAAATTTTTATGAAATAATAAATAATTAAAAACAACTAAACTTTACTGAACCAAACCTGGAACTTTTCCCACTTAACTTTAAAATCAGCTTGTTGTTCGTGTTTTTTTACAGAATCGGCAATAGAGATTTCCATTTTATCGGCACCAATCTTTTCTTCAATCTCTTCTTTATATTTTTCCAACATCAATCTCATTTCTTTACCAACTTTCATAAACAAAACAATTTTATCCAATTTTTCTAAACCAGCTTGTTTTCTTAGTTGTTGAACATTTCTGGTAACTTCTCTAGAATAACCTTCTGCTTCCAATTCTTCAGTTCGTTCAGTATTCAAATAAACTTGGCCAAACTTAAATTCCCCTTTTTTATATATCTCAGGAACTACCCTCTCAACATCAACCATATCTCTAGTAACTTTTACTTTTTCGCCGTTAACTTCAAAATTATAAACACTTTCTTTTTCCAGATGGCCAATGATTGTTTCAGGACTATCAATAGTTAACTTAGTAATGATTGCCGGCGCTAATGGTCCGTAAGCTTTACCTATTTTACCGCCATCTGCTTTAATTCTAAGTTTTATTCCTGGTAAAGATTCCAGCACACTAACTTCTTTAGTATTAGTTTGTTTTTTAATAATATCTTTTAATTCTGCTGCTGCTTGTTGTACTTCTTTCTTCTTACTAACAACAACAATTTCTTTTACTGGCCATCTTAAACCAAGTTTAGCTTTCTCTCTAGCGTTTAATGCTGATTGAATTATTTGTTTAGCAGATTCTATTTGCTCTTCTAACTCTAAGTTTATTTTCTGTTCATCAACTTTTGGGAATTGATAATGGATAATACTTTCCGTTTTCAAACCAAATTCTTCTTTCAAGTTTTGATAAATAGCTTCACTAATGAATGGAGAGATAATATTGAAAGCTTTTAATAATTTTAGTAAAACGTGATAGATGGTATAGATTACTACTTCTTTATCTTGATCTTCGCCTAACGAAGCCTTATCTCTAACCATTTGGATATAAGTTCTACTTAACTCTAAAAACAATTCTTCCAAAGGAGCGATAGTTTCGTCAAAGCGATATTCTTCAAATAGTTCTGTAACGTTCTTAATGGTAGAATTTAGTTTAGAGAAAATATATTTTTCTTCAATACCTAAAACATTTTCAACAATACTCGCATCAATTTTTTCTGGGTTAACTTTATTTTCTTTACAAAGGTTGATTAATAATTTATGAGTGTTCCAAAGGATATGCAGATATCTGCCTTTCAAAGCAGCTTCGTCCCAACTGAATTTAATATCTTGGCCGGCGTTAGTACTACACATATAATATCTTAAAACGTCTGCCCCATGCTTTTCAATCATTTCATGAGGTGGAATAATATTACCCAAAGATTTACTCATCTTTGTTCCATCAACATCTCTAATCATGCCGTGCATGTAAACATTCTTATAACAATTCTGATCAAAACCTAATTGTGAACAGATAGACAACATACTAAACCATAATCTAACTTGTTCAGTGGCTTCCAGGATTAAATCTGCTGGAAAATGATCTTTAATGTTTTCTTGATTTTGTGGATAGTACAAACAATTCCAAGAAGCAGTTCCGGCATCAATCCAAACATCTAAGATGTCAGGGATACGTTTCATTGTTCCCTTACCGCATTTACATTTCCATTTAACATCATCAATCCAAGGTCGATGTAAGTTTTCAGGAACATTATCTTTACCAACATGTTCAGCTAATTCTTTTACACTACCAATAACTTCAATTTCTTCACAATCTTCTTGAGTACATTTCCATAACGGAACAGGCGTACCCCAAAATCTTTGACGAGTAATAGAATTATCTTTCAAATTAGCTGTCCAAGAATTAAAAGCTTGTGTTCTCGGTTGCCAATTAACTTTAGCATTCTCTTGAATCATTTCTTCTCTCAAATCTTCAATTTTAAAGAACCATTGTTTTGTTGTTTTGAAAATAACCGGATCATGGCATCGCCAACAAGTAGGATAATCGTGTTCAACTTTTGTAGTTGCAATTAAGAAACCATCTTTTTCCATATCATCTATGAAAAGCTTATCATCTTTCTTAGCAATTCTACCAGCAAATCTTTCTCCAATCTCTTTTGGGAATTCGCCCTTTTCGGTTAAATTATTAAATGCTGGAATTTCATGTTCTTTACCAACTTCCTGGTCTTCTGGACCACATCCTGGTGCGCAATGTACTAATCCGGAACCGGCAGTAAAGTCAACATGTTGTTCTGATAAGATTACAGTATGAACATTGGGATGAGCTTTTTTTAATTCTTTAATTTGTGGGATATCATTTTCCCAAGGATGAGTGTATTCTAAACCAAGAAGTGTTTCTCCTTTAAATTCTTCAAGAACCGTTAAAGCTTTACCAACAACTGATTGTACTAGAGGGCCAACTAAACTTTTTCCTACTACCCAAACTTCTTCATGGTCTTCAAATTCAACTTTTGCTTTTACATAATCTAAATTGGGATTGACCATAATAGCCAAATTGTATGGAATTGTCCAAGGAGTAGTTGTCCAGATAATTAAGAATTCGTTTGGTTTATCTTTAATTTGAAATTTTAAGAAAACTGAATCTTCTTCTAGAAGTTTATATTCACATTCATGTTTGGCAAGAGCAGTTTCACAATTTCCGCACCAAGTCATTGATTTATCGCCCAGATAAAGTCGATCTTTTTCCCAAGCTTGTTTGACCATCCACCATTCTCCTTCCATATAATCGTTTGTTAGGGCCATGTAAGGGTCATCAAAATTAATTGTACAACCAAGACGTTTGAATTCATCATTCATTGTTGCGGCACCAGCTTTAGCATACCCTTCACATAATTTAATAAATTTGCCAACTCCAAAATTTTCTATATCTTCTTTACATTTAAGATTATTTTCAGCCATAACTTTATGAGCTGTAGGCAGACCATGCACATCATAACCATTTCTGTCCCAAACATTGAAATTTTGTGATCTTTTGTAACGTAAAGCCATATCTTTCAAAGAATAATTCCAGGCATGGCCAAGATGAATTTTCCCAGAAGTATAAGGTGGGCCTTGCAAGAAAGTGAATTTTTTACCTGATTCGTTCTTTTTTCTAAGTTTATCTAGAATCTTCTGCTTTTCCCAGAAGTCGAGCATCTCTGCTTCAAGTTCTTTATGATTATAATTAGGATATTTCATATTTAAGAATGTTAGTGAGAGGTTATTTAAAAACCTTTCAGTTTTTAATATCCTCTCTCTTTGTTCGCGGATATTTAAAAACTTAATTGTTTAAAATAAAAAAATAAAAAAGAAATTAAAGTAAATATTTTCTTAATGTACTAACGTCATTCAGTTTTATACTATCTAAAAAACCTTTTGCTTCTCCTTCTAATTCATAAGATTTACTTTTTGCATAAACTATTGGAGTACGCGATAATCCTGCTTCAACCATTTTTTTACCGCTCTCTTCAACATTACGACTACCTTCGGAAGCAATAGTCAAAAGATGAGTTGCATATTGAAGCCATTTAATATTTTCTGGTTGTTCAAGAATCTTAGTAGCAGTTTTAATCTCATCCATAACAACAGGTAAATCTTCAACTAAAATTGGCTTAACTCTAAAACCATAACGAGCGATTGCAACATCTACTCCTTTTCTATCTGCATTTAGTAAATTGTTTTCGCTTTTGAATAAATAACTAAAAATAAGTCCAGGTGGAGAAGTGAGGTGCATTGGTTCAAGAATTTTTCTTAAATTACTTGTTTCATGAGGAAGAAATTGGCTAATTCCAGAATAAACTAACAAGTTATCTTTGTTTTGAGTTAATCTAAAACCAAGACTATAATCAACATTATCTTTTTTTGCGGTGTAATGCATTAAGTTAGGTGTTCCATGAAAAATATTCCCAACACTTTCTTCTAATGTTAATCTTTCAATATGTGGGGCTAACTTATCTTTAAGAACATCTAATACCATTCGAGCATCCCTAGCAAATCGTGGGTCTTCAGTATCTTCCGCCCAATTATGAATATAAACTTTCAGTTTAGTTTTTTTCCTACCTTTTTTATTGCAATCAATATCTTTATTTCTTTGTACTGCTTTTTCCCATAGATTTTGTAACTTTCTTTGTAATAATCATTCAATAGGATATATTGCTGTTTGACCACTTTGTTGTTCCTGCACTGATTGGCCATCTGATTCAGATGGTTCTCCTAAACATACTGCTAATGATGATTTTCTCATTTGATTTCCCCCACTATCCCTCTTAATATCTCATTTCCCCATTTATTTAAAAGCTTTTAGGAACAAATAGAAACTAACCTCGCAACTTGCTTGCCGGGGTTAAGGTAACGGGAAAATCATTAAGTGTTTCCCCTACATTGTAAGTAGTTAATTGTAGGGGAATTAAATCAAAAATGGATCTCATTAATTTACTAATTAAACTTTAAGAAGCTTACCCTCTACATTCACTTTTTTACATTGTAGTGGGTAAGTAAAGGGAAAAGAAAAAGAAATAAAAAAGAAAGTTATTCTAAATCAATATTCTCTAATTCTTCAAAGTCTGCATCTAAATCATCTTCTAAAGAATCTAATTCATCAAAGTCTTCTAAAGTTTCTGCGATTTCTGCTTCTTCAGAACTGATCAGGCATTTTAAGCAACATATGTACAAAGGTAACGAGATTAAGTGTAAGTTAGTGATGATAGATGAGAAGTTGAAAGTTGTGGTTGAAGTAAAGTTAAGATAGTTATTCTGTACCCCCACAATTCATTTAAAGTTATCAATAATTTTCTTCTTATGTTAGGATACACAGAACAGAAAAACAGTGATGTAATTATATTTCTTGAAGGCGATGAGATTGATAGATTAGAAACTGGAAAAATAGAAGGGACTTATTTTAATGTTCAAGATCCTTCAAAAACAGGCCAATTAGAGATAGTTGTTAGTGAAGGTTTTATTCAACCATTAAAAACATCAGTAGAAATGGATAAGAATCAATTGATTAACCATTTTCTATTGGAGATGAAACCGCAAACATATTCAAAATTAAAAGAAAGAAGAACATATGGGTTGCATGAAGGGTATAGACACATTACCCTATTAAATGCTTCAAACTTAAATTCTTTAAGTATGATGGAACAAAATAATTATCATCAACTGAAATGGTGGGAAGATCCAAATTACCAACCGGAATGTTTAGAATGATTGCAGGGATTGATAGTCAGGCTGACATTGAATTATATCTAAAAGCAGAAGAAATAGAACAACTTTCTGATAGCACCATTGATGGAATTCTTATTAAAAGAAAAACTCCAAAATATCAAGGAACAATTAGTGTATCTATAAATGAAACACGAAAGATGGAAAATGGTTTTGGAATTGGATTAGATGATAGTAAATACTGGGAAAAAGAAGAAGATTATCATATTGATGTTTTTATAGGAGATGAATATTATCAAAAACTAAAAGACAGAGGAGTTGTTAGTCCAAGACAAAGTCTGAAGGATGGAGCAAAAATTACAATTTATGATGAATCGAGAATCAGCGGGATGGATTGTATTTTAATGGAAGGCTTAGAATTCTACAGAGATAATAAAGAAAAGTTAAGATAAAAAGATAGTTATTTTGCACATAAACAAACTAACCTCGCTACTTGCTTGCTGGGATTAAGTGAACCAAAACATTTATAAAAAGACTTACCTTCAAGGTAAGTTGATGGCAAGAATCAGTAAAGAAGAAGATATTTTAGAATTGTTCTTTAACGAACCAACTAAACATTGGCACTTTAGTAAAATTAGAGAAAAAGTACCCATTGCAGAAAATAAAATTAGTAAATGGTTAAAGAAATTTCAAAAAGAAAAATTTATTAAAAGAATTAAAGAGAAAAAGAAACAACCTTACTATATTGGTAATCATGAAGCCCCGGAATATAGAAACACAAAAAAACTGTTTGCTTTGAAAAAGTTTCATCAATCTGGTTTATTAAATCATCTTGCATCTTTAGAGAAAGCAGAAACAATCGTAATATTCGGCAGTTTTAGCAGAAGTGACTGGTATACTAAAAGCGATATTGATATTTTTATTTATGGGAACGCTGATGATTTTGATTTGTGGAAATATCAAAAGAAGCTTCATAATGAAATTCAATTATTTCATAGTGAGAATAAAAAAGATTTGAGCAAATATAGTGAAGGGTTAATGAAAAATATTATAAAAGGTTATTTTATTAAAGGGAACTTAGACTTTTTGGAGGTTAAAGCTAATGCCTAAACAATTAAACTTAGAAGAATCTTATAATCAATGTGTATCTAATGGAATGATTTCTCCACAAGAAGAGATTGATGTCCATAAAATTAAATCAATGATAGAGATAGTAAACAATGATCTTTCTTCTATTAAAAGACTGAAAAACGAGTGGAACACAATCTATAAATTAAATTATGATGTTTTACGGGTTTTAGTAGAAGCTTTTTTACGTTTTGATAATGTAAAGTCTCACAACCATCAATGTTTATTTACTTATCTTTGTGTTAAACATCCAGAACTAGAACTAAATTGGGATTTTTTTGAGAAAGTTCGAACTAAAAGAAATGGAATTAATTATTATGGAACTTTAATAATAGAGAAAGATTGGAAAGAAGTTGCCTTACAGTTCAGTTTGTATATTAAATTGTTAAAAGAAGAAGTTGAAAAGAAATTAGAAGAAAGTAAAAAATAAAAATCTAATCTAAATCAATATTCTCTAATTCTTCGAAGTCTGCATCTAAATCATCTTCTAAACTATCTAATTCATCAAAGTCTTCTAAAGTGTCTGCGATTTCTGCTTCTTCAGAACTTACTGTTTCATCTGCTACTGCTGTATCTTCTGTTACTGCTGTATCTTCAGAAGTCTCTTCAACAACCGATTGACAAGCGATTAAAAAAACTAAACTAGCCAAAATCATTATTGACAACATTATTTTTGTAAATT
>Ga0075122_10000878_pt1 | contig 22530 bp, 19 predicted proteins | sample AntAceMetag02UKB_FD_69790 | JGI IMG/M metagenome (GOLD analysis project Ga0075122, IMG submission 69790) | Saline lake microbial communities from Ace Lake, Antarctica - Antarctic Ace Lake Metagenome 02UKB | ecosystem: Environmental > Aquatic > Non-marine Saline and Alkaline > Saline | place...
GACAGCTCCTTGTTTCCATGATTGGGTATCTGTTGGTGTGACAGCAGTGTAGTCCATGGTGATTTCTTCCAAATCAAAATCTTGATTACCTGGACCGACCAATTCGTATAATAAAGTATCTCGACCGGGAACTTTGGTGGTATCACGACTGTACAGTTTGCTGTGAGGTATCATTATAGTGAAGATGATAACGAACATTAATATTTGCAAGGTACCACGCTTACCGACAATTTCTATTAAACGACTATCCCAAGGAATTCTTAGGCGTCCTGTATATTTTTGTAGATGATATTTTATTTTATAAAAACGAAAGCCTATATTATCTCTAAAGATCTTTCCTAAGAAAGAAAATGAATCAGTAAATATTTGTAAAAACCAAAAAACCAAGCGTTTAGAATAAACCAAACTTTTTAATAAGTATAGTAGTGTTTTGTACCCCAATTTTTTCATATTGAGCTTTTTTTAAACGAATTTTATTTTTTAAATTGTCTAGCGAAATCTCGCCGAAGCTATATTTCCTTATCTAATATTACTTAAAACAAAAATATAAACTATCTTATCATTTTAAATATTTTTTAAGGCGTAGGTGGATAAGTTAGGCTACATTATGCCTCAAAAACAGCCAAAAGTCAATTTGAGAGGGTAATATAATGATAACATATTTAGCCTTTCTTCAGAAGTATAGTGTTGACTTGCGAAAGCTTTTTCTATATAATATGCTCGTTACTTTAGAGACGCGACAAGGCTCGTCTTTACAATTTATTCATTATTCTTAAAGAATTAATCTATGATGACGACACTCATCGTACTCGTACCAGCCGTAGCTGCCATTGTCTATGGTATCGTCCTAATTGGCTGGATAAATAAACAGCCAGCAGGGTCTGAACGTATGCAGTCTATTGCTAAAGCTATCCAAGAAGGTGCCAAAGCTTATCTTGGTCGCCAATACAAAACTATCGCTTTAGTCGCTGTCGGGGTTTTTGTTTTGCTGTGGGTTTTTATTGGTTTTTTGACAGCTCTTGGTTTTCTAGTAGGTGCTGCTTTGTCAGGTACTGCCGGTTATTTGGGTATGACAGTTTCTGTCAAAGCCAATGTGAGAACGGCTGAAGCTGCTAAAAAAGGTTTTAAAGAAGCTCTTGATGTGGCTGTAAAAGGTGGTTCTGTTACTGGTATGTTGGTAGTTGGTTTGGGACTTCTGGGTGTTGGTGCTTTTTATCTTATTTTTAAAGATGTTGATGCTCTGATTGGTTTGGCTTTTGGTGGCTCACTTATTTCTATTTTTGCTCGTATTGGTGGTGGTATTTTTACCAAGGCTGCTGATGTCGGAGCTGACCTAGTTGGAAAAGTAGAAAAAGGAATTCCAGAAGACGACCCAAGAAATCCAGCTGTGATTGCTGACAACGTTGGCGACAACGTCGGTGACTGTGCTGGTATGGCCGCTGATTTATTTGAAACTTATGCTGTAACTGCTGTGGCTGCTATGGTTTTGGGTGCACTTACTTTCAAAGGTACTGACGCAGCTATTATGTTTCCATTGGTACTTGGTGGTATTTCCATCATCGCTTCTATTATTGGAACATTTTTTATCAGACTTGGAAAAAAGAAAAATGTCATGGCTGCCTTGTACAAAGGTTTGATTGTGGCTGGCTCTCTTTCTCTTGTTGGATTTTATTTTGCTGCAGCCAGATTTTCAGTTAGTCTAGAGGGTCTAAGTACTATGGATCTTTTCTGGAGCTCATTTATTGGTATTATTCTTACTGGTGTTATGGTCTGGATTACTGAATACTATACTTCTACAGAACACAAACCAGTACAAGATATTGCTAAGGCTTCTGAAACTGGACATGGTACAAATGTTATTTCTGGACTTGCTGTTTCTATGAAAGCTACTGCTTTGCCAGTGTTATTTATCGCCGCTGCTATGCTTGGTGCATACAGTGTGGCAGGTTTGTATGGTGTAGCTATTGCTGCTATGGCCATGCTTTCTATGACAGGTATTGTGGTTGCGATTGATGCTTACGGTCCTATTACTGACAACGCTGGTGGTATTGCTGAGATGGCAGAAATGGGAGATGATGTGAGAGCTGTAACTGATCCATTGGACGCAGTTGGAAATACCACAAAAGCAGTGACAAAAGGTTATGCAATTGCTTCTGCTGCTCTAGCTGCTCTAGTATTATTTGCAGACTATACTCACAAACTAGCTGACAATGGTATTGATACTATATTTAGAATTGATGATCCAAAAGTTTTGGTTGGTCTACTTATCGGTGGACTTTTACCATATCTATTTGGTTCTTACTTGATGGAATCAGTTGGAAAAGTAGCCGGTCATGTAGTAGAAGAAGTTCGTCGTCAATTTAGAGAAATTCCTGGAATTATGGAAGGTACTGGGAAACCAGATTATGCTCGTTGTGTTGATATCGTAACAAAAGGTGCAATTGGACAAATGGTTATGCCTGCGCTTATTCCTATTGTAGCTCCAATTTTGGTAGGAGTATTACTTGGTCCAGCTGCTCTTGGTGGATTGCTAGTAGGTACAATTGTGACTGGTTTATTTGTAGCTATATCTATGACAGTTGGTGGTGGTGCTTGGGACAATGCCAAGAAATATATTGAAGATGGTAACCACGGTGGTAAAGGATCCTTTGCTCACCAAGCCGCTGTGACTGGTGACACTGTAGGTGATCCCTACAAAGATACTGCTGGTCCTGCTATTAATCCTATGATTAAGGTAGCTAATATTGTGGCTCTGCTGATCGTTGGGTTGCTTAAGTAAACACGGATTACACGGAAAAAAGGAAATACGGAATAATAAAACACTCTCGGAAACGGGGGTGTTTTTTTAATATTGTCTTTTTCTTATTTATTTGCTAGTATGGATTCAAGGAAACCTTGGTGTCCACACAAAGGAGTGTCTCGATGAAAACGTTAGTCGGTTCTTTTCTCGCTTCTCTCGTTTTGTTTCTGCTGGTCGTGGCCCTCTTCTTCCCAGAATACTTCGGTGTAGATCATCCCGCTGCCACAGGATCAGGTGCCATTCAGGATGGCAATGAAGTGGTATCTCAGCCCGAACAGTGGCATGGGTGGCTACTGGTGGACTGGGATCAGCCAGAAGGAGAACCTCCGCGACTTCTGGTCTACCACCCATGGAGTAGCTGCAAGAACGATAGTTATCTGACGTACAGTCATAGTGATATGTATGCAGATGGTCGCTATTTCTTCTACAAAGTACCTGAGGATGGCTACTACGATCATGAAAGGATTGCTCTCAATCCTTCCACCGGTCGGGTAGTGGCCTATTCTGAAGAATATCACACCAGAGGGCAGATCACCCAAACGCAAAATGGGTGGATTGTTCACTCGGATTCTGTTGAAGCCTCGTGCTTGGGTTCGTTTCCAACAGAAGACGAGGAGATTTATTATCTGCGACCACACAACATCCCTTCGGGTGTTTGTGACAAACACAGGAGGGCTAAAGGAAACTCGTCTCTGTGCCCGCCTTGGTACAAAGGTCAGCCCTTGCGCTGTAGCACGGACTGCTAGCTACTCGCTCCTTCTTCCATCTTCCATTGTCCCATTCGGGACGCCAGTCAGGGAAGTGTTATTAACTCCACACCGGAGCGCACTTCCCTGACGCTCCATTCAAAAGAACATCTTTATTTAGGTGTTTTTTTGTTTGTGGATAAAAATGAGAGTATTGATTTTTCTTTAAAAATGTGGTATGGTAAATATGGGTCTGCTGTTGCCAAAGTTTTAGAAAAACAGCTTGTTCGTTCACAACTTGTAGAGGAGTAGTCATGACGCTGTCACAAATCGGTAATATTGCTATGACATTGTGTGTTCTCAGTTGTTTGGTGGTGTATTTTATCAAGATTTTGATAAGACGTCGTCGGGGAGAATTTACATCTGGTAAAGATGGTATTATCGAAGTCGTCTATGACAAAACCATGCTAATTGGACTCGTCTGCCTAATGGTAGGAGTGCTTTTGGCAGGTTCCTGGGTTGTGTTCTGTGTAGAAGGCTGATTCAAGCTTTGGGGCGGTATACAAGGAGAAGATCAACCGCACCCAATTTCAGTGTTTAAGCGGTTGAGCACTGAAAAGAGGTTTTTGGGGATTGTCCCCAAAAGAAAAAATAAACACCATTAAAGGTGTTTTTTTAATTAAAAAAACATTCCATAATATTGGAATGACTTTGTTTTTTGAGAGAAGGGGCCGTCGTAAGCGACGGCCCCGAAGGTTTCGACGGTAGGCTTAACGCCCCTTACCGTCAGTAGGGCGTCACCTCCTTCCCTCGTCGGCGGCTTCCATGTTGTGTTTGGTGAGCATGTACTGCATGGGGCACCTCCTTCGAGGACAGTTGATTGGTAACGTCTCTTCTGCAAGAGAAAAGACGCGACTCGAAACATCATTATTTATTATATACTATTTTTTAGATTAAACAAAAAAACAACCTACTAGGTTGTAAAATTCCTTGTGCCCACCGAACTCCGAAGAGTTGGTGGGCGTTGTGGTTTTATCTATAAGATGATTATCACTACTATTGTGGTGATAATCATCAAGCCGATACCAAGTTGTCCAAAATAGAGAGAAACCCACTCTTTTATCTCGCGGTAAATAGAGAGAAGTAATTCTTTGTTGGGACGAATAAGAAAGAGCCAAAATAGAGAAAGAAATATAGAAATAACCACTATCAAAACAGACAATGGCATTCCTCCCTCGACAACTTTGGGAGGATTGAGCAAAATAAGTGCTGTGCACATGCTTCCTCCTTCAGTAAGGTTAAGGGATATGTGATTGTAATACAAAATAAGAAAAAAGTCAAGTATTTGGCTGTGATTAAATGAAAAAAGAGACTGGTTTTGTTTTGTAAAATATGCTAAAATATTTACATATAAGTTTAAATATTTTTTATGGCAAAAAGAGGACGTCCAAGAAAAAGAAAATCTAACATGGATCCTGTATTATCACGAGGTATTATCGCTATTGTGGTAATTATTGTGGCAATTATTTTTGGTCTTAGCTTTTTTGGTAAGGCTGGAACAGTAGGAATAATGCTCGATGAGTATGTTTTAAGTTTTTTGTTTGGCTCTATTCGTTATACAGTGCCGTTTGTTATGGTTGTCTTGGCTGGGTATCTCATAAAAGACATGGAATATGATTATCATCCTACGCATGGTATTGGGGCTTTTTTATTTTTCTTGTCCCTCGCTAGTTTTATGCATATAAAGTTTTTACCAAATGAAATGTGGAGTATGGCGCTAGAGGGTCATGGTGGTGGTATATTTGGTATGATGGCTTGGCCTCTAAAAACTTATCTTGGAGCCATTGCTGGTAAGGTAATTTTAATTGGTATGGTGGCGGTTGGTTTTTTTCTAATTTTTAACACCTCTTTTGCTCATTTTGTTTTAATTAATAAAAAATTATTTGCTGGGCTTGGTTGGGTGGGTAAAAGCATTTTAAATTTGTTTGGACTTTTTGTAGAAAAGAATGGTAAACGTTTGCGAGAAGAAGATGATGAAGAAGAATACGAAGATGAGGAAGAGTATGAAGAGGAAGATGAAGAATACGAAGATGAGGAAGAAGAAGCTGATGAAATAGAAAAGAAAAAAGTTTTTGCAAAAAAAGAAATTACAGTAAAAGATGGTAATGAAGATGACGGTGAAGATAATGAAGCCGAAGTAGCTGCTTGGCAAAAAAACGTAGTCATCAAAAAATTACCAAAAGTAGAATTACTTACTTCGAAAAAAAGTAAACCAACCAGCGGGGACATAAAAGCTAATGCAGAAATTATTCACGACACTTTCCACGAATTTAATATTGGGGTTGAAATGGAAGACGTGCGAGTTGGTCCGACTGTAACACAATATTCCCTAAAACCTTACAAAGGTGTAAAGCTTTCCAAAATTACTTCTCTATCAAATGACTTGGCTTTGGCTTTGGCAGCTCACCCAATCAGAATCGAAGCACCTATTCCTGGAAAATCTTTGGTTGGTATTGAGGTTCCAAATTTTAAAGCTGCGATTGTAACTTTGAAAGAACTTTTGGAAAGTAAAGAATTTAGAGGTAGAGAACATAATATGATGGTTGCTCTTGGTAAAGATGTGGCTGGTAAAGTTTGGTTTGCTGACTTACCAAAAATGCCTCATCTGTTGGTGGCTGGTGCAACTGGTTCTGGTAAAACAGTTTGTATCAATAGTATTATTATGAGTTTGTTGTATCAAAATACTGCGGAGGAATTACGTCTTATCATGGTAGATCCAAAACGAGTAGAGCTGACCCCATACAATGGTATTCCACATTTGCTTACTCCCGTTATTACCAATACACAAAAAACAGTCAATGCTTTGAAGTGGTGTATTGGGGAAATGGAGAGACGTTTTGAAGTTTTTTCAAAATCTCACAGTCGTGATATTGGTTCATATAATTCCAAACATCCAGATGATAAAATGCCACGCATTGTATTTATAATTGATGAGTTGGCAGATCTAATGGCGACTGCCGCTAGTGAGGTTGAGGCAGGTATTATCCGTATTGCTCAGATGGCCCGGGCGGTTGGTATTCATCTTATAGTGGCTACCCAAAGACCTAGTGTGGATGTTATTACTGGTCTTATGAAAGCTAATATTCCAGCAAGAATTGCTTTTTCTGTAGCATCAATCATTGATTCTAGAACAATTCTTGATTGCCCTGGGGCCGATAAACTTATTGGTCGTGGAGACATGTTGTATCTGACAGCTGATTTATCAAAACCAAAACGTATTCAAGGTGCTTTTATTTCAGAAAATGAAGTCCATGCTGTGGCCAAGTATCTAAAAGGTGATGGTGAAGTGGAGTATGATGATGCTATTGTAGAAAAACCAAACAAAGGAACTCTAAACATGTTTGGTGGTGTTTCTGATGATCAGGATCCATTATATTCTGATGCTAAAGAAGCAATTTTGGCAGCTGGAAAAGCTAGTGCTTCATTTTTACAACGTCGTCTAAAAGTTGGTTATGCTAGAGCTGCTAGAATTTTGGATGAGCTAGAAGCAGCTGGTATTATTGGTCCGTCTGATGGGGCTAAACCTCGTGAGATTTTAATAACAGAAAGAGAAATAGACGATAGTAGCGAAAATATGGGGCAAGAACTAAATGCATTTGAAGATGATTCTGAGGAAGATGATGAAGACTCAGAAGAGGAAGAAAACGATGAAGAAGAAGACGTTGGGGAGGAAGAGTCTGATGATGAAGATGATATTGAAGATGGTGATTCTGAGGAAGATGATGAAGACTCAGAAGAGGAAGAAAACGATGAAGAAGAAACTGATGAAGAGGAGGAAGAGGAACTTGAAGAGGATGATAGAGAAGAATACTAATATGACAGCCATATTTAAAAAGAAAAAACTCACACCCCCAAAAAGGGTGTGTTTACGCTTAAAAGAAGAGAGAGAAAAAATAGAAATGAGTTTGGATGATTTGGCAAAGAAAACAAAAATTGATAAAAAGTACCTCAAAGCTTTAGAGGAATGTCGTTTTAAAGATTTGCCGGAGGCTGCTGTATATCAGAAGAATTTTGTAAAAAAATATATTGAAGCTTTGGGCATAGAGTCTTCGCCTTTTCTTTCTCAGTATGAAAGTGAAGAAAAGGTTTTGAAGAATATCAAGCATCCTCGTAAATGTTTGAAGATGAGTCCTTTATCAAATCTTCCTTCTGTAATACGTTTTGTCTTTTCTTTTGTTATTATCTTGGGATTTTTAACCTATCTTGTTTTTCAGATTAGGAATATTGTAGAACCACCTCAGTTGTTTGTTTATTCACCTCAAGATGGTTTTATAACTACCGAGATGTTAGTTGTTGTTCAGGGTAAGACAGAAGAAGAAGTGATGGTTTATATAAATGGTAAAGAAATCGGGACAAGTAATGAAGGCAATTTTGAAGAAATGATTGATCTGGGTTCAGGTGTTAACACCTTTATAATAGTAGCTAAAAAGAAGCACGGTAAGAATACAGAAGTAGTGCGTCATGTGGTACAAAGATCAGAGTGAGTTCACAGTTGACACCTATTTTGCAAAACTGTATTATATGTAGTGAGGGAGGCATAGAACCTCACTTTTTTAACTCTAACAATCTATTTAAATAAAAAAATATGGCTAAAAAAGACGAAAAAGACGAGAGACTAGTGGCAGCACAAAGTGCAATTGATCAAATTAAAGAAAAATACGGCGATGGCGCTATTATGAAGTTCGGTGAAGCCAAAGCTATGGAAGTAGACGCTGTGTCTACAGGTTGTCTTTCTTTGGATGTGGCTTTGGGTGTAAAGGGTGTGCCTAGAGGACGCGTTATAGAGATCTATGGACCAGAAGCTAGTGGAAAGACTACTTTGGCTCAACATATCGTCGCTGAGGTGCAAAAACAGGGCGGTACAGCAGCGTTTATCGATGCCGAGCATGCTCTAGACCCTGATTACGCTCGTAAGATTGGTGTGGATGTAAATAACCTACTTATTTCTCAACCTGATACAGGAGAACAGGCCTTGGAAATACTAGAAACTCTAGTTAGATCCAATGGTGTGGATGTGGTTGTAATCGATTCAGTTGCTGCCTTAGTTCCACAAAAAGAAATTGACGGAGAGATGGGAGCCCATCATATGGGTTTACAAGCTCGTCTAATGTCACAAGCTTTGCGTAAACTAACTGGTATTGTAGGAAAGACTAACACTGTAGTAATTTTTATCAATCAAATTCGTCATAAGATTGGTATTGTCTTTGGTAATCCAGAAACAACTCCAGGTGGTAACGCTTTAAAGTTTTATTGCTCTGTCAGAATTGAAGTGAGACGAGCTGCTCAGATTAAACAAGGTGACAGGATTATTGGTAATAGAGTAAAAGCTAAGGTGGTAAAAAATAAGGTAGCAGCACCTTTCAGAACCACAGAATTTGATATTATGTATAATGAAGGAATTTCTGTAGCCGGTGACATGCTTGATACTGGTGTAGCTCACAAAGTAATAAACAAATCTGGCAATAGCTATTCCTATGGAGAAGAAAAACTTGGAGTAGGTAGAGAAAAAGCCAAACAATACTTGCGTGAGAATCCAAAATTGATGAAGGCTATTAGAAAGCAGATTTGGGAAGTGATAGAAAAAGGTGAAGCTCCTGATGAAGAAGAAAAAAAAGAAGATGGTGGAGATGTAAGTGTAGAAAAATAGAATATTGAAAAATTAAAAAACCGACTTAGTAAGTCGGTTTTTTGTTTTAAAATATTTTTTAAGTCGCGACGTGAAAGTAAACAACGTCACCGTCTTGTACTTCATAATCTTTTCCTTCTAATTTTAGTTTACCAGATTCTTTTATTCCTGACCCCGCCGTCGCCTTTCAGGCTTTGGCGGGCAGGCAGCCGTTTAAGTTAGGTATTTATGTGGAAGTAGATTGTATCTCCATCTTTAATAATATATTCTTTTCCTTCCAGTTGAATCTTACCTTTTTCTTTCACACCATTCCAACCTCCACATTCGACAAAGTCTTCATATTTACAGACATCAGCTTTGATAAAACCTTTTACAAAGTCAGTATGGATGACACCGGCAGCATCAGGAGCTTTAGTATTTTCTTGCACAGTCCAGGCTCTGGTCTCTGGTTCACCACTAGTAAGGAATGTGACAAGATTTAGTAGTTTATAACTTTCAGTAATCAGTTTATCAAGTCCGCTAGTACCCATACCAAGTTCTTTCATGTATTCTTTGGCATCTTCGTCAGATAGCTCTGCTAGCTCTGCTTCAATCTTGGCGCTAATTTCAATTTGGGGAACACCTTCTTCTACTTGAATATCCGTGTGCCCGCCTTCTTCTATATTTATCACATAGAGCATTGGTTTCATAGAAAGTAAATGCAAATCACGTACAATTTCTTTTTCATCATCAGTATATTCTAGAGTTCTAGCTGGTTTACCAGTTTCCAAATGTTTATCAAGTTTTTCTAACAGCTCAAGTTCTTTTTTAATTTCTTTTGCAACCACACCTTTAGCACTTTTCTTAGTTTTATCAAGGCGCTTACTGACGGTTTGCCAATCAGCAATAATAAGTTCTAGGTTTATTACCTCACTATCATCTTTGGGATCAATTTTGCCATGAACATGAGTAATATTTCCGTCTTCAAAATTTCTAACAACTTGGACAATAGCGTCGCACTCTCTGATGTGTGATAAAAATTTATTACCAAGACCTTCCCCTTCCGAAGCACCTTTTACCAGTCCGGCAATATCATAAAATTCTATGGCAGTCGGGATAATCTTTTTTGATTTTGAAACGTCTGCTAATTTATTCAATCTTTCATCTGGTACCTCAACTACACCGACGTTTGGTTCGATGGTACAAAAAGGATAATTCTGCGCTTCAGCTTGTTTGCTTTTTGTAAGCGCATTAAACAGGGTAGATTTTCCTACGTTGGGTAAGCCAACAATTCCGAGTGATAGCATAAGTAAATTTAAAATAGTTTGACTGCAGTGATTTTAGTTTATTTTTACTGTTTTGTCAATAAAAAAAGTCTGGATAGATTATCCAAACTTTTGTATTTATCTCAATAAACAAATTTTATTTACTAAGAATTGGTCCCGGTTTTGAATGTGTCCGGGGCACAGAGTGTAGAAAGAACGAACTAGAATCCCATCTATTTGAATCACCGATGGGGAGGCTGGAAAGAGAGGGTTGTTACTCACATGAGATGAGGCGACCGTCTCCGTAGGTTACTTCCTCGTGGAGCGGTTCGAAGTGTAATTCCCACTTGCCATCTCTCAAGTATAACTCTGGAAAGAACAGACCACATTTCTGGTTGCTCAGAACTGTCCCAGTAAGTCTGAGGTAGCGATTAACTTCTCCTTCCATCTCAGTCGCAATGCCTTTCAGTGCTCTGCCGTTCTCGGCGAGCAGGGCAGGTACGTCGGAGAGGCCAAAGTTGGCCTTCATCTCTTGCGCACGCTTCCGCATCGTTTCTCCGTCGATATATTTTTCATCATCTCTCAAATAGTTGAGGAATCTGAGTTTTTCCGGGTCAAACTTATGAGGTTCGACATCTTCTACCACACTTCGCAACCACCTGGGAATCAGGTGTGGGACGTTCTTCTGGCAAGGGAGTATCTCCAGCTTCAGTTGGCCCGTCACCAACAGGCCGATCTGTTTTCTGAGAAGTCGATCTTTGAGGATGTCATAAACATCATTATCTGTTCCCCCTGCCGAGAGAACTGTATCGACGATAGAGAGACCTAGTTTATTGAGGAAGCTACCACACTCAATCAGCATGTATCTTTCTGTGCGTGTCATTATTCCCTCCAAGGAATCTGGTTATTGTTCGCGGCCTTTGTTTTCTTCCACTCTCTACTCTGTAAAAAACAGAATAAGGAGCGGAAGAAAATGTAGGTTTAGATTAAAAGGATCGCAGTTACCGAGGCAAATAGTAGACTAGTGACCAGAGCTAGGATTTACATATGTTTCATGTTAATAGTTAACAGCAAAGTATAACATTTCTTTACTAGTTTGTCAAGTATATTACGAAATAATTACTAGCTCTATTCATTTTTTGGCTTAGATAAGCTAAATAAAATACAGTTTATTTGTACACAAAAACCTTGACAAATATAAATGTATGTGTTATAATTTAACTAAATTAAGCTAAAAACTATGTCCAATATAGAACAGATAATAAGTAAGGGTTTAGGGGTGCTTTCTGCCAAAATTTACCTAAGTTTAGTACAAAATGGAGATTTAACAGTGCCAGAAATTGTAAAAAAAATCGAAGTTTCACGAACTTTGATTTATGAATCATTAACTGATTTGCTGGCAGGCGGTTATGTGACTTATAGAAAAGAAGGTAGAGTAGCCTTTTATGGTCCAGCTCATCCCAGTAAATTAAGTGATTTGGTGGAGGAAAAGAAGCGTGAGGCAAATATATTTGAAAATAATATAAAAGAAATTATCCAATCTTTGTCCGGACCTTTTAATATTTCTCAGAACAAGCCAGGTGTGAGATTTTTTGAAGGTGAAGATGGGTTGAAAAAAGTTTGGGATGATATTTTAGATTCTGGTGTAAAAGAATTTAAAACAATCCATGATTCGCAAGCCTTGTATGAGGAAACGCCAGAACTAATTAGAGAATGGTTAGAAAAAAAGAAAAGTTTAGGTATAAAAGAAAAAATAATTACTAATGATACTTTGATAAATCATGAGAATATCGAAAAGTATCAAGACAAGATCGACGAAATAAAATTTATTGATAAAAACAAAAATGTTACCATTGAAAATACAGTGTTAGATATTTATGCTGGTAAAGTTGCCTACACTACTCTTGAACATGGCAATATCATAGGGGTTATTATTGAAGATAAGAATATTTATAAAATGCAAAATGATATTTTTGATTTGATTTGGTGAGCAACACTTGATTTATTTTTTTATACATGGTATTATGTTTTTGATTTAAGGGCCTGTAACTCAGCTGGCTAGAGTGCCTCCATGGCATGGAGGAAGTCGCTGGTTCGAATCCAGTCAGGTCCACTAATATTTTAGAATCCAGCCTGCCCCTCTACAAATAGGACAGACGAAGCGATAGCGAGTCTGCCATATTTGTTTGTGGGGTCAGGTCCACCAATAAAAAAACTCCCTAATGTGGGAGTTTTTTTGTTTAGAAAATAAATTATTTTTTAAAAACTTCTTTTCTAAGTGTGTAACCAAGCATGACTCTTATTAGTACTACCCCACCCAGCTGTATAAGCTCATTTATATCAACAGTGACCGCTGCCAAAATAATATCAGCTGCAATTACAAATTCCAAACCAAAAATTATTTTTTGTGCTAATTTGGATCTAATATCCTCCATGGTATATTTTATGGAGACTAACTTTACAAGGGCAGTTACGACTGATATTACAATTATCAGTAAACCAATATATTCTATAATCAATCCGCTGTATCTTATAGAGAGATTTATAATATGTGGTAGATAGATGTCTGGGTTCATATTAAAATAAGTTAATATTAAAATGTCTTAATAAAAATGAATAAAGGAAAATGGCAAGAGCTATGATAAACAACATGATTATAAATTTGAGTTTGTTCTTATGTTTTTTGTGTTTGTCTCTGTGGTGGTGGTGAGCTGTGTCGATAAGTTCATCTCCAAAATAAACAGACAAAAAAGTACCAGTGGCTGATAAAATTATAATTGACCAAAAAGGATAAGGTGTAGTAATTATATCATGATAAATTGTCAGAAGTAAGTTGGTCTGAAATATTTCCGGATTGAAAAATAGATTAAAAGTGACAATACCCAGTGACAATACCCAGACAAACATTTCTGTATAAATCATTTTTATTTTTGCGACTAGTCTGATAGGAAAGTCTAATAAAAATCCAGCGTCAGCAATAGGAGTACAGAAAACAAAGAATGACCAAGTAAGTGCTGTAACACCCACACCATCTTTTAATCCATATTTTATCATTACTATCGTTAGATAGATAAGTAGAGTAGAAAAAACTAACAAAAATCTAAGCAAAGCCTGTTTTTTTGTTTCGTGTTTTAGATACTTTCTATATTCTTTGGTCATAACAAAGCTAATTATATCATATAGTCTAACAAAAAACGACCTAGTAGAGATCGTTTTTTTTGTGTAAGTTTAATTGTTTTGTTTAAAAGTGTCTAGAGCATCAATTTGGTTTTGTTCTAGATGAATAGTTTTTCTTTTGTGCTGTATTTTCTTTATAGATTTTTCAACTGTAAGTCCCAAAGAAATATAATATGCAGCTACCAAAGTTGGGGCACGTCCATGTCCGTTTTGGCAGTGAATATAGATTTTTTTGTTGTTATTTACGAAACTAGTCAGAATCTCTACTCCAATCTTCAATTGTTCTGGTGTAGGTGGGGTGTGGTCCTTTGTTGGTAACCAAAAGAAGAATTTTACGCCAAAAGGTGCGTCTAGTCGCTCTTCTTCTAGAGAAATGTCTACTTCTATGCCTAGATCAAGTAGTTTTTCATCAAAATGAGTCTGGCAACATTGATTTGTGCCGATAAAAATATTATCATCAATCTGATTAAATTCAAATTCAGGATGTTTTTCGTCGTGTTTTATAAAGGGAAACTTTATTTTTGTCATATAGGTCAATTGTTAATATATTGAGTATAGCATGTTTCTAATATTTTTTATATCATTGTAGGTAGTCTTTTTTATTAAAAAATAGTTAATATAATTGTACGACGCTTATATTTAGCTTAAATAAGGTTAGTTATTCTAAAATTGTCTAAAAAGGTGATATTTTTAATCAAAAATGTTCTTTGTGGAACATATTCCCCTATTCTTGTAGTTTTCTTTGAAATGAGGTTAATTTGGGTTTTTGTGAAAACTTTTTTTAATTTTAACTTAAGAAGTTGTTTTATAAAGTAATCCCCACTTCTTAGGAGTTATCCACGAGGTTATCCACTTTTTGTGTATAAAATTGTTCCACGGGGAACAATTTAAATAAAAAACCTGAATTATTTGGAATTCAGGAATATTTGTATAGGATATTGTATACTTTTGTGGACCTACCGAGAATTGGACTCGGGTTTCGGCAATGCGAATGCCGTGTCGTACCACTAGACCATAGGCCCTCTCTGTCTGTGTTTGCTTTGTGACCCCACCAGGAATCCCAGCCTACAGCCCAAGGCGTATAGGCAAGGCTGGGCCGTTTTGGATGGAGAACCTTTCTCTTGTTTGGTGCCCCCGCTAGGAATCGAACCTAGATCTAGACGTTAGGAGTGTCTTGTTCTATCCATTGAACTACAGGGGCTTATAATGAATACATCTTAGACTTTTTCTTGTATTTTGTCAATTATTTTTCATTACTCCAGAGATAATCAAAATATTTTATTAGATTGTCAGCTATCCTCTTACTTTTTATATTTATAGCAATTGGGTTTTTGTCGACAAAAACAATAGAACTTGTATCCCCGCAAATATTAAACCAAAAGGGCGGGTCTATGTGTAAAGGTAAATATTTTACATCTGTTAGAGGTAGTTGGTTTTTATCAAAGATATTGCTTTCTTCTGTAGACGTGCCATACATTGCTTTGAATTTTATTCCTTTTTTAATTCTTTTTTCATGGTACTTTCGCCAGTCCATAGATAGATCCGGGACCTGGCTGTGCTTTGATGCTCCCAACACATAAACAATTTCACCCTTAGTAGATTCTAGGTTTTGTCGAGTGGCTCTTTTTATACCTTCTAAATCTTCATAAATAACAATTTCACGCGGAGTGTCTTCATGTTTAGATTTTAGTTCATCTACAATCTCTGTTGTTATTTTTTTCTTTTGTTCGATTTCTTCTAGTAAATGTTCTGGATTGTTAACAGTAAATTCTGCCACGCCTTTTTTAGTTGTTTTGCTAATCAGTTTACGTATCTCCAAGCTTTCCAATGCAAGGTAAACTGGGTTACGATGAAGATCAGTTCTTTCAATTATTTTTCCAGCTTTAGCTTTGCCCAATTCAAATAAAGCCAAATATACTTTGACTTCATTTTTACTAAATCCTAATTTTATTAACTTTTGTTCTAACATATTGTCCTAATATTTAGGATAAATATATTATACTAAGTACAGCAAAAATTGTCAATATTTTAATAAAAAAATCATACTATATATGACTAAAATATAGCTTATTCTAGCTAAAAAGTACTTGACTTGTATATATATTTATGATAAAGTTGATTGTCAAATTGACAACAGCTCTTTTCACTACCCGGCCGGAGGGTCATAATACCGGTGGAGAAGAAGATGGCTAACAAACCCAATTACCAGCTCTGGCGGAGAATGGATGGGGTCATGCTTATTATTGACCCGCAAAAAGCTTTCGGTGTCGATGGGGCGCCGGTCCAGGTGCCGGGAGTAGAGGCAGCTCTTGCCAACATGGGTAAGGCAGCTCGTGCTTGGAATATCCAATGGAAACATTTTAAGGGGGTGGTTATAACTACTCGTCATTTCTATGATCACTCTCATGAAGTTGGCAATGTAAGTCATTTTATCCCTCAAATAGGGGATATTATGGCGGAGCATTCGCCATGGAGCGCTTTCCATGACTGTGAGTTCGATTTCAATAAATCTGATATCGTTCTAAAGAAAACGGAATTCAATGCTTTTTCTGGTACCAAACTCGATCGGATTTTGTGTCGGCTGCAGCGCCCAACTCTCGTGATTGCAGGGCTTACTACACCCATTTGCATCGAGAGTACAGTGCGAAGTGCTCATCAGCGTGGATTCAACACCATCGTGCTCTCGGATGCCTGTGCTTCCCAGGCCATGGGCAACGAGACTGCTGAGCAGGCGCACCAGTCGGCCATTGGTCGCATGGGCTATGTTTTCTCTCAGATCATGACGACTGACGAATTCATCGAGAACATTAAGCTACGCTGAACAGACTTTTTCCTCTAGTCATGAAGGAAAGGGGGCAGGCGACAATGGACTGGCCATTCCGTGCAGCCGTCACGTAAACTCGGCACTCAACTCTCTGCAGAGTGAGAACAAAAAAGAACCTTAAATTAGGGTCTTTTTTGTTTTAGAAAGACCTGCTATAATACGTCCACATAATGATAAAAAGCTATGGAAACATTTTTGCTGGTAATACTAACCATTTTACTTATTCTTACTCTCGTAGGTTTATTTTTGATGTACAAGAAACTTAAAGAACAAGGTAAACCAAAAGAGGGCGAGGATAATATGTTTATGATGCTCCAGCAACAAATGCAGGATCTGAACAAAACTATGGATCAGAAAATGTCTGATACTCACAAGGCAATGGGGGAAAATCAAACTAATATCAACAAAACGATCCAGACTCAATTTGCACAGAGTAGTAAAATTATTACAGATATTACAGAAAAATTAACAAGTCTTGATAAAACAAATCAGCAAGTGATTGGATTTTCTGAGCAACTTTCAAATTTGGAAAAAGTTTTGAAATCACAAAAACAACGTGGCAATCTAGGGGAAGCTGGTCTTAAAATGGTTTTGGAAAACATGATGCCTCCAGGTAGTTTTGAACTCCAGCATCAATTTCCAGATGGCGATACAGTGGATGCTCTTATTATTACCAAAGACGGAACTATACCTGTAGATGCAAAGTTTTCTTTGGAAAATTATCAGCGTTTGATAGATGTGATAGATGATAAACAAAGAGAAAAATTGGAAATAGAATTTAAAAATGATTTGAAAAAAAGAATTGATGAAACTGCAAAATATATAAAACCAAAAGATGGAACTTTGGAATTTGCTTTTATGTTTATTCCTAGTGAAGCCATTTATTATGATTTACTTGTCAACGAAGTTGGGGCAGTAAAAGTGAATACTCGCAATTTGATTGATTATGCTTTTAATGAACGCAAAGTTGTGATAGTGTCTCCGACTACTTTTGCGGCATATTTGCAAACAGTATTGCAAGGTTTGCGTGCTTTTAAAATCGAAGAAGGGGCTAAGGAAATTCGTAAAAATGTGGAAATGTTAGGGAAACACATTTTGGCATATGAAGACTATATGAAGAAACTTGGGGGTAGTATGAGTACGACTGTAAATCATTATAATACTGCTTATAAGGAACTTGGTAAAATTGATAAGGATGTGGTGAGGATTACTGATGGAGAGAAGGTAATAGAGCCGGAACTTCTTGATAAGCCCAGACTTGACAAAGATGAGTAGATAATATATAATGCTGGCACTTTCCTAAGCACCTACACGAAGGTAATTTTGGAAAAAATGCTCTCGAATATTTAATTTTAAATCCTTGAAAAGGGATCCCTCGTCGCCTCTACGGGCTCACTCGGGATTACAGTGAAAAAATATGCCAAATACTAGTAGTGCAAAGAAAGCTTTGCGTCAAACTAAGAAAAGAACAGAGCTAAATACGAAAATAAAAGATACTTACAAAAAAGCTGTGAAAGTAGCTAATAAGGTAATTGAGTCTGGTAAGGATGCAAAAGAAGAACTTCGTCTAGCTCAACAGACTTTGGACAAAGCAGCTAAAAAAGGTGTTATCAAAAAAAACACTGCTGCCAGAAAACTAAGTCGTTTGGTAAAGAAAGTTGCTAAAAAATAACATATAAAGTACAATAAACTCAGGTTAAATACCTGAGTTTTTAATTTGAAAAATATATGGATGAAAAATTAACACAAGAGGAAGTAGAATTTCGTTTTAAAAAAATTATTTGTGGTGATCATGTTCCAAATGTTTTTGTTGGGGAATTAGAAAATCAGCTTTTTGAAGGTCAAGAGTTGGTTTGTATAAAATTTTCTGATAGATATGCAGCAGGAAGTCCTCATTCTCACAAAATAGAGGATTCTTTTGGTGGGCTTAATCTAGATGAGCTAAGAGATCAGTATTCTTTTGTTAATGATTTTATTTCTAGTGTTGATGATGCTGTTGGAAAAATAATCGAAATGTTAAAGAGGTTTGAAGGTTTGGGAGAGGATGAACTGGAAGATAAACTTTATCCTGTTAAAACAGAGTTGAGTATTTGGATTAAGAGTAATCTAGATAATAGAGAAGTTAATTTGGCCTCTGCTTGTGAAAGTTTGGTGTTAGGTTTAGAGTCTAAAATAAAAAAAGAGCCTGACGAAAGCCAGACTAGTGGAACAAGTAGAATTTAGTTAGACCACACAAAGACCACCAACAAAAATATCAAGAAGTAAGACCGGGTCATTTGATCCGGTTTTTAATTTTATATCAAAATCAAGAAGCTGACGATGAATGTCTTTTAGTTCGGTTAGATTATATTTTTTTACGAAGGGTAAAGATTTTTTAACTACAAAAGGGTGGAGACCAAGTTCTTTTGCTAGAGCATTGCTATTTGGATTATCCTCTCTGTCGTAGATGTCACGCAGTTCTAGTAGTATTCTAAATTGACGTAAAAGCATAGTAAAAACATAGTGAGGGTCTTTGCCAATTTTATATTGTTGACGAATCATTTTGTAAACAATCTTTGGTTGATGTGCCACAATCGCGTCGACCAAATTAAAAATACTGTCATCACTTTGCTCTTCTACAAAAAGATTTACATCTTCGCTAATTATTTCTTTTCCATCTCTGTAAGCTAAGAGTTGTTCAACTAGAGAATTAATCAGCCACATGTCAGAACCTGTATTGCCTACAAGAAATTGCAGAGCATGATTGCTGATAACACCACCTTTTTCTTTTACCTCCGTGCTAATCCAAGCTGATAGTTGGGCACCAGACAACGCAGCAAATTCTTGAGCATATTTTTCTTTTAGAAGTCTAGCTAATAATTCTTTGGCAACTTTTGTTTTTGGTTTGCCAGCGCTCTCCCAAAATACATAGACATTTTCTTCGGGCAGGGTTTTTTCTTCTATACGTTTTAGAATTTCTTCTTGTAAATCACCTTTCTTTGTAGCTGAGAGTAAATTTTCCAAAACTACCATACGTTTTTCTGCTAGAAACGGCATGGCGAGGATTTGTTCCATTACTTTTGGTAATTCTTCTTTTGTACAATCCAAAACAGCAGTATTCAGACCTTCTGGGTCACGGTCCACTTTAAATTTATCTACCATCTTTTTCAATTGTCGGCGACTTCTGAAGGTGTCAGAGCCGTGGAGGAATATAATCATAGTGCGTCTATTTTAATACTTTTTGGAGGTTTGAGCAAGTTATTGACAGTTTGGTTGTTTTGTGGTAAGTTTTGTATAGATTACAGACAATAGCAGGTCATCCAAAGTAGATGGCCATGAATTGGGGGGGTCCATGTTTAATCGCGCTGCAGTTCTCGTTGACACCAGAGCTTGGTACGTGGTGTTGGTGATTCTTATCACCTTGTCGACCCTCTTGCTTGCAGGGAAGGTCAAGGCCGAGGAGGATTTTCAGCGTCAGCTCATCGTCGGAATCGATGTGGGACGAACGTTGTCCATCCTTTTCGAGGATGCCGAGGTGAGTGCCGGTACTCCCGGCACGACGATCGATTCTGTTTGGGCGGTGACGCTCAAGAGTGGACTCTCGTTCGGGATGAAGTTGGGGGTTAAGATTCCCGATGGTTCATCCCATGTCGGGATTCGTTTTTCTCCTGGCCTAGTGATACGTCTCACCGATGATGGGAAGGTATCCATGGCGGTACCAGCCCTGCTCTATACCGTGACCCCTGGGTATGGCGGGAAGAAAGTGAAACATATGTATGGGGTCGGGATCAAGCTGGGGTTGAAGATCACGGACTTCATTTCTATAGGGCCTTCAGTGATTGCTGGCCATGTGCATGGTGGTCCGAGTGTCGTCGGATTCAAGTTCGGCGCCACGTTCTGGATAGACAGGTTATCCTTGCGCTGACAAGCGCCAGGGAAGAGTTACGTTCTTTTGGTAGGTTAATAACCTACAGGCGGGAGGGTACAAGTCGTAGCAACAGCTGCGCAATCCGTCTTTTGAATATTTATGTATTTAGAAGATGAAAAAAATTCCATAATTTATGGAATTTTTTTATTTGTTGTCTTTGCTGTGGCTTGAGACGCACCAAGGTGCGTCTCTACTGCGATTTTTATCTTGACATTTTTATTTGTCTTTGATAAAGTGAATATGGCTTTCTTCTAAGCTTTTTTTATATCACACTTGGACGCTAATGACATGGAAAGGAGAGTATCTGGCGTTTTAAGGAGTTCTAGTTGGAACTCGAGTGATCTCTAAGATTGGCTTAGAGGTTTGATGAAAGTTCTTTCCAATGACCTTCGGGTCGGAAAGGAGGTGCGGATGCGTAAGTGCATCCTCACCCTGGCTGTCACGAGCCTTCTGCTCGTGGCTGTGCCAAAGACGGCGTCTGCCCTTATGACGGGCGGACAGTTCGAGCGCGCGGGACCGGGGAATATCTCTTCCTCACACCCGGCACTCCTCCTCGACAACACTGACGTCTTTTCGACCCTCGACGTCGCCAACCTGGACGACCACGACACCTTCGTGGCCGTCACCGCTATGATGCAGCGACGCCGATTCGAGGAGTCATCGCTGCATCAGAGCCTGATGCCCATGCGCTCACCGCCACTTGACAAGGTGCTGAAGTCCAAGGAGGGCTTCCCCGATAAAGCGCCCTTGAACGGCAGCGAGACGGCCTCTCTCGATGGAAGCGCATTACCGTCGACCGAGACGCCGAGGTTCCTGGGTCTTAACATCATCTTCGAGATGGACGTCGCGCTCGTCGAGCCTCCACTGCGTCAGCCCTCTCTCGAGCAGGGTATGCTCCAGGCGCTCATCCATGAGCCGCTAATGAAGAATCTGGCGCTTTTCCTGTGGGAAGTTCCCCAGGTGGCGATAGAGTTCTTGTTCGGGCCGCAGAACGTGGCTATCGTGAAAGACTCTGAGGTCACAACGCGGAAAATTCTGATGGACACCGCGTTCCTCATGGGCAATCAGAGCCCGATCATGAACTCTGCGACCTTCGAGAGCAATACCATGCACAGGGGGTCTTCCACGCGGTTGACGCCCAACGTGGCTGTCGTCGAGGGTGACGAGCTGAGCCGACTTCTCGGTGAGTCACACCTCTCAAGCATCGTTCAGGCCAACATCACCAGTATCCCGACTTCTCGTTCTACCGCTCGCCTCGAACACGGGGTCACTGTGTCCAGAGGGGTTCATCTGAGCCTCATCTACACGGGCGCCACCAACAGCGGGGTCAACGTGTGGACGACGCCCAACGTGGTGTTCATCCACGCGTCCCACATACTCATGGCCATCGCCTAGCTGCTGTGCGCAGCTCAAGTCGCTGGTCATGACCTGTCGTTCTTTGTCATCTACCTCGCTCCTTCGCCGCCACAGTCTTTGACTCAAGCGCGGCACCTTCCCTATCTATATTTATGTATAAATAGAGAGATAAAAAACCACCAGAATACGGTGGTTTTTTGTTTTGTATTTTTGTCTCACAACGACCTGAGACGTAGCATGCTACGTCTTTACATCGATACTTCGGTTCGAGACGTGCCGCGGACACGTCTTTACGGTGATCTGAGACGCAAAATATTGCGTCTTTACTTTAGATTGCCCCAGCGTTTGCCGATATCGACGTGGACGTCTACTGGTACATCTAGTTTTACTACGCCCTCCATGGCTTTTTTTACTAGTTCACTTACTTCCGTCTCCAAGTCTTTTTTAACTTCCAAGACAACTTCATCGTGAACTTGTAATATCATTTTTACGTCTTCATATTTTTTCCTGTCTGCTTTTAATTTTTTACTTACTTCTATCATCGCCATTTTCATGAGATCAGCGGCTGTTCCTTGGACTGGCATATTGATTGCCATGCGTTCACCGGCATTGCGAAGTTGAAAATTGTCAGATTGTAGTTCTGGAATGTATCTGCGTCTACCAAATAAAGTTTCTACATAGCCATCTTTTTTGGCGAGCTTTGTGGTATTTTCTAGATATTTTTTTACATCTTTAAAACTTTCAAAATATTTTTTTATAAAATCTTTGGCTTCAAAATTTGTCATACCAGTTCTGCTAGCCAGACCAAATACACCCATGCCATAGAGCACCCCAAAGTTTACAGCCTTGG
>Ga0075122_10000881_pt1 | contig 22474 bp, 16 predicted proteins | sample AntAceMetag02UKB_FD_69790 | JGI IMG/M metagenome (GOLD analysis project Ga0075122, IMG submission 69790) | Saline lake microbial communities from Ace Lake, Antarctica - Antarctic Ace Lake Metagenome 02UKB | ecosystem: Environmental > Aquatic > Non-marine Saline and Alkaline > Saline | place...
TATTCCTGAATTCAGGTTTAGCGGATACTTTAAACAACTCACTATTAAACCGGTGGATTTATTATGGATATAGAAGATATCTCAAAACTAAACCAAGAAGAACTTATGAGGCGTTACAACGATTTTTTGACGAAGCGCAAAGAATCAATGGGTAAAGGAAGAAATAAGGTAAGAATGGTTTTAAAAAAACTTTCGATCGAGGACAGTTGGGTTGATCGTAATCCCTTCAGTACAGAAGTATGCCCAGAGTGCTCCCACAAATTGCTTCGAATTTGTAATATCGACAAGCTCGATTCAATAGAAATGACAGGAGATAATTTCGATTTTGAGTATATTGCACATGTCAGGATCGAATGTAGATATTGTGATTTTCGTAAAACTGGGTATGACTTTGAAGCCACTACTTCTTTAAATGCAAGAACTATTTCTATAAATGGAAGAATTGTTACACCAATAAGTCAGAAATAAGTGAACCTGTACCCTGCACCATCTTTCAATGGTGCAGGAGCGATATCTCAAACCGCTCAAAAAACGCCTTTTCTTATTTTTTCTTAGTAAACGCTCAAAAACGAGTGCCTCAACTTGGCCAGTGAACCAGGATTAATGACGCCGGATAAAACGCCGATAAACCTCAAATTTCGGCCTCTATTTTCGCCGACACCGGTGGCCCCAAAAACATCTGAACGACTGCTATCACGCTGATTCAAACGTCTGACAACTCTTTCAGGGTGCCTCGCGCGAGGAGTTAGGCCGACAGGTGTGGTGAAAGGAGGATGGAGATTTATAATATTTCCAGGGATTGGTGTGTCCAGAATGGGACAATAAGACCTTTAACAGTTCTTCTCTAATCTCAGGCAGAGTATCTCAAAGGTTTGTGGGGCGTAGCTAACTCATAGGAGACGATTCTTACCCTATTCTTTCATAGGGATAAGAATTTCTTATTTCTCTACTGAAGAATGATCCACGAGAAGGTGAATTCATCAGTTCATCATAAATGAACTGAGAAATATTCCTATATTCATAAACAGTCCCAGTTAAAAACTCTACTTCCAGAGTTTCACTTGCAGGATCGTAGCCGATTGCTGCCAAGTTTGATGATTGTACAGGTATTCTTTCCATAATATTTCATCTTAAATTCAAGAAAGTTTGTTATTCCTCCAGAATTCCAGAACTTTTTTATAATTTGTAGATTCGGGCAAACTATTTTTCCATTGTTCTGACACAAGAGGATCTGTGCTTTTGGATTCCTTTGCTTTTTTAAATTTTGTTCTCATTGGTAACTTTACACATTCACCCATAATTAATCCCTCCCCTGTTCTTAAACTAGGGAGTAAGTCTACTAGCTCAGTGAGGGAATCTTCAACAGCGCTTTTAATATGTCCTCTGTCATTTGAGTTAGTCATTCGCAAAGCAATTACAGAGCCACATTGACTCAAAACAGTGTCGTCTAATTCAGATGGTCGTTGGGTAACCAATAACAATCCAGATCCGTATTTCCTTCCTTCCTTTGCAATTTTTTGCACTGTTCTTGAGGATATTGAATTTTCCCCTGATTTCAAATAATTATGTGCTTCCTCTAATACAAATAATATGGGAGTTTGTCGTCCACCAACGTCTTCGCCTTGCCCCCAGTATAAAAATTCATAAATTATTGAAAGCAAAGAGCCAGAAATTGATCCCATAATTTCCGATGGAATACTTGATAAATCAAGAATGGTGATTGGTTTATCTATTCCTATCCAGCTTTCAACAAGGTTATCTAAATCACTCTTAATTTTTCCATCTAACTCTGGTGTTAAATCTTCAAGTTCAAATAGAAACTTAAATCTTTGGTCCAATAGTCTATTTCTCATTAAAGTCAAAAAGCCCAAAATTCCTTGAGCTGAGTTATTCATAAATGGGCTAGCACCTCCATTTCCAGCAGGAGTATACTTATTAGATTTTAGAGTATTCGCATCTCCTAAGTCAGTTTTATCTAAAGTGCTACTGCTCGGATCAGCTCTGTTAGTATACGTTTGTCGCTCAAAATCATCTAATTCAAACCATAGTTGTTTAACGCTAAAAGGGATCGGGCTATCTGCTGTTATTGCTTCTTCTTTAGGCACCAGGATTAGGTTTTTTGATGATTTAATCTTCTTTTGTAACACTTTTTCTCGAATGTACTCTTCCTGTTTTTCGTTCAAATTTCCAGGAAAACTTTTTATAAACTCTTGAAATGGTAGAGCCCAGTAAGGAATTAATAGCTCTTTTTCTTTTTTTGAGGAAATTGCTCCGACTTTAAAAACCTGACTAAAATCTTTTAACACTTCTCCATATTCTCCGTGTGGATCAACCAAGAGAATTCTTGTACTCTTAATTTGTTTTTCGTTTTGATCCATTCTTGTGGCGATCGCTTCTAAAATTACTGAAACAGTATTCGATTTTCCACTACCTGTAGATCCTAATATAGCGCAGTGTCGATTTACCAATCGATCGATATCAATCCTTGCTGATAAGCTTTCAGACGCGCTCACTTGTCCAACTGAAATTGATTTTGACTTATCTAATCCTCCATAAATTAGTTCTAAATCGTCTTTTGTGACCAAATGAACTGCGTCGTCAGCGATAGGAAATTGCAAGACACCTCTTTCAAATTTAATCCCAATTCTCTCTCCAATAAGAGTAGCCTTTATCCAACGAGATCCTTTAATTTCTTCCTGCGCCATCAATTTTTCAGGGATTGCATCAGATCCAGCTTGGGTGATTACTCCAAATAGGTCGATGTAGCCAAGAGGGATTTTTATAAATGAACCGATTTGACCAACCCTATATAAAACACCGTTGATAATAGGAAGTGTTGACCGAATATTCTCATCTAATTCGACGGCTAAAGTACTGCCTGTGACACTTCTTACTTTGCCAATGAAAGTCTCATTTGTTTTAGTCATTATATTTTTTGTAAAAATTGGATAAAAAATTTGTAAACTCCTTGAAGTTCCCTAACAATAATTCACCTTTTCCGTTCCATTTATCTGTAGCCTCTGGTTCGTCTACTTTGAAAAAAGACAATTGATCCTCTTTTGACAACAATTGCCAATCCCCGAACTTACAACCAATAACAGCTGTCTTTTTGGCGTATACAGACACCTTTGAATTCTTGCTCGCAATCTTCAAAAACAATTGATCTTTTTCTTTTAGCTCTCCAGCCTTTAATACAAATACATGGGATGAGCGTGAGCGAGTTAATGAGGTTAAAATTATTTCATTTATGTGTTCATCTCCAAATGAATATCCACAAACAAATAATACAGCGTCTTCTTGTTGTAAAAAATGAGACAATCTATCCATATAGCTCAGATACGGCTGCTTTTTTGAGTGATCGTATTTTAAAAATGAAGGGTATATCATTGCTTTCCCAGTTGCACCTGATGTTCTAATTATTTCTTTTTCATCGTTCTGATCCCATCCGAGTGAGCCATGTAATTTCCATAGTTTCATCCAGTTTTTAACAGGTGTATCGTCTTCTATCCATTCAGGGCAAAAAAATGCGTTGAAACTTCCTACAAAACCATCAAAATATGGGATTTGTTGTTTCTCAAGGGCAAGTTCCAAAAGATAATCGTAATTTGTTGTGAAGATTTCTATTGGATACTCTCTATCAGCATTTTTTACCCATTTTGAAAAAGTACTATGATTTGTTTCCTCAATATCTATTTTAGTAGAACCAGTTTCATGTACAGAAACTAGGTCTCTAATTTTGTTTTCAATTTTCTTTCGTAATTGACCTAGCTCTTCACTTGTTAGCCCACATAATTTTTCACTTCCAGCAGCTCTTTCTTTTTCTGAGATTTTTGAGAGCAAGATTTCTATATTAAAGCTTTTGGATTCAGATTCTATTTCAGTTTTCATTAAATTAATTGCTGTGTTTTCAGGGCCGTCAGAAATATCACCAACAATATCATCAGTCATTTGTTGGACACCTGAAATTAAATCGGCATCATTTCTGTCTTTAATAGAAATCCCTGCGCCAAAAAGAAATCCAATCTTTTTTGATGGGCTACTTAAGATTGTCTGCAATTGTTCAATTGCTTGCTTTGGATTATGTACTGTCATTTTGTAGTTTATGAAAAAGTTTTATAAACATTATGAGTTTAATTCTCAATTAAGGCTGTCTGCCGTTAACTTGTCGATGGAAGCAATGGTGGATGTTTCAGTTTGACCAATGATATTTCCAATTTTTGAGATCACCCTTTCAACACCACTAATCATATTATCAAAAGACCCATAAAGTGGAATGGTTAATATCCAAAAGCATTTATCATTAAATAAAAATCGTTCTTCGAAGTGACGGTCCTGTTCTGGATAAATTAAAATACCATCACGATTGATAACAGCCATGTAACATAAAATCTGATACAAGTTTGCACTATGGAGTTTCCCTCTTTCATTCAGAACGCTCTTATAATACTTAGCATCAATAATCAGCTTATCTTTAATAAGAATATCCGGAAAAATTGAGGGCAGAATGCTCTTGTCGCCTTCAGCCCAGTTATCTCTTCTTCCTGGGGCAGAAACGTTTTTGAAGTTTTCCTTAATTCTATTCGCCAGGAACAACTCAAAAAGGCGGTTCATATTTACCATATATGAAGAAAAGACAACGTTGTTTTCGACTGTATCCAAGAAAGATGATTCAAAAATGAGCCGGCATAACTCGATGATCTTCATGTAATTATAATTAAGACGATGATAATTAATCTGACTAAAAACCCTCTGTGACAGCTCCAGATTTTGAATATCGCCCATTATTCTGATATATCGAATACATTTTTGTTTTAATTCATTTGGCAATGATTGTCTTATCAAATGAAAAAGTGTTCCCTTCAGGATTCGGTTTTCAGGAATAGAGTATGTTAATTCATGGTATTGACAGGTTGTCTTGCCTTTACACTTTCCAAAATTGCCAACAAGGATTTTCCCTTTTACGCCAGAGAGCAATTCAGTTTTACTTTCGTAAGACCTATATAACCCCTTCTTAATACTGTGTTCTATCCACTTTAATAGTATCGTTACCAGCAACTCATAAAGAGACAAGTTCTTTATTTCATCATTATTCTCAAATTCGTCGAATTTCCCTAAATTATAGGCATAAGTAAGCATGTAATAAAGGTTCGCAATCTGTACCTTCGTCCTGATGTTGATAACCTTTTCTTTCAGTTTTATTTTCCCGACATAAGCCCTGGATTTTAGGGTGTAACGGTTACCAGATTTTTCGACCAACAAGTGTTTATTATGATGCTCAGTTAAATACCTAAAATCTAGGTTTGAGAGACTTACACCGGTAATTGTATCAAATTCGCTTAATTCAATTGATTCCACGGAATAACACATCCTTTAAGTTTTCTACTTCATTGGTGTTATCAAAATAATATTCATTTAATAATGGCTCCAAATTGAACTTCCAAATATGAGCCAAACCTTCTAACGACAGTGCTTTGTCCTTTAAAAAATAGCTATGTCCGATCTGAAAATCTCTTCCTAGTGACGGTGTTGATGTAATTTGTTCGTTTAGTTTTTTGATGTTTTCTATTAAAACCTTTACATCAACTTTGGCTTCATCAAGATGGGATTCAATCACTGAATAGTTAGTCTCAAGGTAAATGAAGCTGAACCTTCTTCTTAATGCGTAATCTATGAGTGCCAGAGATCTGTCTGCTGTGTTCATGGTCCCGATAATATAAAGATTATCTGGGATTTCGAATGGTATTTCAGGACTATACGTCAGTGAAACTTTCTCATCGCGATATTCTAAAAGATATAGCAGCTCTCCAAAAATCTTTGACAAATCACCTCGATTTATTTCATCGATGATTAATACAGTTTCCTTTTTTGATAGTTTTGCTTTATGGCATATCTTTTTGAATATTCCGCTTTTTAATATTAATCCTCCGGTCTCAGTAGGTCTGTATCCTTCAACAAAATCTTCATAAGAGTAGGAAGGGTGAAATTGCACAATATCAGCATTTGAGGAATCGCCCTTTGTCAGATAATCCCTGATGATTTTCGCGATATGGCTTTTCCCAGTGCCTGGAGCCCCTTGGAATACAATTTGTTTATTTTCTTTTAGTAACTCGATGTAGTCTTTAAATGACGCTTCAGATACCCCACACTTCGCTGATGCAGATTCTAATGTTAAAGCCTCAAAACCGATGCCGTTTTTTGTAATCCTATTTGTAGGATTCATCTCAGCTATTATATCAATGATCTCTTCGTACTCATTTTCTTTTAATTTAAATAAGGTTCCTTGATTGTTGACAACTGGCTCACAGTTTTTCAAAGTTTCATTGTTTTTAATAATCGAGTAATCAACTGGTTCTTCTAAAAATTCCTTTACAACAAATTCAATAGCTTGTTCGCCTCCATCATCGCTCTGATATTTACTTCTTGAAATCTCAATCAGCGACGTTATCTGCTTAATAGGTGATGTTTGATAACCGATAACCTTATCACCAGGCATAACATTCTGAAAGTGCTCAAATATCCTTCTCTTGTTCCCTTTGTCATTGAATACAGTAAACTCAATTGTATCATCGACGTCATAATCATCTATTTTCCACATCTTCGGATTAGCATTCAACCACCAGTAATTCGCATCGGTGTCCTCACCTTCTGGTTCTGGAGGGACTTCGATCTCTTTCCCCATCTCAAGCTGATCCAGTTGTTCTTTCAAATCAGGATATTTTTCCACATAACCTTCTTTTATCTTGGACCATCGAAGTGTGGGACTGAAAGTATCCATTCGAAAAACTATTTTTTCAAATAACAATTTGCTATCTATTACCCATTCTACTTTGCGTATGTGTTTATACTCCTTTTTATTTTTGTCATATTCATATTTGCCATTTATGATGCCAACTCCGAGACAGGTTTTCCTCCCTTGGTTGGCAACCACAATATCGCCAATATTTGCATCCCGAAAGCTTTCCAAATTCCAAATGATATTACTACTATGACGGTCAGACTCCGAGCTAAGCCCTATATCCTCGGCCAGCTCCTCTGTAGAACTGTAGGTATCCAAAGATCTTACATTGGAATCTTTAAAGCTGATTGCCATAATACCTTTGGACTTAAATTCGTCCCAATGATCAGCTTGGCTTCCTGGGGAGAATTTCCAAATATTGATTGATGTTTCATTCTGCTGAATGAATTCATCTTTTTTTTCATCAAAATAGGTGATGGCATCAGCGATTTTTTCAGTTTTAAATAGCACTTCCTTCTTTTTAGTCCTTACCATTGTCCCAGGCATGATACAGTATGTGAATTGGTCACCATCAAAACGTAAAAAGATCTGATAAGCGTTTTTATGTGACATCTTATTTTTAGGGTACAATGCGAGCCAGGAGTAATTGGAACCGAAGTTTTGTGCTCCATCAAAACCAAAGAATGAAAATTTCAAATCCGGCAATTTAAGTTGTTCCTTGATTCCTTTGCAGATTGTTTCAAGTGCTTCAAGTGTCTTCTCTTTGACAATATCGGTATAAAATGCAGAGTAAAAGATACTGAAAAGCTTCCAACTTCGGAATGATTTGGACTTAAAATGTTCATATTTCTTTTTTGGAAAGTCTTTAAGAAACTCAACGTCCTTGTTACTGATTTTCTTTTTGATCGATAAAATCTCCCTTTCGTTTATTTTTTGGTTATTTTGAATGCGTTGGTAAACTTCGTATCGAAGTAAATTTACTGGAGTCAGTTTTTCATTCTTTTTGGGTCTATAGGTTTCTACCAGATCATTAATGATTTTTTTATCTGTACTATGCAAATCATCGATAAGCACTTGGGTATTATTCAAGTATTCTGTGTATTTTTTGGATAAACTCTGAATGTATTCAATTGATTTTTCCATATAAAACTCTCTATTTTTTGATCAATATTCTAGATTTATTTTTATGAACTCTTTGGAGCATTATTAACTTGATACTTCTTAAAATTCTCGGCCTGTTCAAAAATCTCCTTATACACCTCATCCCGATCCACCGGTGGATATCCATTCTCGGCAAGCACCATGATTAAACCAACCTTGAGCGCTGCTTTTATATCATCACGATTGTTCCAGTCCGTGTACTGAGTCTTATCATCCACGACCACTTTTACGGCTTTAGAAAGCGTCAGCAGTTTATCTTCTGGATACTTAAAGTCATACTTGATCGTCAGCCCTTTAAGAATATCATAAAAAGCCTTCTCTTCGAAATCGATACCCAGGTCGGCAAAGGAGGTTTTTTCTTTTTTCAGTGCCTCAATCAGGTCAATAATCTCATCCGTGAAATCCTCCAGGACATTGCTAACCAGAACATCTTGTTCTTTCCGCTCATTGTATCTATCCACCAACGCTTTGAACTGCTTTGAAAAATCTACCCCTTTAGCCTTATTCACTTTCTTGAAATCATCAATCGCTTTAGCCAGCAACTTTTGTAGCAGTTTAATTTTGGTATTAGGTAGTTTAATCTTTTCGATTTTGGCCAGGTAGTCTTCATCAAACAGATCAACCTCTCCACCCTGTCCATCACCGAGCTTAAAGATTTCCTCCACACCATCACTCTTTAGAGCCTCAGCTATCATCTCCCGTACTCGCGCATTCATCTGAGCGGTATCTGGTGCTACACCCTTGGTCAATTTATAGACAATAGAGCGAACAGCGATATAGAAGTGGATCAGATCCCGTTCATTCTGATTGAAGGCATCACTCCCAACACAGATGTCATAGGCTGCCTTCAGCCGTTTCACCAACTGCATGAATCGCTGCTCCAGTTTCTTGGTCAACTGCACAAACTCTGCTGCCAGCTTGAGGCATTGAAGTTGATCCAAAGGACTGCCCTGGAAATAGGGATTGCGATCAAATTTATGAAATATCCGGTTGAGTAGATCAAGATGGTCACGCACCACTACAACTGACTGACCGATTTCTTCAAAGTTCTGGCCATCAGACGTGTTAAATTGCGCTAAAGCCTGGTTCATCTGGCTCTTGATGCCGATATAATCCACTACCAGACCTTTTTCTTTGTTTTCAAATTTCCGATTAACCCGTGATATAGTTTGGATCAGAGTATGACGCTTTACTGGTTTGTCGATATACATTGTGTCAAGGAAAGGCACATCAAAACCGGTTAGCCACATATCCACCACAATGGCGATCTTGAAGTTGGACTTTCTGTTTTTAAATTGTCTATCTAACTCTTTTCGGTACTCCTTCGTACCGAGTAGGTCGTACAGAGCTTTTTCATCATCTTTACCACGGGTCATAACCATCTTGATTCGGTCCATGGGCTTAATCGCCTTTCGTTCAGCCTCAGAAAGCTCCACCCCTTCCTCACACTCCCTCACTTCGGCCCACTCAGGCCGTAAAGCAATCACTTCTTTGTAGAGGGCATAAGCAATTGTCCGGTTGCTGCTGACAAACATCGCCTTACCACACACGGTAGAACCTTCACCTATTCTTTTTTCATAGTGTTTTACAAAATCATCGGCCAATGACTTGATTCGGTCGGGATCACCTAGGATCGAATGCATTTGGGTATTAGCCTTTTTACTCTGCTCAATCTGGTGTTCGCTGCTCCCATCTTGCTCGCACTTTTGATAATAGGCTTCAATATCCTCAAGCTTACTATTTTCCAGCACCACCTTGGCAGCGCGTCCCTCATACACGATGCGGACGGTAATCTCATCTTTTACCGATTCAGTCATGGTGTAAGCATCTACCACCTCCCCAAAGACATCCAAAGTGGCATCAATTGGAGTACCGGTGAATCCAACATATGTGGCATTGGGCAGGGAATCATGCAGATACTTAGCAAAACCGTAAGTGCGTTGCACCCCATTCTCAGTGATCCTAAGCTTCTGATCCAGATTAACCTGGCTACGGTGAGCCTCATCAGAAATACAGATCACATTACCCCGTTCTGTAAGAAGCTGGGTATCTTCTGTAAACTTGTGGATGGTGGTCAGGAATACACCACCGCTCTTACGTCCTTTAAGTAATTGACGCAGCTCCGACCGACTCTCCACACTGATCACTGTTTCATCACCAATATACCTCTTGGCTCCAGTAAACTGGCCTGAAAGCTGGTCATCAAGATCAGTACGATCGGTAATAAGAATAATCGTCGGACTTTCAAATTCAACACTACGCATCAACAGACGGGTTAAAAAGAGCATGGTATAGCTCTTACCACAGCCAGTCGCTCCGAAATAGGTACCGCCCTTGCCATCGCCTTCCGGTTTACGGTGTTTCTTTATGTTTTCGTAGAGCTTGATAGCTGCGTAATACTGCGGATACCGGCAGACAATCTTCATTTCCTGCTTAGAGGTATCAGGAAAGTGGATAAAGTGACGGATCACCTCCAGTAGCCTGTTACAGTGAAATAGTCCATGAATCATTGTATAAAGAGAATCAATTCCCTCTTTGGCGACTGACTCTTCACCAGTTACCTTACGCCAGGCATAAAAGAACTCATACGGAGCAAATAGAGATCCCACCTTGTTATTAACGCCGTCACTGATCACACAGAGGCCGTTGTATTTAAACAGCTCAGGAATATCACGTCGATAGCGAGTGGTTAACTGGACATAGGCGTCGTGGATCGTTGCCTCTTCTTCTCGGATAGCACTCTTAAACTCGAACACTACTAGAGGCAGACCATTAATATAGAGAATCCCATCTGGGATACGTTTCTCAAACCCCTCAATTTCGAGCTGATTAACGATCCGGTAAGTATTATTTTTATTTGTCAGATACGGTGACGACTCTTCGGCAACTACAGTAAGAATTTCATCCTCTTTTGGTTGGCGAAAGGCGGGGAGATCAGAATAATCAATCAATTGGATATAAAGGTCTTTCTTACTGCGGTCTTCCCGCTTGAGCAGGAACCCATCTGAGATCATTTTCATGATCGATTTGTTGGATTCATATAGATCAGCAGAAGGGAACTGTTCCATCCTGCGGATCACTGACTCGATCTCGTCAGCAGTGATCTGGTCATCAGCATATTGATTTTCTAAAAACTCACGTAAATCAGATTTAATCAGAACTTCGTTTGGTTTACGACTTATCTGGTCTCCCTTGAGGTGCGGGATACCCTGTTCACTGAGCAGTTCTATAATGGCAAGTTCCAGCTTCTCCTCAGTGAACTTGTTCATGTGACATCCTGTATTAGTTTTTCAGCATCAGGAATGCGTAGTTCACCTGAGAGAAGTTTGGGGAGGAGAATGTCACGAAGTTTAGCGAGATCATCGTTTTGGAATACATTTTGTGCAATCTTGTAAAGGTACTCATCTGCGTGATTAGAAAATAAGTCGCTTAGTTCAGTGTGAGGACAGAGAACCGTTACTTTACGCAATTCTGATTGTCGAATACCTACAACAGTCGTACCTGTTGCTCTGTTTGATAAATCTGATTGAGCTCTTTTTGTCTGGAACCAATGAAAAAGATAATTACCATTACCGATATTTTTGTTAGCCCTTATACCATATAGTCTTTGGCTCAATAGGAAATCATTCTTTCCTGAAATATAGTATAGTTCTCCAAGTGGAGCTTCAGAGGTCATAACAATATCACCTGGTTGGAGTGGATCTTTCATCCATTTGGCATACAGCTCATCATCTACAAATCTAATTGTTTCCGGTCTCACCAATCTGCGGGATTTAATATTTTTTGCAGATATTGCTGGATAGCCAGACATAGACCATTCCCCGCCCATCTTCTTGGGTGTTTTCCCTCGGTGATCTATGATTAGCGATGTTGCTTCATCAAGTGTTTTTTCCTCCCATCCCTCCGGAATCCATCCCATCTCCTCGCTGTAATCAAAACTACTTGGAAATTGTTGACGGATTGCTTCAGGTAAAAGCTTACGATCTTCGCCAAGGGTTTGACGAGTGTCAGCTCGACCCTGGAGCGCATCGGGAATCTCAATACCCGCAGCAAGCGCATTATCGATCACCGGATCAAAGTCCACAAACCAGCTTTTGAATAACGTCTGTGCCATTGCCTCCAATGTTTCGTTCATCCGACGATTGAGTTCGATTTTGTCGTCAATAGCTCCAAGAATCCTGACTATTTTTTCTTGTTCGGCTATTGGTGGAAGGTTAATTTTTAGAGACCTAGCTGATCCCACGTTGAAGTGTTGCTGCACAGCGCCAACTAAATGGGCATATACATGGCCTGTTGCGACTGTGTTTATATAGTAGGCAAGAAAACGATTATTGATATCTGGACCACATCGAACAATAACTAAATCAGAGCAGTTAGCATCTATAAGCCAGTTTGGAACAACAGCACAGGTTCCTGGCTTGCCTGTTCTTACAATGACTACATCACCTGGTGTAAGTCTGGATTTACTTATTCTCTTATGAAATCCATCACTAATATACTTAATGTCATTGGTATTAATATTTAATGGATTGACATTCTTTGATCGAAGAAAAGGAACTCCAGACTCAATATATTCTGATGTCATTGAGCCTACATAACCCACTGTTAGTTCATGTGCTACATCTTCCAATTTTACTTGGCGCCACTCATCGACCATAACCAAGCACCTCCAAATTCTTACGAATTACTACATCCAGTATTTCAGATTCCGCCATCTGACTGTAGAGTGTCTGACTCAGGTCGGTCATCTTCTCATCAAAAGGAATGCCATCATCCTCAATCTCGGCAGTACCCACATATCGCCCAGGTGTCAGGACAAAATCATTCGCCTTTATTTCGTCCAGTGTGGCGGATTTGCAGTATCCCGCTTTGTCTTCATAGTCACCGTCCTTCTTCTCACCACGCCATGCGTGATAGGTACGACCAATCTCGGCTATATCGTCGCTGCTCAACTCCTTGTGAGTACGGTCGATCATGCTGCCCATATTACGAGCATCAATAAACAGTGTCTCACCTTGACGGTCACGATAATCACGAGTGCTATCGGCTTTCTTTGATTTAGCTAGAAACCAGAGACAGACGGGAATCTGTACGGTAAAAAAGAGTTGCCCAGGCAAGACGATCATACAGTCCACCAGATCATTCTCAATCATTTTTTTACGAATCACTCCCTCACCTTTGGTATTGGTGGACATAGAACCATTTGCCAGCACAAAACCCGCTATTCCGTTTTCTGACAATTTGGAAACCATATGCAGTATCCAGGCATAGTTGGCATTACCGGTAGGTGGCACCTCATAGCCCATCCAGCGAGGATCATCGTTAAGTTCGTCACTGGCTCGCCAATCCTTCAGGTTGAAAGGTGGATTGGCCATAATATAGTCAGCTTTCAGATCGGGGTGTTGATCTTTAAAAAAGGTGTCGGCAGGAACCTCGCCTAAGTTACCAGCAATACCTCGAATCGCTAGGTTCATCTTTGCCAGCTTGTAGGTGGTTCCTGTGTACTCCTGCCCATAAATAGAGATATCCTTCTGGTTCCCTTCATGGGTCTCAACAAATTTAATCGATTGAACGAACATTCCACCAGAACCACAGCAGGGATCATAAATCTTTCCTTTATATGGCTCAATCATCTCAGCAATCAGATTGACTACGCACTTCGGAGTATAGAACTCACCTCCCAGTTTACCTTCCGAAGCAGCAAATTTCCCCAGAAAATATTCATACACCCTGCCAACCACATCCTCTTCCTTGTCGGCCACGGTATTAATGTTGTTTATTATGTCAATCAGGGCAGCCAGCTTGCTGGCATCAAGATCCAGGCGGGAAAAGTAATTGTCCGGCAAAGCACCTCTCAACGCTTTATTGTTTTTTTCCACTGAGTGCATGGCAGTATCGATCTTGATAGCAATATCATCCTGCTTGGCATGTTTCTGTATATAACTCCAACGTGACTCCTCAGAGAGATAGAAAACATTATTCATGGCATAGAAAGCTACCTCATCGACATACTGATCCTTGCCCTCAGCTATCAGCTCATCCCTCCGTTCTTCAAACTTGTCACTGACAAATTTCAGGAAGATCAAACTCAGGACAATATGCTTATACTCCGAAGACTCGACGCTACCTCGCATCTTATTGGCAGAATCCCAAAGTGTTTCTTCAAAACCATTCGGTTTATTATTAGTTCCGTTTTTCGCCATAGCTACCCAATTCCTTGTTTAGTTTATTGAATATTCTGTTTACTACTTTAATGTATGTTATTTTAATAATCTTTCCAGCGATATAAACCTTGATATACTCACGAATAACCTCCAATTCCTGGTGCCAACATCACTTCATCTATCCCATTAATCGATTTTTTATTTTTTAACCACAGTTGAAAATGATTACCATCCAAACTATGATCTTCAGTACAATCCACATTCCAATGCCTCAATACATAACCAGCTACTGCTTTTCTAAGTGAGACTTCCAACTTACCATCAATCATTCCATAATCCATCGCAATTGAATCCTTTTCAGTGATGTTATCAGGATGGGGTGTTAGCTCTATTGTGATCATTTGGTTCCAAGAGTCGTCATATTCAAGCGACTCGTGCTCATTGGGTTCTACTTCTGTTAGTTTCGCGTCCAACATTCTTGTAAATACAAAATCCTTGAATTTGCTTGATTTTCGATCAAAAGCCCTGACATGCCATCTCAATCCGCTGTTAATAATGGCAAGTGGTACGATCTTTCTAATGGTTTCCCCACTTGAGAGAGATCGATAGCTCAGATCAACTATCTTCTGCAGATTAATTGCCCTCGTCACCTTTGCAACAATTTGGCTTTTTGGTTTATTCAGTGCAATTGCCGATTCAGACACAATAAAAGGTGTTGGGAACTGTTCCAGAGTATCACCGAATCCGGTTGATAAAGCTTTGAGTGCTTGATTAATAGGAAAATCAAAAACTGATTTGAACTGTTTTGTAGTATAATGTGACTTTGATTTAAAATCGTATTTTAAGTTTTTAGGAGCCAGCTTTATGTAAGATGATAAATCCTTTGAAGCTGAACCGTCGCTTATTCCAAATCGATTCATTAGATCGACTCTGCTCACTACTCCAAGATAGTTTGCGCAAAAATCGATAAATGAAAGCCTTTCGTTTTGTTTTTGATGAATTTCTGTTTTCTTTTTTTTCATTTTTGCCTTAAATAATTTCCATTCACGCTATATCATGGTTAGTGACAAAGTCAATGAAATAATTTCACGCATTAAATAATATAATTGACCTTTAGCTGTGAGTATTAATTTTTGAGACTAAATGTGTTGGATAACCGCTGTGAATTGTGAATTAACGGGTGAGAGGGTGTTGGATGAGTCTGATTTGATCTGAGTAATTATAACCTGAAATAATCTCGATCAAAATGTTATTCAGATCTTTGGTATGTGGGTCTACTTGGAATTTTTTCTCTAAATGAACTGCCATTGAAAAAATTCAATGCCCTTTGAAACGATTTATATTTTCTTTTCCCATCAGGGCTCACCGATATGAAATGTCCATCATCTAATTCTAGAATTCCAATAAATCCTTTTTCATTTCTCGTATAGCGGGCCTTCCATTGCCGGATGACCTTCGTTTTTTTAGGAGTTTCGCTTTCAGTTAAAACATTGCTTAATTTATTACGATTTTCTTTCCAATTAATTACAATAAACCTTCCGCAAATCAGGTTTGCAAGCTGAATTAGTATGCGCAGGAGCCACAATGCAGCGAGTTCAATCTGAATCAAAATTTCGTTGATTGAACCATTTGCTTCAAGATGATTTTTGATTTCCTGAAAAGATTCACGTTGAGCATTAATTGAGATCGCCGTATTCACTTTCTGTTTTTGACCGTTGAATAAATTGACTTGCCGGTTTAACACATCCTGTTCCTTCATTAGCATGCTGAAAAGCTTATCTTGCCTTCTCGACTGACTCCATTTTTCAATCAGAGGCTTTCCAATGTTCATTCCAGCAGCAAAGATCGTCATAATGTAAATTAAGGCAATAATCACCAACAAAGAGAGCTTTTTTACTTGATTCTTCTCGCCGGCTGGCAACAGCATTACGAGTGCCAACTGGAAAACTTCCGATAAGATCGCCGTGAACCATCCCATTTTGACGGATAAACCGGCTAATGCGTACAATTTCTGGTAATAACCCGCTGATTCCAGCACAATATAGCTAGATCCGGCGAAACAAAGGGCTACAAGAATCCCAGGAACAAAGTATCTTTTCATATTTTCACTCAGTTTTATTAATTTGACTGCAAGGTAACACATTCACTTAATCGCTTTTGCTGAAAGTAGAGATCTCTTTCAATCGTAAGTCCGTATGGTCTTTTTATTTCTTCTAGCTCGGTAATCGAAGTGTACCCAAACTCATCAGCGGTTAAGCCAGTCACATATCCAAAAGCAATTCTTTCTTTTGGATCGTACTCGGTCAGCCACCACGTAGCGGAGCCACAAGGATCAAAGAATTTAGCGATAACCAATGGATCTTTTTCATTTTCCTGAGCATAAAGCGGGTAGTTCTCAAACAGTTTTTTGAATTCCTCTGTAACTAATTCCATACAATCTCCATTTTTTGAATTTAGCTAAACCGCTCTTAAAGCGGTTTAGCACTGGTTAAAAGGGCGATTTTATATCCCCTTTGCGGTGTTCCGGTAACATTGAAAAGGGCGTTCAGGAAGGTCAATCCAGCCAAAAGAAGCCTCCTTTTAGCTGTTTGGCCAGGAAAAACGCCTTTTGGAAATAAACTCATTTTGCTCCCCAATTCATGCCGATTTTAACGTCCACTTCAACTGGCACAGACTTTAAAAAGGTTTCACCACCTTTTTTCATAGAATCCTCAAGTATATTTGCAGCCTCTGCAGCTTGACTTTCAGGGGCTTCCAAAAGAATCTCATCGTGAATTGTTCCAATGATCTTGGTTTCAGTTCCTTTTAATTTTTCAAACAGAAAAGCTAAAGATATCAACATGATATCGGCTGCCGTTCCCTGCACAGGAGTGTTCAACCGAACAGTAAACCAGCTTTCTTCTGGGAACTTTCGCCTACGACCTGACATTGTAAAACATTCAGATGACATTTTTTCCTTTTCCGTTTGATGCCACTCCTTTAGAGCTGGATAAGCCTCAAAAAATCGATCATGAAATCGCCATGCTTGCCACCAGGACATTTCCAACCCGTAATTGATCAACGTATAGTTTTTCAAGGCAAAGACTGACATTCCAAACGTCAGCCCAAAATTAATCGCTTTCGCTTTTGTCCGTTCTTCCTTCGAAATTTGAGAGATAGGCTTTTGACAAACCAGAGAAGCAGTTAGGCTGTGCAAGTCCTCACCATTATTGAAAGCAGCCAGCATCTTTTTATCTTGAGTCAGCTCTGCAACAACTCTCAGCTCAATCTGCGAGAAGTCAGCAATAATCAACTTTTTACCTGGCGGGACAATAAAGCACTCCCTGACTTTCGATTCTCTGGGAATTTGCTGTAAATTTGGGTTGGAGCAGGAGTAACGACCGGTCACAGCGCCCATTTGCCATAGAGTAGGATGTACCCGACCTGTTTTTGGATGAACATGACAGGGAAGTGATGACAGAAAGCTTGTATTTAGCTTGAACTCTTTTCGATATCGTAAGATTTTCCCTAAGATGGGAAAATCTCCGACCAGGGGAACAAGTGCCGATTTCGATGTGGATTTAACTTCAATTCCCTTTGAGATCAGAGCCTTTTTGACCTGTTGTGGGGAATTGAGGTTTAAATCAGAATTTTGAAACTCGGATTGCAGCTCTGATTGAAGTATTTTTAGTTCAGTTTCGGCTTCAGTTTTTAAAGTCTCAAGTTTTGAAGAATCAATCAGCATCCCATTCAATTCAATCTCAACAGTTGGCTCAATCGCTTCAAACTCAATCTTAGCGACTTGGTAAAGCATATTGTTCATAACCTCTTCCATTAACACTCTTTGAAGTGGAAGAAGTATCGCAGCGTCTTTAGAAGCGTATTCCAATTGAGATTCTGTGAGATCTGGTACCGACCAATCTGAAATTTGCTCTTCCTTTTCAATTTCGACTCCCAATAACTCGAAACAGAGTTCCTTGAGGTTTGCCCCTTTGTACTCCCCAGCGGTTACAATCTTATATGCCAGCATGGTGTCGAAGAAAGGACCATTGACGACAAAACCAGCAGTTTTCAGAAATTTCAGGTCAAACTTTGCGTTGTGAAAGACCTTGGTTGCACCGTTATCGAAAATATCTTGCAGTGAGGAGAGATCTTGAAATTTGAAAAGGTCGAAGATAAAGACAGGATTGTTTGACGTGGCGACTTGAATTAAACGAATTTGGTTTTCGTATGGATCTAAGCCCGTTGTTTCTAAGTCAATTCCAAAGAATCGGGATCGAGCTTGAGAAATGGCCGTTTTGACCTGAGACAGCTGTTCTGCTGTTGAGATGTAGAGGTAGTCGGAGCTAAACAGCTCCATACCGCCGATAGAAAGGAATTAATGGCAAGACATTCAACATTTTATAAACCTTTTTATTTGCTCATGACCAAAGAGAGTGCCGTTTGCGGTTCCGTACCCGTGGTGCTTGAAGAGAATTCGAGCAATTTCCATCCTTGACCGGCGTTGGCCTGTTTTTGGATTCTTTCGAGCAAGCTTTTTAGCAAGTTTGACAACATCTTCGTTGACTTCTCTCCAGGATTTTCTTCCAGCACACTTTCCACTGCCAGAAAGAGTCAGATAGCCTTTTTCTTTGTTGACCTGTTCTTTCCGCTTACGGGCTTGAACCAGCTTTGCAACAAGCTCGTCTTTTTGAAATTCGGAAACAACACCGAGTATTTGCCGGATCATCTTCCGACTTGGCTCAACATCACTTGCCGAAAAGTAACCAGGCGCATCGGTGCAAATTAATTGAAAACCTTGCTGAGTTAATTCTTTCCAACCTAATTCTTGAACAACAATCTCACGACTGAACCGGCTGGCTGTCTCAAAAACAATAGTTTTGACTTCAGCCATTTCTGAGAAATCTAAAAGGTCGGCAAAGCCAGGACGATCTTGGAGCAAGTCTTTGCCTTTCACTCCTGCGTCATAAAACTCTTTCACGATCTCCAGGTTGTTTTGATCAGCAAAATCACAGCAAGCTTTTCTCTGACGTTTGAGTGAATCTTTTTCACTTCCAACGTTCGCAAGGCTTGAGGTTCGAAAATACGCAACACACTTTTCCACAGTTCTCCTTTTTAGAAAATTTAAAAATCCGCTAACCCCGCATGGGAAAGGCACCCACACAACATTAGTATCGCAAAAAGCACTAAAAAGAGCAAGAGAAAAGAGCGTTTAAACCGTTGATTTAATTAATAAACGCTCCTTTTTTGAAAGAAAAGAGCGATAAAACAGCGTGGCAGACTTCCAGCAGGGTTGTGGCAGCTGAAGAACAAAGAGCTTTGAGGAACGATTTAGAAGTCTGTAGAAGCACATAGAAGCCAAAGGAACGACAAATAAACCTGTCTAAAACCTTGTATTGTAGAGGAAAAACGTAGAATTCAGTAGAACCTAAGGGAAACGATAATAACTAGAAGTATAAATAAGGTAGTAAATTGATATAATTGACAATATAGCATCTAAAAGAGGTATAATATGTCTTCTTATTTTTTTTTTAAACTTTTACAAAGGAAAAACCCATGAGTCATTTTTTAACCTCGACAGATATAAAGGACTTTCTGCAACTATCACGGCAATTAGGGAAAATTGTTGTCATCACTGAACGATGCGGTAGCGGGAAGACGACAGCCTGTAACCAGTATGTAAGTGAAAACCCTCATGAAGCACCTCGACTAGTTACGGAGAAGATACCGAGCTGCGATAACCTGAAAGCTGAACTTATCAAGCTTAACCCAGAATTGAAGGATTTAATAGGTGTGTACCACAGCAATCGTGAAACGAGTGATGATTTCAACGAACTTTATGAAAAGAGCAAATCTAAACCGATTTCAATTGTCACCCATGCTCGGTTGAATATAGATAGTGCTCAAAGTTGGATGTTTACCGACAGTGTGATAGCTCCTTACTGTCGATCAATTATTATTGATGAAATGCTGAACAATCAAGTGTTCACGGTGAATATTATGATTGAGACATTACTGGATAAAACGAAACGGTTGAATCCAGAATTGGCAGTTTTGATGGAAAGGATTTTGTTTGGAAAACAAAATCCCATTGAAGCAGGTAAAATCCTATCAACTTTGGTATCAGTGGAACCTTCTTTGAAGGATTACGTAGGTAGACTTGTTAAGCATAATACCCGTTTAGCTGATGCTGGAATAGTCACAGATTCATCCACCAACAATTTGCTGATCAATCTGGAGAAGAATTACATCAAGAGGAAATCAGATGCTGGTATGACTGATTTGTTGATAAAGCGACTGTCATACCAGTTCTTCATGATTTATTTTGCGATTCTATCAGGAAGGTTCAAGGAAATTGAAAATGGTTATCTCGCATGCTCAGTGCTGTCTCCGTTGTACACCTGGAATGCCCTTCACGGAGTCGGTACTTTGATTTTGGACGCTACAGGATCACTGGAAATGTATCCTGAAGACTTATGCCACATAGCCGAACCAAAGATAAAACCGAGATCGGATACGATTAAGGTTCACAGAATTAGTGGTAGTCCCGATAAACGGTTTTGGACACCTGGGTCGAAAGAAAATGCTGAAGCATTGAGCAATCATTTTTATCTTTTGGTGAAAGACCTTTTGAAGTCGACTTGTATCAATGGAAACGTGGTTTATCTGTGCACCTGGATGGACCAAGCTAAACCAAAGGGAAAAGAGGAGGTACTAGGTGAAGAATCGGGAACAACATCATTGGTAGTTAACTTAAACGAAATTGATATATCGTATAGAAATCCTCAACATCGTTCATCATTGGTTAGAAAATTTAAAACAGATTCTAATCCAAGAATCGGAAGATGGTTCAAAAAAGGTGAAATTAATGCTGAGTCTGCTGCGTATGAAGCTGCCAATGATCTGAAAATCTACACCAATTTTGATAAGGAATTTGAGCTGAAACAGGCTGTGGAAGATGGTATAAAAATCGGTTCAGATGAATACCGCCAAATGTCAAAGGAACTGGAAAAGGATATCCAGTTGTACATCAGCCATTTTGGAAAAACAAAAGGTGAAAATCGGTATTCACATTGTAATACAGTGATCATCCTGGGAGATCACTTTCTACCCCAGCGCGTCTACGATGATCGAGCAATTTACATAAAGCGGGAAATTTCGAAGGTTGACATTGCTAAAAGCGTAGCAGCTTCAACCATTCAAGAAATTGAACGGTCAAAAAGCAGACAACCAGTAGTCACTGAACCCATCAACTGTTATCTGCTGACTTCGCAACCTGTTTTTGATGAAATCCGTGCTTTTTTCGGTTGGACGACAAGCGGGAAGTTTTTTCAAGGCGAACTGTCAGAAGTCAGAAGTGCTGACATATATAGTGAGTTGAAAAAGCTAACAAAAAGCCAGAAGGCAAGTTTAATCAAAATAAACACTATCCACCCAGGATTGTTTGAGAAAAAACCTGTTTCGTTGTGTACTGCTGAAATTGGAGTAATGCTTGTGATTGAACCGAGAAACGTCATCAGGTCACTGGACGCTATTTGCGGGAAATCAAGGTTCCAACTAGAACTCATTGAATCCAATCAGGTCGGTAGAAGCCTTGGAAATAAATTTACACTGCAACTTGTTTAACCGGTGTTAATTAGGCATAAATTGACCCGCTAAAAAGGAGCGTATCTTAGGAAAAAAAGAGAAAGGCGCGTTTTTGAGCGTCATAAAGTTACCACCTGCTCAGTTGGATCAATAAGCGCGCCAATCATGAGTTTGATTGGATCGCTCTTTTTGAGCGTTCCCTAAGAAAAAAAGAGAAAAGCCCTTTTTTGAGCGTCTAAACCAGAACCAGACAAACCTGATTCTGGTTTAGATCTCAATTCCTTCCCGCGTTTTGGCCGTGGCTCTTAAAAGCCACGGCCAGAGACCCATAGTTTCCTTTGCAATTTGCATCAGTAATTAGTCTCTTTCCTGCCGGTGCTTTAAGGCACCGGCAGGTTCAGTAATTCAATCTCAATCTTTGTTCCAGTTTATCCATATCCTAAACGTCGGCCTTTTAGGGCCGACGTTTAGGCCAATAATTATTTATCAGTGCGAATTTTTACAATATCAATAAAAGGAGTATCCATGACCAAATTGAATAATTTACTTGATAAAATTGATGACTATAGTCTGTTGGACGCTGTCTCACGAGCATGACGGACTTGTGGTATGCGAAGAAATACCTGAGGAAGCTTGCCGGATTGCCAAAGGGCAATCCGGATTTGAGACTGCCGAGCTTGAGAGAAAGGCAATAGTGTGAGTTTTGAATCACAGGTAGGTAGGAGGAGGAGGGAGGGGAGGCAGAGTATACCCAAAGGGCACCGGTCTGGCCTTTAAAACACTGAAAACAAGGGCTTTTCAGAGGCCTTGTTTTCGTCTCAAACGTAATTGGCTCAAATCTTTAAAA
>Ga0075122_10000883_pt1 | contig 22470 bp, 21 predicted proteins | sample AntAceMetag02UKB_FD_69790 | JGI IMG/M metagenome (GOLD analysis project Ga0075122, IMG submission 69790) | Saline lake microbial communities from Ace Lake, Antarctica - Antarctic Ace Lake Metagenome 02UKB | ecosystem: Environmental > Aquatic > Non-marine Saline and Alkaline > Saline | place...
TGTATGTGGTCAATTGGTCGTATCGTTCGAGGGTGCTGTTCTCACTTTTAGTGGAGACCCCCAACACATCGTTTATATTGACTAATCAGATAATTGACCCTAAATTAGCCGTTCAAGGTGGTTATAATGAAATTTATAAACACTCTGAAACCTAACCAACAAACTGAACAAGGGGAAATGATGGGAAAAACATTTTTTTGCGATAACCCAAAGTGTGAAGCACATCAATTCATAACGGGCAATCAATAGATCGAACTATTAAGACATGTATATGAATCAAAGGACCCGAAAAAGGAAAGCGTGTGCCTTTGTTCTGTATGCCATGAAGCGGTATTAACTACCAGTCGTTAAACTGTGCCTTAATCAAAATTATAACAACTTTGGAGGACCTATCATGGAATGTGCTTGGGTTATTTCTGAAAAGAAAAGGGACGATTCTAGTATCGTTTATATCGCTAAAAGGTATCAGGTTATAGAGTATGACAGTGGTGGAGGGTGTATTCTTAGCGAAAATGCTAATGGGCACGAATCAGAAAATGATGTCAATGAATTGCTTGATCATCTAAAAGAGTATTATCCGAACGATCAAATTATTCAGAAAAATGCTAGTTAATCGGAGTTATTAGAGGCTTAATATGGAAGCAACAATCATTATCTCTGCATTGAGTTGTGTTGTTACTTGGATAGTAGCGCATATCTATTATAAACAAACCAATAAACAAACCAGAAAAGAAATGGAGAGTTTTTTCGGGCGTGTTTTTAGCTCCTTTGAAAAAATTGAATCAAGTATAAAGCAAGTTGAAAATCGCTTGCCAGCGGACCATAAAACCGACTTGAATGCAATAAGACAGGATGTATCTAATACTAGAGCCGCTGTTAAAGACTTTTCGGTTGTAAGGGGGTTTTCGGAAGGATTTTCAGACGGATTTGGATAGGTCCAAAAATCACCATTGAAAAGTGACTCTCTGAAGCCTTGAAAACAGGGCTCTTTTATTTCCGCTTTCATCGACTCAAAAAACATTAGATAAAAGGAACTGATATGAGTTTACCGCATACCTTTGTAGCACTTGAAGCGCTAGTAGATAGCTTCATTAATCAATCTGAGCATGAAAAGATCAAAACGTTTTTGGCAATCAAAACGATAGTTGATGAATTGAGAAATGAGCTTTCTGAGCAAGGAATAGACGATGCTTATGTTGAAGAAAAACTTGATGATTTGGTCATTCATTCGAAATATGCCGCAGGGATGGACGATAATAGCCATTCAGAACAGCAAAATATTTCTTGGTCAAATGCTGGTGTCAGTTCAGCTAGAAATGCTTTGTCTCAGTTAGGTGTTGAGGTTTATTTGGATGATAAAGCTTAGCCGTCTAAAAAACCCCTTTCAAAACCGCCCCGGAGATCCGCCAGGGGCGCGGGTCAATTTTTCGATTTCCCCTGTCTAAAAAACAGTTGTTTTTTAGACGAATATGACACTATCTTAGGCAGGAAAACAGAAGTTATAATTGACAGCTAAACTTTGAATAGACTATGAGCCAAAACCAGGTATTTCTTAGTTATGCCCATGAAGATCTTGTCAAGGTTCGGGAAATCTACGCGGGACTTAAACAAAGAGGCGTGGATGTTTGGTTTGATAAAGAGGATTTGGGAATTGGTAAATGGAAAACGAAAATCGAAAGAGCAATTCCAAGAAGTAAATATTTTCTCATTTGCGTCAGCAAAGCCGCTTTATTAAAAGTAGAAGATGAACGTGGTTTTCAAGATGAAGAGTTACAACAGGCATATGAAATCGCCAGGGATGTCCCGGAAGACACATTTTTAATTATTCCACTACGTCTGGAAGACTGTGATCGGGGGGACAACCGACTGAGCACATGGCAACAGTGGGATCTTTTTGAAGACTTTGAAGAAAGACTTGATAAGCTGGCTGTGCAGTTTGGTGGAAAATTCTTATCTGATGAATCTGCAATTGATAAAAGATCTGAAGATCAGAAAATCCTCGAAGGTCTCATTGGTAAGGGTAATTCCGCCTATTATGCAAACGATTTTGAAAAAGCGTTATTATTTTACAATACAATAACTGAATATAGTGCGGATCAAGATGCCTGGGTCAACAAAGGGATTATTCTTGGAGAATTAGACAGACACGAGGAAGCGCTACAGGTATTCGATAAAGCCATCGAGCTGGATCCGGACGATCAAAACGCCTGGTTCAACAAAGGGATTGCTCTTGGAAAATTAGACAGACACGAGGAAGCTGAAAAATGCTTTCAAAAATCTGAGAAATTAAAAGAAAAAGACAACGAACCATATTGACATTGAATTGTACATTTAAAACTTAAGTTTATCGATCATCCAAAACGCTTTTTAGTTCGTCCGAGGATATCCGGGCGTATTGCATCGAGTAAGCCGGGTTTTTGTGTCCTAGCTGCTGTTGTATCGCTGCCACGTTCCCGGTTTTTTCCATGATATGCTTTCCCATTGCATGTCGTGCCGAGTGGGGGGGTCCTGCCTTTAACACAAGCGTGTTTGCACACCTGGTTCCAGCGCGGGAATTACTTTCTTCCACGCTTCCGGTATCGGTATCCTTTATCTCGGCCTGAAGAAACAGTGGAAAGAGAATGGCTATCGAAAGGATGAGTGATTTCTTCATCTTAAACACTATTTTCAACAATCTGGATTTGTTCCTCTGTAAGCTCATATAGCTTATAAACAATTTTGTTTATTTCTTTATCTGTTTCATCGATTTCGGATTTTATCTTTTGCGATTCTCCTCTTTTTACATTAAAAACATCCATCCAATCCATTTCATCCTTTTTGCCAAGTTTTTTGCAACCAGCTTTTTTAATTGCTTTATTAAGTTCTTTAATAAATTCTCCATAATCCAATTCATGCCAGTTTTGAAGTTTTTTGCCAGGTTTTTCTAATGGAAATTTGGTTTGCAAATATTTTAAGAAATTACTTGTCATATGTTGATATTCATTAGACTTACAACTTATAGAGTCAACTAACTTAGAAATTGAAGATTGGGTAACGTTATCCGCTGGAAATATTGGTATTTTTGCTAAGGGCTCATTAAAATATTCTCTGGAGTTTCCCTTTGGCTTACCAATAAACCCAAAGTACCAATCGATTATTTTTGAATTTAAAACACCCAGTACATATTTGGTCAATATACTTCTGTCTTTTATCACGATGACTCTAATATCCCCCCCATCATTAAATCTTCTTTCACTATCATATGCAAAACGATTATTTGTAGCCCTGTATGGAACAATTATTTTCTCATCAGAATCATATATTTCTTTTTTTCTAGGTCTTTCCAATCGCCACCAATGATATAGTCCTTTCTTGACTTCATTCCTTTTTTTCAAAATTTCTTGATGTTTTGATAGATAGAGAAAAATGTTTGGGTATTTTTCAATTTCAGTGTCATTGTCCGTATAAATCAGGTATGTTCCTCTGTCAAATATTCCATATCTATCTATATCGCCATTTTTTACATTCTTTCTTAACAGCTCGTTTTCTAGTCCATATTCTTTTACTACGTCCTTCGTAATTGTAAAAACATCATTCTTGCCAGATGTGGAACCTTTCTCAATCTCAGCTATTTGACCAAGTAATTTCCCTTTTGCTAAGAGCTTCTCAATTATCAAGGCTTTATCACTTGAAGCAAATACCCAATACTCTTGTAATGTATCTCTATTCTTTGATATTTTGTCGAATTGAATAGTGTCAATATTCAACAAGCGTGTTCTTGTGTCTCTTAAGCAATTATATCCCTACAACGATACTTATGAAATGATTCCTTGACATAACGACACTTACCGGTAGATAATTCCGTCAACCATCCTAAAACATCAACCCACAGGAAGGAGGGCGGAGAATGCTACCAGACATTAGAACAAGCGGCGATATCTTTTCGATCCCGAAATTCGATTTAGATCGAAACGACGTAGAAGATTTTCTTGAAACGCTGCAAGGCTTCCATGCAGAGTTCAGGGACTGCTTCGCAAGGGAAGAAGGGCGAAGCAACCTTTTCTATTACACCATCGGCCAGTTCAGTCAGATGGAGCGAAAATCAATAGAGCCAATGGCCCTGAATGTCGAAGGAGCTAAGGTGCGAGCGATACAACGTTTCATCAGTGAAGCCACCTGGGACGCAAATAAGATGATGCATATCTATCGTAGTATGGTAAATGACGATATGGGGGAGGAAAAAGGCGTTCTTATTATTGATGAATCGGGATTCAAGAAAAAGGGTAACGATTCGGCCGGTGTCTACAGACAATATTGCGGTAACATCGGAAAAGTCGACAACTGCCAGGTCGGTGTTTTTGCTGGATATGCGTCATCCCAGGGTTATGCACTGTTGGACAAAGAACTATTTGTTCCTGAGGCGTGGTTTGGCGGAGATTACGAGGAAAGGAGGAGCAAATGTCAGTTTCCCGAAGATCTTCAATTTAAAACCAAGCCGCAAATTGCTGCTCGCATGGTAACCGATATTATCGAACAGAACCAGATACCGGTGAAGTACGTTGTAGCGGACAGTCTTTATGGAAACAGTCCGGAATTTGTCGAAAATGTTGATAAGCACCATGATAAGATCTATTTTCTGGCTATGCCCAGCGATACAAAGTGCTGGCTGAAAATACCGTCAACTATTGAAAAAGAGTATCGGTACAGGGGGGAAACCCGCAAGAAATTGACCTTGAAACAAGGAGAAAAGAAAGCAATCTCCCTGACGGATCTGGCTAAGGGTATAAACAGTTACTTCTGGTACCGTCGCAAGGTATCCGAAGGGACCAAAGGGCCGATAGAATACGAATTTTCAAAACGCCGAGTTGTTCTGGCAAAAAACGGGCTTCCGACAAAGGAAGTCTGGTTGACAATGAAACGAACACTGGGGGCAAACCCCATGTACTCCTTTTTCATCAGTAATGCGCCACTCAGTGCAGATTTAAATCTGTTTGTCTGGTTGAGTGGCGTGCGTTGGCCTATCGAGCAATGCTTCGAAGAAGGAAAAAGCGAACTGGGGATGGATCATTATGAGGTTCGGAAATACCTTGGATGGAACCATCATATGCTGATCAGCATGCTGTCCCATTTTTTTCTCTGGCACTTGAAAATCAAATTGGGAAAAAAAAGCACCAGCTGTTACTATTGCCCAGCTTAGAGTTTTGTTCCAGGTGATTTTGCCACTGAGAGACTACAACATCGATTTGGCTTTATCTACTGTCAGGTGGGTTCAACAGAGAAACCACCGGGCATACCTGTCACACCGAAAGAAGAAAATCGAGGGCGGCTCGCCGCCTGAAATATTTTAAGTATCGTTGTAGGGATATTCTAACATTTTATTATTTTGCGTTTTTTCCGCAAATATTATAGCTGTATGGATATTTGCGTCTTGAAATACTTGATAATCACCAAAATTCAATATTGTTGAAACATGACTTGATAAAAAAGCTCTTAAAGATTTCGCATACTCATTTCCAATAAAATAATTAGAAGTAATCATTCCAAGTTTTCCTTGATTATTTAACAATAATATTCCCTTGTATAAAAAATAATACATTAGATCATTGTATCCAGTATGAATCTTACTATACTCTTTTTCAAAATGTTGATGAACGACTTTATTTAGATTACTTATCCCCACATAAGGCGGATTACCTATCACTACATCAAATCCGATGGATTTCTTAATCCATGGATACTCATCATCCCATTTAAATGCTTTTTCACCCGCCACTGCAGGATCGTCAATCAGAGAATTCCCACACTTGATATTGTCTTTCAGAATTGTGAGCTGTGAAAATTTATTGGCGGTTTTGATCCACAGAGATAGCTTTGTGATTTCGACTGATTCGCTGTTCAGGTCTACACCATATAGGTTATTGGATAAGATGTTTTTATTTAAATCCTCAGTCCCCAGTTGGCCACCAAAAAAATCCGAAAGGGTTTTGTTGACTATTTGACCTTCTCTATGGAGATAGTCAAAAGCTTGTACCAGGAAAGCTCCGGATCCACATGCGGGATCCAGCACTTTGATGTTTGCCAATTTCTCCTTGTATTCGGTCCAAAACCGTATGTGTTTCTCAATATTTTTGTTGTATAAAAGCTTATTTCCTTTTTTTGCGCGTCTAATTGACTCATAATCCTTATCTGTCAAAACTGGTAGATAATCGATAAGCAGTTCTTTTTTACGGTCCTCTAGCCAGCTTCCAATAGCATTCTCGACGATGTACTTTGTAATATATTCTGGGGTATAAAAAATTCCATCCTTCTTTCTTTTCCCTTTCTTTTTATCAACCTCTTCTTCATTAATATCTGCTCTGAGCTCTTCTAAGTCAGATATTGATTGTTCAAAAATGTGTCCAAGGATATCAACATTGATATCTGAGTCAAAATCATAGTCCGTGATCACGGCTAGCTCTTCAAATATCTCATCTTCTATAATTAATTTATCCAGAGCCGGATCCTCGGCAAATATACCACCATTGAAAGCGTTAATATTTCGATCTGGAGCCCCTTTATCGAGTGCCTTGAATAGCCCTTTCAACTCACCCCAAATCTTGTTCTCAGCGAAGGAATATGATTGTTTGGCTTGGGTTACAACTTTCCGAAATATCCTTTCTTCTAAAAGGCCGGTGTCTTCGCAAAAACAGATGAAAATGAATCGATCAAGCAGTTTTTGGGTTTTCTCCAGGTAAAATACTTCATCAGAACCGGTGTTTTTGCTCTTAATATGATTGAATAGGTGAACTCTTGCCTGTTTGTATTTAGTGTAGAATTCCTTGGATATTCTTTCTTCGTCGGCTTCGTTTTTTGCATATAGCTGAACAATTTCACTGCTTTTTTCTTTGGAGATCAGATTTTCACAGGACAATAGGAAAAAAAAACGTTTTAACTCCTCTTCCTCTGTGAGATCGGCTATTTTAAACAACTCATATTCAATCATGCTCTCAGAATGGTAGAGTCTCAACTCCACAAAATTGGAGACAATCGCCCACTTGCAGTTTTTTCCAGATTTAGGGATGTATCCGAAGGCCTGTTCAACTGATGTACCCTTGTAATCTGTCCTGTTTTGTTTTGCATCCAGGTCCGTTTTTGCCCCTTTTAATTCTATGACTACCTGAATGTCTTCATTGTCTGGGGTGAGAATTCCTAATGCTCCATCAGCAGTAGTTAAATCGAATTTTGTTTTCTGCTCATGTCGCAGTGTCCATTCTTTTTGATCATCTAGTCTGGATCGGTAGCCTAATACTTCTGAGAATATGTCTTGCAGGAAACTGCCATCGAGAGATTTTTCTTTTTCTTTGAAAATATCCTGGGATTCAATAAAATCCTTCCACTTTTGAAGAACACTTATTTTTTTCTGAAAAATGTCATTTTCTGGAAACTGGGATTTTTCGATTGCTGATTTTAGTGTTTTCCTATTGAAAATATGATCTATTGAGGTGGCCATGTGTTTTTCCGTCCATGAAAAATCAGTTCAATGAATATCTTTCCGATGTCGTAAATACTTAGCTGAAAAGGAACTGAATGTAAAAGGGGGGGGGGTCCTGCCTTTAACACAAGCGTGTTTGCACACCTGGTTCCAGATCTCGTTTATTGTCTCCCTTCTTAGTCTCCCTTTGCCTTGTCCGCTGGTAGCGGAGGGCATAAACAAGGCGGGCGTCTGCCATTTTTTAGAATCTATCTCATATTCTTCCGAATCAACATAGTCCAAAACGGCCTTTCAACCCTCTTTTGAAATATGAGCCTTGAATGTCCTTGTGTTAAATTTATTGCTGGCCATCATGACAGAATGTGGGTGAAAAACGGACCTCAACTCCCCCCCCTCAAATTCAACAGTTGCTCAGAGTACAACCTCCATAAAGACCGGGACAACAATAGTTTCTACTAGCGCCAAATCCTTGGTCTAAGTTCCCCACTCCATTAGATCTACTATTCCCCAAATACTGCAAATTCGCATGACTAATCTGGATCTTGATGCCTTTCTCCTGGCGAAATCACAAAACTGCTATCAATTTTCCCGTATTCAGTGGGGTCCATTGTAGGTTTTTACTACGACTTCATGTTTAACTTTTATTCAATCAAAGCACTAAACGCTTTCTCGAAATCTGGTTTTGTTTCTGTTTCATTAAAAAACGGCATTCCCCAAACGATATAGTTTCTGTCTTTCCACAACTGCTCAATTTTATGTTCTGTTTTCAACTGCATTAAAAAATTATGCTTCCATTCATCCTGCTTTATTAAATGGCTACCTTTAGGTTCAATAAAGACCTGATAATGCAAGGATGGTATTTTATCTGATTTTACCAAGAACAATACAAAATCTGGCTCAAACACTCGCCCATCATCGAAATTAAACAATTTCAAATGCCGTTCGTTACGGAGCAAAAAAACTTCGGCATATTGTTCTTTCAGTTTATCAATGACTTTATCGATATATTTAACCAGATATTTTTCTTCAGATGTGCCGTAGTTTTCATTGAAAACAAACCAGTTTTTGTTCGATAAATCAATATTTAAGGACTGGTTTGTGGTCTCGCTCTGCGCAATTCCGTACTCCTGGTCGCTATTGCCATCATTAACAATATTTAGGATTTTATCAGCAAAAGTATCTTTAACCAGATATGGTAGAAATTCTTTTGTGCCTTTATATTCAACATTTTCGGCTTTTAACTGGCTGCTCAACTTCTCTAGCAAACGCACAACAATGGACAATTTATTGTCTTGAGTCAGCCGGTCAATTTTGTCCTCTCCGCCTTCTACTTCCACCTTGAGCTTTCCAAGATAGTTATCAGATATAATAAACTCTGATATGCTCTTTAAATGAGGAAATAATTGTTTCAAATTTGAAAACTGATACTCTGGGAATCGGCACAAGGCTTTTTTAATAACATTCAACCCGAATGACTTTATATAATAATCCTTTTGCTTTTTATTAGTTTGTCTTTGTGGTTCAAACTCAAATACTTTGGAAGATTGAGAATATCCAGTTAGTAAAAGGGTTTTATGTGTAGTCTCAATAAAAGAGGCATTTAAACCTCTGACATCGTCCCGGGCATACTTCACTCGACCATTTTTAAAAACATAACCCGTTTTATAAAATATTTTCTCTTTAAATTCCGGTTTCAATGCCAGTTTTAGCTGACGGCTCACTTTTGCCTTGATACCAATTTCTTCCAGTGCAGTATGTAATTCCTGAATATATCGTGTGTTGTAAGCACTATGATAGTATAATTCTTCACACAGTTTTAGTTCATGTTCCTTTTCATCATTGCGAATATCGTATTTTCGTTGATAAAGCGGCTGCTCATCATCCAGTCTGAATGGGCAATATCTGGCGCCACGTCCGATAAGCTGTGCTTCGGATAGGGTCGTTTTTCCTGGTTTGCCAGCTTTTGCATCTCGAGTGTCATACAGACGTACAATGTCAAACAAGTTCAATACATCCCAACCTTCATTTAACTTGTCTACCGCAAAAACAGCACGGTATTCATTGCCGCTATCTTCCAACGTATTGACAGCAATCTGTTTCTGCTCCGATTCATCTTTAGAATTGACCGAAATACACTTGTTCTCACTAAACTCTACTCTAAATTCAAGGGCAAGGTTATCAAGTGTAATTTGATTGGACTCAAAGTAGGAAAACACATCACCCAATACCAAATCCAGATTTGGATTGCTTTTAATCCTTGCCAAGTCTTCACCTTTCAAGGCTTTCATTTTAGAGACAAATTCCTTGAAAAATGTGTTTGACTCCTTGATAGTTTTTGATTTGAACAAAATAACAGGTTTAATCAACCAGCCATGCTTTTCAAACACTTTGCGTCTAAACTGGCTTAATAAAATCGCCTGTATCGCCCTGTCCATATGAGCAATATCCGATTGTAAAACCTTCACTTCTTTAGAATAACCATCTAATCGAAAATCTTTTAATGGATAATCAAATATTATTTTATCTCGGTATTTCTTTATAATTTGCTCGTTCGTTAAATCAGCAGTAGCTGTGAATTCGAGTAAAATATTTCTATTATTAGCATTGAATATTTTATTAACGGTGGACTCCCAACTCGTTAGTTCAAGTGCTTCCGTTAGATTTAAGTCTTTGGCCTTTTTTGTTTCCGCATTGATATGATGGGCTTCGTCTGAAATTAATACAATTTTTTCATCTTCAAAATCATCATAAGTCAAACTGTTTTCACGGGGCGTATTTAAACGGGTATGCAAGCCCTGAATTGTTGAAAAGACAATATTAATATCATCAGGATTAGCCGCTTGAAAATTAGACACCTCTTTAATATGAATCTGCTGACTATTAACCTGCACGGTGTTGCTGAACAGGTATTTTGAGGCGATACTATTGAGAAAGTTATCCCGCGTTTTATTGATGATGTTGGTGCTATTCACGAAAAACAGGAAGTTGCGATAACCCTGTTCATACAAATAGAGCATAATTCCAGCCATAACCAGCGTTTTTCCGCTACCTGTCGCCATGTGATAGAGTACTTGCGCTGGCATGTTTTGTGGGCGGTTAGAGTAGCTTTCCATGTAATATTTGAAACGGCCAAAGGCTTCAAGCTGATACGGTCTCAATTGAAAATTTGTGTTTAAATTGTTGGGGATACTTTCTGGGATATGTTGCTGGTAATAATCTGTACCGCCAAGAAATTCAGCTCCTGTGGTTAGCTTCTCATGGAGCATTGGTTCATCTGCCATGATTAAACCTCACCATAAAATTGATTGTTCAGTCTCTTGTCACTCTCCGCCACTTGATATTCCTCATCAGCAATCTCTGAATAATTGATGTACAGTTGATTTTTATCCAGTACAGAAATCAAAAACTGCTTTTGTTCCTCTGTCGACAAGGCTTCAAACTCATGGATATTTTCATTGATAGTTTCCGGCATTACTTTGTAGCTGATATATGCGGCATTTTCTATTTCCTGCCATATGACTTTTAAAGCCTGTGTTGTTGAGGCTTGTTCGATTTTATCAATAATATTGGCGTTGTGTTGAGAGAGTTCACAATAGATGAATGAACCACCGCCTTGCCAGTCTACTAACTTTGAAATTCCTGATTTCTCTCCTTTGATGACATTGTTTAAACGAACAACACTATCGTTTTTATCATAATCTAGCTGCTCAATCCCAATATATGTTCTTCCCATTTTATGGGCGACCGCACAAGTTGTTCCACTGCCTAGATGAAAATCTAGAACAATATCATTTTCTTTTGTACTTAATTCCAATAATCTATATAATAGCTGTTCTGGTTTTTTCCCTCTTTTTAGTTCAACTCCTCCTTCATTTGCTAAATCTGCTTTCGGTATTTCGCCATGGGACCAAACCGTAGATATTTTATTTTTTTTAATAATGCCATTCGCATCCTTTGCTGCGGAATCTTTTAACCATGCAAATATTTCGTTGTTATTATAATGAATTGTTGTAGGAGTATTTTTGTATTTTCCTCTACTAGGTGTATATTCAACTGAATGTAGACCGTTATCCATTTTTGATAACAAGTCTTGTTGAAAAGAGTTTTCTTTTTGAGGGTTGGTAGTCCTAAAGATAGTGTCAAAATTTTGGAAGAACTCATTTCTTATTTCTGGTTCTTTCTCGGTAAAATTTGCAAGTGAAATAGTATCAATTTTATAGTTGGTGTGTTTATATATTTTGATTGGTAAGCCATTTGACTTGGAAGTGAACTCGGTAATAAGCTCCTTTTCCCCAGCATTAACCAATACTTTGTTATATCTTTTCATTACCTGATAATCTAACAATGAGTTTTTTAATACTTCATTAAAGCTCAAATTTTCTTTATTTTTTGTATAGATTAAAATAAATTCAGATGTGTCAACAAAAAAACCACCTTGACCTATACCTGCGCTGCCCGATCTTTCGTAAGTTATGTTGTTAATGAAGTTACTTCTACCAAATATTTCATCCGTAAGAACTTTTAAATAAGCCTCCTCACCATCATCACAACTTATACAAATAACCCCATTACTACATAATAAGCTTTTGGCAACTTCCAGTCGATTACGTATGAAAGTTAACCAAGTTGAATGATTAAAACTATCGTTATAGCCAAAACTGTCTGAACCGGTGTTATATGGTGGGTCAATATAAATCAGTTTCACTTTCCCCGCATATTGATTTTTCAAAGAGTGCAAAGCCAGCAGGTTGTTCCCCTTGATAATCAAGTTATCATTGAGATTTAAGTTTTCTACTTCATGCTCACCATCTTTGTCGTATTTTTTGAAATTCGTTAACACTTTTGGAGCAAGTAAGCGGTCGATCTCTTCAGGTGCAAGGGTTTCATTCCAAAATATCTCTTTGCGTTTTTGATCTTCCTTGGTTTGACCACCTTCCAAAACACAATCCTTATACGGCCACGCTAAAACCACTTCTTTGCTTTCGGTTAAATACTCCTCGTTAGCGGTTAAGCCAATCTTGTTTTTAAACGCTGTATAGTTGTCCGGTAAAAATTGTTTGTTACTGACAAAGCGTTGAAAATCCACTTTATCGAAAACCAATACACCATTTATGTCTTTAAAAAAGAGCCTTTTTATTACTTCATTTTCAAGCAATAGACCAATCAAAACTTCATCCATGGCCAGCGCAAGCTCAACAATCTTATTTTTCGTTAACTTGCCATCAATGACCAAACGTTCATCGCTTTGAAGTATTTGTTTCAATTCGTTTTGTAGATTTTGCATAATTAGTTGTTTATATAAATTAAGTCCGAAATGTTCTGGCCATAGGCGGCTGAAGTTGCCAACAAGACCAATTAAATAAAAGATAGTTTTTCATTTTTTATAACTCCGGATCAGATAGACGCTGCTTAGCTCGTCCATTTTCATTCACTTTTACATCTACTTCTGCTTTGTCCCACCATTTCACTTGCGAAAAAGGAGGATTGGTTATTGCTCGATCAAATATTTGAAGTTCATTATTCTCTAAATGCTTTGGATTATCGAGTGTATCACCTTTTCTGATATCAGCATCCATGAAATTATGCAGAATCATGTTGAGTTTGCAGATTGACCATATTCCAAGGTTCTTTTCTTTAACATAAAGACTCATATTGATGTGTTTTCCGACCTTTCCACCTTCTTTTGATGAAATGTACTTTGCAGATTCTAAAAGGAATCCACTTGATCCTACACAACTATCGTAGATTTTTTGACCTGCTTCCGGTTTCAGTAGTTGCACAATCAGACGGACAACCCCTTTTAGTGTATAAAGTTCACCACCTTTTTTACCTGCATCGTCTGCATATTGTTTGATTAGTTAACTGGCCGGGATAATCAGTCCTTGAGTGTTATTTCTTTTTCTTAGTCTTGTACTTCTCAATAAACTCTGCGGTCGCTTTAATCACATCCCTGGTATCGAGCTGGCTAATTATCCGATCCGCGTAAATCCCTCTCAGGTCAGCCGATTTGATATTCAATACAATGGCTTTTCCATCAGTCCGATGTTGGACCCCAGGGAGAAACTGAAACTTTTGCCAGGGAACCGTTGTGGTTTCCTTTCCTTCGTCTCTGATATCTTCCAGTGTCACTTTCTGTAACTTGTCTACGTCCAGCTCTCCCTTATTATCAAAAAACTGTTGCTGAACATCATCAGGCTTCCAGCTCAGCGCCCGGATTTTCGCCATCAGGTTAGCGATCTCATATTTCCTGGTCTTTTTCTTTTGCTCAGCCTTAAATTTTAGGATTGCTTCATCAGATAGAAGAGGTTTGAGTGTTGGATAAACGGTCAAAAACTTCGCTACTTTCGCGAGGGTGTATGACTCAGTGTAGAATGTTGGATCATCAGCACGGCCGAACCGGTCCCGAATATAACCAGCAAACCGGGTGTCTTTCTCTTTCCCGTTGATGGACCAGTATTTTTCGTCAAGGAACCGTTGCCGGTGCTCGAAAATTTCAGCCAGGCCCAACATGATACCGCGATCTTCCGGGATCTCTTCTTTTACCGCATTTTCCCGAATCCTATGGATATTTTCAAAGTGATCTTCTATTTCTATTTCTTTTTCAGCCAGTACAAACGGTAAAGGATAGTCCTCTGCCTGAACTTGTTCGATTGTCCGGCCACTGGCTAAAACGAGAGCTTTTTTGGTTTCTTTTTTTGCCATACTTGTTTTCCTTACAAAAGGTTAAATTTTGCCATAATAATTGCCATAATCTGCTCAAAAATACCACCTTTTTTCCGGGAACTAACTGATTTGATTGACTCTGAATTTTTGGGCGCGGGATCATCAGTTCACTTAGATCGTAAGCTACTGAAATTTTGGAGAGAAAAGATCCTTTTGCCAGAATTGCCAGAACCTTTTTCTCTTTGTGAAAACCTTGTGAAGTGCCGCTATGAATGGAGCGGGAAACGAGACTCGAACTCGCGACCCTCAGCTTGGAAGGCTGATGCTTTTAACCAACCAAACTATTCTCGTTGTTAAAACCTGGGAACCAAAGTATGTTCACTGAATGATGTGGAAGATTATGTCGATATTTGAACAAAGGGAGCTTCTCCAAAACGAACTCGTGCATTATCTGATGAAACCCACTTGATGGGAAAATCTTTTTGATCACATTTTGATTCGACTCATAAATGGGATTCCAGTAAAAATCTTGGTGTCCATATAGGTGTCCATCAGCGGTATTAAAAGATATCTCATAATGTAACACAATATCGATTCAATGATTCTACTTTCGACTTCATTAAGCTGATACTAGAGGCTCAGTGGCAACAAATAGTAAAAGGTATTACTTGATGTAAATCAAATAAAAATGCCCTGAAAGGTTTCCGGAACCTAAGATCCAGGTTCGAGTCCTGGTGGGGCTACCAATAATATCAGTAACTTACGAGTCTAGTTTTCGTTTTACCCCCCTTTTTTCAATTAACATCAATTGACATTTTGTTGACATAGCGGTCTACAAGTCGCCCCCAATTGACATTTTAACAACATTTGAATGCTAGGTAGCATGTGATGAATTGTGGGTGCTTTTTGCGCAAACTTAAATCATCAATTCCCATCCACTAAACTCTTCAATTCCCTTCCCGGACGAAACACTGGCAGTTTCTTTGGTCCTACTTCAACTTTAACGCCTGTTTTGGGGTTCCGTCCGGTATACCCCTCGTAGTTCTTCACATGGAATGAACCGAACCCTCGGATCTCAACCCGATCCCCTGTAGCTAATGACTCCCGTATGGAACCAAAGAATAGATTCACTGTTTCTCGGGCTATTTCTGTTTTGACTTTCTGGCTGGTCTCGCCATCAACAAAAGAGTCCATCTCTTCAACAAGTCTATCTATTAACGCTGATTTCTTTAGTTTCATTGTTCTCCTAGTGGGCTTTTTTATCAAATAGTTACGTTCTTATATTATCGGGATTGGTGGTTTCTTTGTCAATGGGAAGTATGCCCTCGACGGACTGGCTCCCCTGTGATAATCCTTTGATGTTTTGAAAGAACACCGATCTAATTGCAGTTCGCTTGTGAAAATTTCAAAGAAAACTCATGGAAGAGCACCCATCTCAGACCCGATTCGTTTCCAACACATCTAGCAGAACCATTCTTGATACCATCAACGATTTGTTCCTGAAAGCGACCAGAGCAGACTGCGCAGTTGCCCATCTGTCCTATGAGGGATGGCGCCTCATCAGACCCATGTTGATGCAATGGGCAAACAACTCCGACAGAAGACTAAGGTTACTGGTAAGGCAAGACGACCAGTTCCCCGACAAACAAGCCGTCACCGAACTGAATCAAATTGGTAATGTTGAGATACGTCTGTTCCCCGGAGCAAATTTCCATGCGAAACAATGGTTGTTTTTCGGTGAGAAACTCTGTGTATTAACAGGCTCTGCAAATCTGACTAAAAACGGTTTGTTTAATAACACTGAAGCCAATGTTTTGACGGAATCTCCCCTTGAATCTCCAGAAAGCAGTAGTGTTATTAAGAATTTTGAGTCTTGGTGGAGTCGAGGTGTTGCAGTTCCCAAGGCAAGTACCGGTGTATCACCAGTTTCAGCAGAGACAAAACCCTCGCCCCAGACTTATCCCAATGGTTACGATTTATCCGACTTCAAACCAAACGGTTTTGATGAGATCTCCGCCACTATGGAGATCAACGGTCGCAACTACTATTGTTTCTTGAGGCAGCTCAAAGGGACCGGTTTGGATACCGTCCAACAAGGTATCAAGGGCATCCTGAGTGAGATCTGGAATGTTGAGGAACCCTTGGTCAACATCAAAAGGAAGCTTGGTGTGTATAAGGAGTTTGAACGTAAAGACCAGATGTCTTATCCAGCTTTAATGTCAGTTCAGTGCTTTGGAAAGTTCACTGACCAGAACCGATTCTCCATTTTTGCATCGGGGACACATGAATCAATAGCCACAGTATTACCAATAATCTTCAATGAATGTGGACTTGATGAGAATTGGTCTATAAGCAATGGTTTGAACTCCGAGAAAATGAAAAGGGGAGATCGGAAGGCCTACTTTGCTTGTCCAGCTATTCAGATCATGTACAAGAACAAGATTCCACATACTTACCTTGGAATCCAGAACCGATTTAAACTGGACACAATGAGTACTGAAGATATTTTACGGTTTGCTTTATCGTTCAACAAGCATGCTATTGAAGATCCAAAGAACACCCAAATTGATTCAGTAATCAAAATATCCGAAGGGGGTGGGGACAACCTGTCGATCCCGAATTGTGACCCGAAGATGGCAACCATCAGTTTTTCACAGACCCTTGATGGGATCAGTTTTAACTGCTTTGCGAAGGTTGTAGTACCAAAAGGATACAATCTCTCTGTGTTGAAGGCCCAAGCAATAAAACACTTTACCGGCGTTAATCGGAACGATATGAGGTTGAAATGTGAAGGTGAATGATTGGGAATACTAGACTTCTATGTCCGCAAGGTTCTTCTCTCGACCAATTCCTACCTTTCTGCTAAGTATTCAAGCAACAAATCAATGGTTTTAAACACTTCTCAAACAACTCATGAAAAATAATGAATCCGAACATGAAGTGACAACGATCTTGTCAACTGACATTCGGAATTCTCGCCACTATCGAAGATAGAAATTATGGTTCTTACTCAATTGAAAGAAAGGTACTACCGAAGATACGCCGGCTATTCCTATATTGACCAACAAAAATCATATTTACTATTCTGGATTATTCTATTCGGAGGGTTACTACAATCTGTTGCTGTGGTTTTAATTTTTCTTAGGGGGGCACCCCACCCTATTCTTTTTACAGTGAATATACTGTTTCTGTTCATTTGCTTCATTGGCGGTTACCTTTTGTGGATCAGAAAATATCTTGTTGTTAGAGTTGGCACCGTTTTTATTCTAGCTGCAATCTTTTCGATTATTCAGGCACTTGGTCTTAATTCCTTCCTAAAAACAGGCATCAATCCACCAATCACTAATTTCCTCTTGCTGCTACCAGTTATTACTATCTTTATTTCAAGGAAATTTCTCATTCCATACGTATTACTTTTAACGATTGGGCATCAAGTTACAGCGATAATAGCAAAACCACATTTTGACCCTATAATTTTTAACCGAGTATTGTTCTTTACGACGTTGTTCAATATCCAAACAATTCTTCTTGCTGTATTCTTCTTTTTCAGCTCAAGGATTACAGATAATTCACTTGAAGTGACAGAACAGGAACTTGCAAAAAACAAAGAACTTAACGCTAACCTTGAACAAAAAGTTTTTGAACGAACTCAAGAGCTGAGTGAAAAGAACAACATACTTCAAAACATCGAGTCCAGCCTCAAGAAATACTTACCCAAACAACTCGTTGAGACCATCACCAAGGGAGATCACACAGCAGAACCCAAAACGGAACGACGCAAGCTCACGGTCTTCTTTTCGGATATCAAAGGATTCACCGATCTCACGGAGTCAATGGAAGCTGAAGACCTCTCAAAACTTCTCAACGAATACTTGACCGAGATGACCAATATCGCAAACAAATGGGGAGGAACAGTCGATAAATTTATTGGTGATGCCGTCATGATCTTCTTTGGGGCTCCAGAAGAAACACCAGATGATGAGAACGCCATCAACTGCGTCAAGATGGCTATTGATATGCAAAACAAAATGAAAGAACTACAGACTAAGTGGTTCAACGAAGGAATTGAAAACCCGCTTGAGATCCGTATCGGCATCAGTACTGGAACCGCTACTGTGGGTAATTTCGGGGCAGAAGATCGGTTATCCTACACCGTCATTGGGGGACAGGTAAATATCGCCTCCCGGCTTGAGAGCCTCTGTGAACCGGGGAAGATCTTGATCAGTCATCAGACATGGGCCTTTGTGAAAGACCAGATTGAATGCGAGGAAAGAGAGAAAGTGAAGGGGATCCAGCGTGAGCTGATGGTATATGATGTAGTAATGAGCTAAAAGCATAGTCGTCACTTCAAACAGTAAATTTCAAGAGGTTATTCAAATGCGGAAATGGTTAATTATCTTAACAACAACCATTGTAAGTTTTTCGTTATGGGCTACATTTGTGTACTTTACCACTCAGGATGGATGGTTCCGTGAGCAACTAGCACCTGCTGGAAACACTCGCGCTTTCATGGATGCTGCGGTAAAACTAATTAAGACTTATAACAATGGAAATGCTGTTTTCGTCCTGATTGAGGATGGAAAGGTCTTTGATGAATACGCAATATCTGTCGGTGAACCTGTTAATGGTGATACGTTGTTTCAAGTGGCGTCACTGAGCAAATGGGTGTCAGCTGTGGGTATCATGACTTTGGTTGAAAAGGGCAAAATCGATTTGGATAAACCTGTTTCAGATTACCTCACTCGATGGACATTACCCGAAAGTGAATTTGATAATAATGGTGTGACAGTGCGTCGCTTGTTGAGTCATACCGCTGGACTGCCTGGTGGTTTAGGCTATGGAGGATTCGCTCCCGGAACAAAGGTTCAGAGCATTGAAGACTCCCTTACACAAGCCGCAGATTCGTATGGAAAGGTAAGCGTTCAAGTTGTTCATGAGCCGGGTAGCAAGTGGGAATACTCAGGTGGAGGGTACACGCTATTACAATTGTTGGTAGAGGAAGTTACAGGAATGTCATTTGAATCATATATGCAACAAGCAGTACTTCAGCCACTTGGTATGTCTCGTTCCACGTATGTTATCGATCCGGACAATGTTACGAATTTGGCAACGTTCTACAATGGGTGTGGGACACCGGACAAACATTATCGATACACTGCTCTTGCAGCCGCTTCGCTATATACTACTACGTCAGATATGACTCGTTTTATTCAGGCCCACCTGACCGGGGTAAACGGAGAAGTAGTTGGCCGTGGCGTTTTGAAACCAGATACTCTGAAGCAAATGCGTCAACCTCATGGATCGATATTGATTGAGAATGTTTACGGTCTTGGAGTCTATCTTGACACAGCCAACAAAGAAAACGACTTCATTATTGGTCATAGCGGGAGAAATGAACCTGCGATTACTACGGATGCTCGGCTTAACCCATCAACAGGAGATGCTATTATTATTCTGAATACAGGAAACGGCTCACTGGCATCAGATATTGCGAATGAATGGATATTCTGGCAGACAGGAAAAATTACCTCAGGGTTAATCGAGGATACTATCAATGCCATTGCTGTTGGTTGGTTACTGATCATCTTCACCATTTGTCTATCTTTTTGGCGAATTAGAATAAGCTTTATTCCGAGAAACTTCGGGGATAAAAAATAACATACGAAAAATTTCTGGCTAGTCCATAATTTATTATGCTTTGGAATGAAAACACCATCAACTGCATCAAGATGGCCACCCTGAAAGACACGGATGCTCTTAAAGGCGAAATCCGCATCTTTCAGGGTGGGGAATCGGGGTTTGTTGCGGAAAGTCAGAACTAGTCAACGGAACTCCCTTCCTCGTTTTCTTCAAACTCAAAAGACCTCTCAGCTCGAAACTTCATCCCTTCCGTCCCGCATTCATCGCAATCCAAATCTTCCCCTTCAAACCGATACCCACAAATCATACACTGGTCATCCAAAAACTTGTGCCCTTTGCAGTTCGGACAATCAGTATAACCATGCTGAGTTTTGCAGGATGGACAGGTTTCAACCATAAAGGCGTAACCCAAGATAAAATGTCTCACCGGAACATAAGTCACTGACCATAAGAACCAGAAAAGACCGACCAAAACCGGGATTGATATAATTGCCCAGTATTGAACCTCTTTCCCTTCCGCCCGTAAGTTCAAGACTCCGTAGGTTGAGTCAAACACACCAAGCCCAAACCAACTGGCAAAGAATAAGAACCCGATCAGTAGTGACCATTTGAACCAGAACACCATTGCTGCAATTAATTTATCCATGAAATCCATTTTGTCTCCTTTGTTTGTAGTTGTTAGTTCTCAACCGGTCTTCCAATCCAGACCAGGCAGTCATCCAAATGATTCATCACATATACCCATCGAAAGCCATCGGGAAGTTCATAAATAGTGAGTTCCGCATCATCCTCGCTAACTGATTCAACCACTTTGCAGTCTTTGTACTGATCGGCTGCACTCTTCCAGTACTCAGTAAACTCAATGGCGGTCGTGTTTTTCTGCAGCACAATGGTTGCAGTCTCCCCACCGTTAACGAGATACCGATAACCATCTGATTGAGCTGATAAGAACATCATTAATTCGTTCCCAAGTATGATTCTGAATGTTTCCTTGATAAACAAAACAAGATCCAGCTCGCACTCCTTGAGGAAATCGATGGAAATAATTGAGCTCCAATTGAACGGGGAGTATTCACAAATGAAACTGAATCCATCCGTTGCAGTGAGAGGCGAACACACATCCAGAACATACGACTCAAGTTCTTCTAAAGACCCTATTGTTCCTGTGCCCAGTTTCTCCTGAACTATTTCGTGACACTCTGTCAGGAACTTTTCGTAAACTGGATGGAGTTTTTCAGCCATGACCATTCCTCTTTGTGAAATGTGATAGGCGGTGTTGAGTGAAGTACAGATCTCTTTCTATGGTCAACCCAAAAGGCCGTTCAATCGATTCAAGTTCCTCCAGGCTGACGTAACCGAATTCGTCTTGTTATGTTGAGCTCAACATTAATCAACTTGCAGGCCGACTACAAAGCAAAAGGCAACCTTCTCCACCGGATCATATTCTGTGAGATACCACGTGGCGCCGCCTGCCGGATCAAATAGTTTGGCCACAACCAAAGGATCTTTTTCATTCTCTTGTGAATAGAGCGGATAGTCTTTGAATAACTGTTCAAACTCTTCTGTAATCAGTTTCATCATTCCTCCAAATAAAAGTAATCAGTGAAGAGGATCTCCACTGATTAGGCAGACTCCCACCGGGTTAAATTACTTTTTCTTCTTGTCGGCTTTTTCTTCCGACTTCTCAGGTTTCTTTTCCTTTCCCATCTTGGGAATCTCAACACCCTGTTCCCGAAGGAACTGAGGGTTGCAGAGTACAGCGACATAGTCATCAGATCCGACTTTCTTCACCAGAATTAAATCTTCCGGTTTGTATTTCAGATCCAAAAGATATGCTCCGAAACGTTGTCTCCCTCTGTCCTCATTATAATTAGCTTTGCTAAAGTAAAAATGTACCAGCAAGAGGTAATGATCATGTAAAAATGTACCACCCCCGACACCTTTTACAGTATGCTTGGTTCTTAACAACCAAAAACAACTGTAAAAGGATTTCAAGGATGATACGTATGGAACAATATGAGTTGATCAGAACCGCTCACCGTGTATATGGCAAGGGCATCAGAGAGATTGCCCGGGAGTTTGGGCACCATCGGAAGACGGTCCGCAGAGCACTGTCTGGGCAGGAACCTGTTTACCGGCGGAAAAAAACACCACACAGCCCAGTAATGGAAACTGTAGCGGAAACGGTTGGAATCTGGATAAAAGATAATTCGCGATCAAAGGAGATGAAGCGACGAACCAAAGCCCGTTATTACTGCTTTTTTAAAAGGCTTTGGTATAAAGACCGGTATAAAAACTTTGTGGGGGTTTTTCGGAAAGTCTGTGAAGCGTCGCTAGAATGGAGCGGGAAACGAGACTCGAACTCGCGACCCTCAGCTTGGAAGGCTGGTAAATTAACGTAGGTATAGCGCATATAAACAGTAGTCTATAAGTTTCAAAAATATATCTGCCACCAAAACTGCCACCACACTTATTTTCTAAAGATCTTTTTTGCACCTTTATCCATGACTTTCATTGCGTTTCTGATTCGTTCCGTTGGACGGCCTAGATAGATCCTTGTTGTCTCAATGGAAGAGTGTCCCATCATCAATCTGATCGTTTCTACACCGACTCCGTTGTGCTCTGCCAGTGAAGCAAAAAACGCCCTTATTGAATGTACAGCTTTTGCCTTTGGGTTGAGCCCCAACTCTTTCTTGTATCGCTGAAACGCTGTCGAA
>Ga0075122_10000884_pt1 | contig 22461 bp, 16 predicted proteins | sample AntAceMetag02UKB_FD_69790 | JGI IMG/M metagenome (GOLD analysis project Ga0075122, IMG submission 69790) | Saline lake microbial communities from Ace Lake, Antarctica - Antarctic Ace Lake Metagenome 02UKB | ecosystem: Environmental > Aquatic > Non-marine Saline and Alkaline > Saline | place...
TGTTAAGCCCGTACCCTTTGAATAGCCGGAGAAGAGGTTAACTTTTTTTGATTCTAGGGCGATTTACTATCAAATCTTAGTGAATCATTAGACCCTCTATATGTGTTTGGGGCAGGCGCTGCTTGTCTACAGAAAATAAGAATCCAAGCCAGTCTCGACATATTTTAAATGACCGACGATGTCTATTCGAAATGGCTATCTGCATTTTCGCCGGGACAAGTTTGTCTCTTGACAGGGGAATGGCTCATATGTGTTATCTTTTTATATTCTATCAAATGCTTCAGGCTCAATACTTTTTATTTTAGATAGAACCTTTTTAAATTTCGATCTACTTGATTTATTTGCTCGCTTTTCCAAGTAGTCGACTGTCATTAACGCGGACATTTTTTCAGCAACAGCAGATGAAACAAATTGATTAATAGATATTCCATCTTGTTTTGCTAGCTTTTTTATTTGCTCGTGAAGCGAATCCGGTAACCGTAAACTTAGAGTGCTCATTTTATTACCTGTATTAGTTTTAAGAATTCGAGTGGTGTTAGTACTTTTAAACCAAATTTATTTATATTCCTAAAGTCTTTTTTATTATATGAAATGATGAAATCACTTTCTGATTCAACTGCTACCTCTAACACTAAATCATCTTTAGGATCTTTAAGAAATGGCCGCCAAAGAAAATAGATTTCTCTTTTATCACTAATCTTTGCTAAATAGTCTAAGATGTCGTCAATATCTGAAATAGAAAGTCCTAGTTTTTCAGGGTTCCGTTTTGTGACAGACTCATATTCGATAAATAAGGGAACTGACAAAGAAAACTCAAATATATTTTCATCAATGATTGACAATAATTTGAATGATGCGCCTTTTGTAGACCGCAAAGCAGTTAGAATGACATTGGTATCAATTATAATTTTATATTTTTTCATAATGGTATTATATTTAATACCATTATGAATGTCAAGAAGAGAGTTTTAATGAAGATAACACCGGCATCACCCGCCAGTCCCAGAGTGAGGAACGAACGGCGGGGATGGTCGGGTGCATGTATAAGTTAGAAGACTGTAAAGATAAACTATTTTCTATAATCCGAGGAATTTTTTAACTGATTTCAGCATCATGATTTTTGAGTCAATGCTTTCTCCATCATTTGAGGAACTCAGAAATGATGTTACTTCTTCAATTGAGCTTAACTTTAAATGGTTGTTTGTGTGAAAGATTATTAGGACCTCAACACACCACTTTAATTGGTATAGCAATGATTCAATATCAAATTTTTCTTGGCTTGATCCAACATGGATTGCTTCGTTTCGGCAATTACGAAGCACTTGAAGTACTTGCCTGACATAATCTCTTTCTTCAAATAAAAACGAGGCTCTTTGAATAGTAATGTCGTAATTCAGCTGCTGTGTATGAGTCAGATATTCAAGTACACCCCATAGCTTTAAGAAAGAGTCCTCCCAATCTACAAGATCTAAAGCCCTTGTATAACGAAGGATTGCGGTTTCTACAAATTCTTTGAAACAGCATTTTGATAGTGTTGTCTTAAACTTCTTTGTTTGAGAAATAATTTTTTCAAATTTTGTCTGATCTCTAAAAGGATTAATAGGCCCTCGGTATTTGGTTTCGTACCACCAATGGTTTGAATTCGTTTCACCTTTTTGGTCAAAAAGTACATGAACTGGGCCTAAAATAAAGTTGTTTACCGGAATTCTTTTTCCAGAAGACATCCGTGATATCTGTGGATGGTTATTTGATAAGTTCCATATACCGCGAAGTAGATCAACAGAATCAAGTGCTTTGTTGAGCGCCTCGACTTCTGACCTTGCAGAAACCGAGACTTTAATAAAACAGTAGTTTGTGGGGATTTCAGCATGAAGGGTTGACCTAGCAGCACTAACTGTCTTGCCATAACCTTCATTATATTTTGACCAAATGAATGGCTTAAACGATATTGTGCATCCGTTTATTTTATTTATTGATAATGAAAAATTGGGGCTGAGTGAAATTGTTGTAATCACTGAAAACTTTTGTATTGGACTGGTATAAAAAATGTTTTCATTTTTTGAGATCTCGGAAAGAAGTGTTCTCGTTGTTAAGTTATTTTTTTTGATCAAACTGAAGATCGATTTATCGATAATTGATTTTTTCTCGATTTCAGGTATCTGCTCGTTAAACTCTATGAGATTACATAATAAAATCTCTGCCTCATTGAATATATTAAAAGTTTTAAACGAAATATCCCCTGTTGAACCGAGAGAGGCGTTCTCATTAAGTTTATCAACAATAATTGGCAGATTTGTTTTTTTGTCTTTTGGTTTTGCCATTGGATTTTTTAGTGAAAATGCCCTTCTAACGTTTTATTATATCTGCTATTACCTACAAAATAGTTTGCAGATTTTTTGGGGACAGTCAATCAAATATCTGAATTTTCAAACTAACTATGTCTCTGATCCATTATACAATATGGGATGCGTGACGGTAGGTACCAGCTTTTTCCCCTGTCAATCGGATTATTCTGGCAAATGCCAGTTTTTTCACATTCTGATCTACAATTACTGGCGTTTGCCTACAATGTCTCAGCTCAAAGGTATAAATGCCAATAACTGGCGGCAATTGGCTACTGCTTTCCGAAATTGTTGATCAAATTTTTCAGGGTTGAATTTAAAGCGGAAAATCTGAATTCATGCTGGTCATTTGACAAAATAATCTGTTGCATTTAAAGTGTACATATGTATTCTTTTGTTGAGGACCAATCCTTAATTTGCCAGTATTGGATGATTTGTTTCTGAAATCAACCAGTGGTGAAAGACTTTAAGTTCAACAAAACTATTTTTTACTTCTTTTTCATACAGGTATTTGTGGTATCAAGACTGCGGTAGGATCCCCTCTTTTTGTAACTAAGACAGCATTCCCGGTTTTATTAACTCTTTCCAATACTTTTAAACAAGTTGCTTTGAACTCCGAAATAGCGATACTTTCTGGTCAACGACTATAATCAACATAGAAACCTTTAAGACTCACTACTCTTCTATAAATCTGCCATTGGCTGCCAGATCTTCCAGGCCTTGAAAGTCATGAATGGTGATCTCCCGACCCTGAACTTCGATCAGCTTTTGGATAGACATCCGGGCCATCATCCTGGACAGCGTTTCGGGGATCGTACCCAGGAGACTGGCCAGTTGGCCTTTCGTAATATTCAGTTTCACCTGAACATTATCATTCTGTTCTTCCGCCAGGTACATCAAATAACCCGCCAGTCGTCCGGGAACATCTTTCAGAGATAGCGCTTCAATCTGGGCCGCAAACTGTTTCAAGCGTTTTGAGAGAACCGCCATCATATTCAACGCCAGCGAAGGGTTATCGGTAATCAACCTGACAAACGCCTCCCTGGGGAAAAATGCCAGTTGACTTTTTACCAGTGTTTCAGCACTCGCCGGGAACTCTTGGCCTGAAAACACGGCCACCTCTCCAATAGGCTCTCCAGCACTGAAAATATGCAGGATCTTTTCCTTGCCGTCAGACGACAGTTTGAAGATCTTAACCTGCCCGTTAATAATCAGATAAAAACCATTACTGTCATCTCCATCCATGAAGATGGTTTCGCCTTTCTGATAACTTTTTTCAACCGTAATCTGTTGGATTTGCGCTCGATGTACCTCGGGCAGGTCACTGAACAGAGGCGATATTGAAATGGCATTGGCAATGGGTTTCATTTTTTTTCTGAGTGGTTGTTTCTTTATTATGTGTAACGCGAAATTATAAGATAGCATGTTTCCTGACCAAACAGATAAGTTTTTTTCACTCAATATTTCATATAATTATAGCTTAAAGAGGGATAAAAATGTTGATTTGACTTAAGTCAAACCAATCGGCTTGAATCCGTGGTCTTATAAAACCATAGCACAACAAAGAAGATTAGATTTTCTTAATCACTATTTAATAATTAAAACCGAGGAGAAATTGATGTTTTGTTATCAATGTGAACAGACCAGTAAGGGGCAAGGATGCACTATCAAAGCCGTTTGTGGCAAAAGTGAAGACACCACAGCACTTCAGGATCTACTCATCTACGCAGTCAAAGGACTTTCCCAGTACGCAGTAGAAGGCCGGAAAGTGGGTGTCGTTGATGCCGAAGGAGACAAATTTGCCTGTGAAGCGATCTTCTCAACTCTGACCAATGTGGATTTTGACGAAGCCAGATTTGTTGAACTGATCAACCAGAGTAACGATCTTCGGAACGATTTAAGAAAAAAGGTTGCCGCGAAAGGTGGCTTCTCTGAATTTACAGAGGGTCCTGCTGTCTTCGAATTTGCTACAGACCTGGCCGGTATGCTCTCCCAGGCAACAAAAGTGGGCATTCAGGCAGATCCCAATGCAGATGCAGATATTCTATCCCTGCAGCAGTTACTGACATATGGCATCAAAGGATTAGCTGCTTACGCCGATCATGCTCGTATACAGGGACAGACGGATGATGCCATTTTTGAATTTGTCCATGAAGGCATGGTTGCCACACTGGATGCTTCCAAAACAGTGGATGATCTGGTGGGTTTGGTCTTGAAATGCGGTGAGGTCAATCTGAAGGCCATGGAACTGCTTTATGACGGAAATTCTGGCAACTATGGAATACCAACGCCAACAGATGTACCCCTCGGCGCCAAGGCTGGAAAAGCCATCCTGGTCTCAGGTCACGATCTGAAGGATCTGGATGAAATCCTGAAACAGAGCGCAGGAAAAGGAATCAACGTCTATACCCATGGCGAGATGCTGCCCTGTCATGCATATCCCGGATTGAAGAAATATGAACATTTCTACGGACACTATGGCACTGCCTGGCAAAATCAAGGGAAAGAATTTGATGCGTTTCCAGGTGCGATTCTGATGACCACCAACTGTATTCAACAACCTAAAGAGAGTTATAAAGATCACATCTTTACCACAGGTCTGGTAGGCTGGCCTGGTGTTAAACACATTGCTGATAAAAATTTCAGTGCTGTGGTCGAAAAAGCGTTGTCTCTGCCTGGTTTCACCGAAGATACAAACGGCAAATCCGTCAAAGTGGGTTTTGGCCATGAGACAGTCCTGGGCATCGCCGATACCGTAGTGGCTGCGGTGAAGGCCGGAGATATCCGCCACTTCTTCCTGGTCGGCGGCTGTGACGGAGCGAAGCCGGGTCGTAACTACTATACCGAATTCGTCGAAAAAGTGCCTGAAGACTGCGTCGTGCTGACACTGGCCTGTGGGAAGTTCCGCTTTTTTGACAAAGAAATGGGCGATATCGGTGGAATCCCCAGGTTGCTCGATGTGGGACAGTGCAACGATGCCTTTTCTGCCATTAAGATAGCGGTTGCTCTGGCAGAAGCATTTGAGTGCGGTGTCAACGATCTGCCACTCTCCATGGTACTGTCGTGGTATGAGCAGAAGGCGGTTGTCATTCTGCTGACTTTGTTGCATCTTGGAATCAAGAATATTCGCTTGGGACCTTCTCTCCCTGCGTTTATATCACCCAACGTCCTTGATGTGCTCGTGAAGAACTTTAATCTGATGCCGATTAAAACCGCAGATGAAGATTTAAAAGCGATACTCGGTTAATGGAAATTTAACTTTTGTGTAAATTGATCATGCAATGCCCCGGTCAGGATACCAGATACTGGACATTTAAAGATATATTCGAGATTGCCTGCCCGCATTGTGGGTTGCAGGTAGAATTCTTCAAAGATGATGGTTTCAGGAATTGTGACCGATGCGGCACCAGAGTGGTCAATCCCAAAAAGGATGCAGGTTGTGCAGAGACCTGTTCCTTTGCAGATCAGTGTGAGATTGAACAAACAAAAAAAAAGGATATTGTGAAAATTAAACGTAAAATTATCGAAATTGATGAAGAGCTCTGTGATGGCTGTGGAAATTGTGTCACCGCCTGTGACGAAGGAGCGATTCAGATTGTCAATGGAAAAGCCAAAGTGATCAGCGATATCTTCTGTGACGGACTAGGCGCCTGTATTGGCGATTGCCCGCCGGATGCTTTGAAAATAGTAGAGCGGGAAGCGGAAGCCTTCGACGAGGAAGCAGTCCAACAACATCTGACACGTTTGGAGCAGGATACAGTGTCTGCGCCAAAACCCAGTGCTTGTGGTTGCCCCTCCGAAAAAATACAAACCTTTATTCCGACCAGCGCCTGCCAGGCGGCTAACCAGCCTACATCTCTGGAACAATCCGCATCAGCCCTGTCCAACTGGCCGATTCAGATAAATTTGATTCAACCCCAGGCACCTTTTCTGAAGGGCTGCGATTTACTGTTAGCAGCAGACTGCGTGCCGGCCTCCTATCCCAATTTTCACCAGGACTTCCTCAAAGGTAAGACACTGATGCTGGGATGTCCAAAGTTTGATGACGCTGAAGCCTATGTGGAGAAATTTGCTGCAATCTTCAAAACCGCCGATATCAAAAGCGTCACGGTTGTCATTATGGAAGTCCCCTGTTGTTCAGGCCTGCCTGTAATCGTTAAAAAAGCGCTGGAAATATCCGGTGTGAAGATTGCTCTGGAAGAGATCGTTGTCAGTATCAGAGATGGGAAAATTCTGGAAAGAAATTGGAACCCATCCGAACTGCTAGCTCCCATAGCGGCAACTTCCGCCTAGATCCGGAGAACTGTTATCGGTATCCACTTGCCATTCTCAGGATTTTCAAGGCTCATCACACTCTTGATGTCTCTTCCTGTCCTCTTTCTGCTCCTGGTACATTGAGGGTTTGTAATACTTATAGTTGAAGCTGATTCCCAGTACAAACAAAGCACTTCCAATTCCAATCAAGGCATTGAATGGTGAAGGAGAAATCAGCGCCAGACGAATCAAGACGGTAGCCACTGCAAATCCTGAGTTCCTGAACGCCACCCGGTAGCTTGAACCGTAACGCATGGATACCAGCATGATTAGAATATCGCTGAATATGAGGATGGTAAAAAAAGTCTCAAATGTCTGATGGGGTTGACGGGTCTGTAAATACAGCCAGATGTCATGCAAAACAATCATGACAAAACTGATCAGTAAAAACAAAGCAATCGCTTTTTTGACATCAATAAACGATTGAGTATCGTTGTCGTCCTTAGTAATGGGTTGCGAATGGTACACACGATAATAGAAACCCAGAATTACAAAGATAATTAATGCCCCAAGGGCACTGGAAATCATTGGAATCAGGAAAGGTTTTATCTGAACCCACAGCAGAGGCTCGGTAAAATGGGAGAACTCCTTAAAAACATCCCTCAATAAAACCAGTGAAAGAACTTCTATCTGTTTTCCCATGGAGATAGAGACCGAATGCACAAAGCTGAATATCAGACTGATCACCTCGAAAAACAGCAACAGTGTCAGAATCTGCTCAATGACAATCAAGTGTTTAAGCGGGACATAGCTGTTGAAGGGAGCCGGGATCATTCCTCTGCGATTCAGGTCCACCACAATGATACCGAGCAAAAATCCTCCGACTAATATTGATCCGATCCATGCCTGTGCTTTAACAGATTCCCAGGATGATTCAAGAGAATCGGTCAGGCGGGTCACTGGTTTCATTATATTCATGGATTTTTCCTTGATGATTGATAAACCCTTCCAGGTTACGAATCGCCATTGAAACGGGCGCTGGTTATTGAATAGGCCAAAAAGAATGGTGGCTGAAAAATACATTATAATTTCGGTTCAATGGGTTCGATAGTAAGAAAACTCTGATAGCGTGTCAAGAAACTGATTTTCACAATACCCCAGGGGCACGATCATTCTTGGGTCCTGACTGCTGTAAATATTATGCCCATCAAAAGTCCTGAACTCCGGATCAGGTATTTTTCTGACCGGTTGCAGCCAGTTAACCTCTGCAAGCGGGATTTCCCTCGTTGCTGTTCTTTAAAAATACTGTCATCATTAAATTCAGCTTTGAGTTAGAATCCTAAAGAGCAAGTCAGAGACCTCATCGCAGTTGACAAAACAATTCTTTCTACTATGGATAATCAGGATATCAAGCGCAACCCACTATTGACAACAAAAGGACTTCCTCCTTTTGACCAGATTACAGCGGAACACGTTGTCCCGGCAGTCCGATATATGCTGGCAGAAGCCGAGCAGAAATTGAACACATTGGAGACCCGCTACACTACCACCTGGGATGGCCTCTTGAAGCCGATGACCGAAATCGAAGCCCCATTTGATTATGGATGGTCTCCGGTCATGCATCTGCTGGGGGTGAAGAACAGTCCTGAACTGCGGAAGGCCCATGAAACCGTATTGAATGAGGTGGTGACGTTCTCATTGAGAATGCGGCAAAGCCCTTCTGTTTATGCAGGTCTGAAAGCAATAAGAGAGGGAGAGGAATGGTCCAGGCTGAATCAGGCACAAAAACGGGTGGTGGAAATAACTTTAAAGAGCGCTGAACATGCCGGGGTCGGCCTGGAGGGCGAAGCGCAACAGCGTTTTCTTGAGATCGAGACCGAGTTGTCTCAACTCAATACTGATTTTTCCAATCATGTACTGGATGCAACCAAAGCCTTCTTTCTGGATATTACAGACGTCCCGGACACGGAGGGTTGGCCTGTCAGCTTGAAACAAGTGGCTGCCCAGTCATTTAAACAAGCCAACCCGGACCATGGGTTGGAAATCACACCAGATAGCGGCCCCTGGCGAATTACACTTGATATCCCCAGTTTTATGCCTTTCATGCAGCACAGCCGCAATCGGGAACAACGTCAGCAGATCTATCATGCCTATGCCACGCGGGCCTCCAGCGGAGAGTGGGATAACCAGCTGCTGATCGATCGCATCCTGATACTCAGAGAAGAAAAGGCAAAACTACTGGGGTTTGATACCTATGCCGAACTCAGTCTCGATTCCAAAATGGCGCCTGACGTGTCGGCTGTCGAAAAAATGTTCAGAGAACTCACGCATGCGGCGAGACCTTTTGCAGAAAAAGAGTTCAATGAGGTCTGTCAGCTGGCCGAAGCATCGGGTCAAATTGAGGAGGTCAAACAATGGGATTGGGCTTTCTGGAGCGAACGCCTGCGCGAAAAACAGTTTGATTATACTGATGATGAGCTTCGACCTTACTTTCAACTACCCAATGTGCTGAACGGTCTGTTCAATATTGTGGGAAATCTGTTCAATGTGTTCGTTGAGATGGAAGCGGATGGTTTTCGAACCTGGCATCCCGACGTTCGGCTTTTCCGTGTTCGAGACCAGGAGGGGGCGTTACTGGCCTCTTTTTATCTGGATCCGTTTACCCGACCCCAGGAAAAGCGCGGCGGCGCCTGGATGGGGGACTGCCTGAATCGGAAAGTTGTGGATGGTGTAGTACGGTTGCCAGTGGTTCACATTTGCTGTAACGGTACGCCACCGGTGGGGGATAAGCCCCCTCTGATGAGCTTCAGGGAAGTGGAAACGCTCTTTCATGAGTTCGGCCACGCCCTGCAAGGTATGTTGACCACGGTGGATGAAATAAATGTCGCCGGTGTCAACGGTGTGGAATGGGATGCGGTGGAATTACCAAGCCAGTTTATGGAAAACTGGTGCTATCACAAACCGACCCTGATGGCCATGACCCAACATGTTGAAACTGGAGAGCCTTTGCCGGACGAGCTCTTTGAAAAAATCACGGCATCCAAAACCTTTCAATCAGGCAGCACCACCATGCGGCAACTGCAATTCGGGATGGTTGATATGAATCTGCACCACCAATACGACCCGAACTCTGGCGAATCTCCAGCTGAACTTTATGCCACTCTGGCAAAGAAAATGTCTGTGTTTGAGCCCTATGAAGCAGACCGGTTTCTCTGTTCTTTCTCCCACATTTTTGCCGGGGGATATTCAGCCGGTTACTATAGCTATAAGTGGGCTGAAGTATTAAGCGCAGATGCGTTTGCAGCCTTTGAAACAGTTGGATTGAATTCGTTGACTGCTATTCAGGAAAAAGGTAGAAAATTCAGGGATACCGTTCTGGCACTCGGCGGTTCTGTTCATCCCATGGATGTGTTTAAACAGTTCCGATGCAGAGAGCCAAGCACCAAAGCCTTGTTACGACATAGCGGATTTTCCGAGCTGACAAGACACTAGAGGGAAATTATCTCAGTCCCATCCATGGCTGTGGTCAGGTAGATGCTCGGTTTCAGGCCGGTGGCGTTATGATAGAGTCGCTGGACGTCTTCCCGAAAATCATCGGATTTCCCGACATCGACCAGGGCAACGGCACATCCACCGAAACCGCCACCGGTCATTCTCGCGCCAAAGCACCCTCTGCTTTTCAGTGCGGCCTCAGTCATCTGGTTCAGGGCCGAACTCGATACCTCGTATAGATCCCTCAGGCTATTATGACTTTCCACAAGCAGCTTGCCCGCACCTTCCAGATCATTCTGCTCTAGCTTTTTCGCTGTCAGTTGGGTCCGCTGATTTTCTGAAATGACATGCAAAGCCCGGTCCCCGACAATCGGATCCAGTTTTGTGCGATTCTCAACGAAAGACTCCAGGGAGAGATCCCTCAGGCTCGTCACATTAAGGGTTGCAGCCGCTTCTTCACACTGCTGCCTTCTTTCATTATACGCCGAATTGGCCAGTTCCCTGCGGGTTGTGGTATCCAAAATAGCGATCACGGCCCTCTCCGGGATTGGAATCGGTCGACACTCAAGGCTGCGACAATCGATAAACATCGCATGGTCTTTAACCCCACCGGCGGAAATTAATTGGTCCATAATACCGCAATTTACTCCGATCCACTCATTCTCCACGCTCTGACCGAGCACTGCCATCTCCCTGATCCCCAGTGAAAAATCGGAAATCCCGGTAAAGGCCTTTATGATAGCCATTTCAAGGGCCGCGGAGGATGAGAGCCCGGCCCCAATCGGCAGGTTTGACTGCATGACCCCCTGGAATCCCCTTGGTTTAAAATTCTTTTCAACTAAATGAGCTGCAATCCCTTTTACATATTCCAACCAGGTTTCATGACTGTTTTCAATCCGGTCCAGATCAAACCCCAGCCGCTGGTTAAAATCGCTGGAGTAGAGCTCAATCCTGTTTTCATTGCTCGGCGACAATGCCATCCAGAGGGCATAATCTATTGCCAAAGGCAGCACAAATCCATTGTTATAATCGGTATGTTCCCCAATCAGGTTCACACGTCCCGGGGAGCGCACCAGGAATCGCGGAGAATCTGAAAAAACGTTCTTATAAAGCTCAATCATTGAATCCGTCATCTCTCTTTCTCCTCAGATAACCTGAAATCAATTTCTGGAAGTGCTCTTAACTGAGCGGCAGCCTGTTCAGGGGTCAGGTCACGCTGCGGTTCGGCCAGCGTTTCATACCCCACCATGAATTTTCTAACCGTAGCCGACCTTAACAATGGCGGATAGATATGGGCGTGCAGCTGCCAATGGGCGCAGTCCGCAACGCCATTGGGGGCTCCATGCCAACCCATGGAATAGGGGAAGGAAACCCGGAACAGGTTGTCGTATCTGGTTAACAACCGTTTTAGAATTTCAGCCAGGCCTACTCTTTCCTGCTGGTTGAGATCGGGAAACCTCAACACATGACGTCGGGGCAGTATCAGGGTTTCAAATGGCCAGATCGCCCAGAACGGTGTCACGACCAGCCAGTCGCTGTTTTCGATCACAACACGGCTGCCGTCTGTGGATTCAAGCTGTTCGTATTCCTGTAAGAGGATTTTCTGATTCTGCTTGAAATACAACTTTTGAGATCGGTCCTCCTTTGAGGGTTCATTGGGGATCATCGCACCTGCCCAGATCTGGCAGTGGGGATGGGGATTGGAGCATCCCATCAGCTCACCTTTGTTTTCGAAAATCTGTATCCACCGGTAACGCTCCCCCAGTTCAGAAACCTGATCCGCCCAGACATCAATCACCGCCTTGATTTGACTGATAGGCAACTGGGGCAGGGTCAAGTCATGGCGGGGGGAAAAACAGACCACCCGGCAGGTGCCCCGGGGAACGTCTATTTTCAAAAGGGGATGGCCTGCAGGGACATGATCATAGTCTTCATTTAGCAGGGCTGCAAAATCATTTTTGAATACGAAAGGCGCCTCATAGTTCGGATTTCGTTCTCCATTTGCCCGTTCATTTCCCGGGCAGAGGTAACATCCGGCATCATAGGGACTCAGCTCTGAATCCCTCTTTTCCTCCTGCTTACCCTGCCAGGGGCGTTTATTGCGGTGGGGGGAATTCAGCACCCATTCGCCCGTCAGTGGATTAAAACGACGATGGGGATGATCGGTCGGGGAGAAATCAGTCATTTTGCTCGGCTCCGGGAAAATGGAAAATAGAAACAGATGGACATGTCTAAATACTGTTAAATTCTTAATTCCTTGTCAATAGTTCATACTTGAGTTGTGCAACCGCCCGCCATGCCATCCAGATCGGGGTTGCCACATATCTCTGCAGTTGGTACTTTTAGGTATACCAAAAATCTGCAGTTCGCCATGATCAATCTGTAATAATCACCGGAAAGCGGTCTAACTCTCCCGACAGAGACCAGAGCTTATTAACACCCAGTTTGCCAGAAAAGATGACATCAACGGAAGAAGCGCTACCCAGCGGTTATATGGGGCAGGTACTGTACATTAACCTGAGTTCGAAAACAACCTATCGAGAACCGCTTGCTAAAGGGGTGACCGATCAGTTCCTAGGCGGCCGTGGGCTTGGAATTTACTATCTGTTCCAGCACTTCGTGCAGCTAAGTCAATCAGGGACATATCAGAACGCCTTTCAGGAGGTTAACCCCTTATCAGCTGATAGTGTCATCGTTCTTTCCACCTCCCCGGCGACCGGTTCAAAAATGCCCACCAGTGGTCGTATGCACATGAATTTTAAGTCGCCTTTGAGCGGTGCCTATGGCAGTACCAATGCCGGTGGTCGATACGGCGTCGACCTTAAAAAAACAGGGGTCGATGTGGTTATTATCACGGGTGCAGCAGCTGTTCCCACGTTCCTGCTTATTTCAAGTCAAGGGGTCGAATTCCTCAAGGCGGGTGAGCACAGGGATTTGGATTCGGTTGATACCAGAATCCGGATAAAGGAGATGGTTTCAAAAAAAGCCCAGGTATTAACTATCGGACCGGGTGGAAAAAACGGAGCACTCTTTGCTGCGGTCATGACTGACAAAGGCAAGGCACTCGGAAGAGGCGGTGGCGGTGCCGTCTGGGGAGCAAAAAATCTCTATGCGGCTGCAGTGATTCCAGACCCGGATCTTAACATCAAGGTCGCTGACAAAGGGGCATTTAATATCAAAAACGAAAGTGGGGCCATGTATCATGTCAAGATGAAACTGGATCTTGGTAAATTTACGAAGAAAGAGGACGCATTTGGAGTCCTCTCTTCTATGGGATCACTGGGTCTAATGGGGATGGTCAACAACTATGGCCAACTGATCCACAATAATATGAAAGATACCAGCCACCCGCTTGAGGACATCCAGAAAATCGATGGCGAGGCATTGAGATATCACTATCAGAATGCCAAACCGGGGGAGAAGAAACTGAAAGTCAAAAAAGGGTCTTGTTTCAACTGCCCCATAGCCTGTAAACGGGAGACGACGCTTGTCGATGAAAACGACCAGATCATCGGTACCGGAGAAGGGCCGGAATTCGAATCAACCACTTTGTTGGGGGCTAACCTCTCTATCTATGATCTGGTGACCATCGAAAGAGCAAATGCGCTGGCGAACCGCTATGCTTTGGATACCATCACACTGGGGTCCACCATCGCTTCGTTTTTCGACCTGTACGAGACCGTTCAATCAAAGGGAGATAAGCTCAATCGTAAGGAACAGCAGTTTTTGAATGATATCCAGGATTTTGTCAGTGAACACGGAGAACCCGGATTTGGAAAGAGAGAGTTGCTGAACCCACTCATCCACCTGATCGGTGAAAACCGGGGGCTTGGGAAACACCTGGCCATGGGATCCTTCCGTTTCTGCCGCAAGTATGGACATGAAGCGCTTTCAATGACCGTCAAAAAGCTGGAACTACCTGCCTATGATCCACGGACGTCATTCACTCAGGCCCTCTCATATGAAATGAACAATCGGGGTGGTTGCCATCTGGAGGGGGGCTATACAGCGCCACATGCCTATTGTGCCGGGTACTCCGAATGGCCGGGAAATCGCATTGAAGGAACGCCTCTCATATCCAAAAACGCCGCTTTGAAAAATACGGTCCTGGACATTATCTGTGCCTGTGCCTATAGCTCATTTTCACTTGGTCTGGATGAATATGCCTCCCTGGTAAATGCAGTCACTGGAGAGCAGCATAGTTCAGGCACCCTGCAGAAAATCGCTCATAGAACACTGACCCTGGAGAGGTGTTTTAATCTCCTCTGCGGACTCACAGATGCCGATGACTGGCTCCCGGATCGATTCTACACAGAGGCCATACAGACAAAAGAGGGGGTGGCCCGTTGCGAGCGTGATGTTTTTTTGAGAATGCATCATGAATACTATCACTCTCTGGGCTGGGGTGACACGGGCCAACCCGGGGTCACTACCTTAAAAGAGCTGGGGTTAAGCGATCTGATCCCGGATGAATTCGGTTCCCTTGTAAACGGAGGGGGGGCATTATGACATCTTCCAAAACGACATCCCATGATTTTATTGAGATTTTTGAGCGTTTTTATAAAGTAGGTGCTGCGATGGGCGCTATCAACGGAAACAATACCCACAGTGGAAATATTTCCATGCAGGACCCCCATGATCCGAATATTTTTTATATCACGGCCGCCGGCTCACAAATCGGAGCCTTGATCGAAAAAGACATCGTCCCGGTTCATATGTTCAACGTCAGCTGGGGAGATGCCCGGGGATCAAGCGAATCCACCATCCATCGAAAAATCCTCTCCATGCAGAATGCAAGCTCCGTTCTGCATGCCCATCCCCTGCATGGCACCTCCATCACGTTTGATGTGAAAGAGCTGGAGATGTTTCTCACCTATGAAAAAGATGACGAAAAAGGGCGGCAGGAGTTTCTCTTTTTCCCGGTGGATTTTTATGGTGCCTTCATCCTGGGGGGAGTCAATGTCGGCAGTTATTTTCAGCCCGTCGGTTCCGTCGAGATGGAAAAGCGCATTCCCCGCTATCTGGAAGACAATTTTCTGACCGTCGTTAAGGGCCACGGTCCCTTCATCAAGGGCTCTTCTCCAGAACATGCCCTGCATTTGTTGAGTGTTTATGAAGCCAGTTCGCAGATCGCCCTCTTCCTGAAACGCCGAGGACTCGATTTTACCAAAATGGGACGTAACATCCGCAACACCGGTGTGGATCAGTTCTTTCCTGCCAGACCACCTGTTTACCGCTGCATCGGTAATCCCACATCGGATATCAGCGATCCCACCGTCATTGCTGATTTTCAGCAGCGCCTGCATTACAACTACAACAACCAAATTGGCGCCTACGGTACTGGCTCTATGAGCCAGAAAATATCTGCCACGGAAATGATTTACTGCCCGACCTCATCCGTTCCGAATCATTTTGAGTTCTCCCTGGAGAAGCGACCCATTACTTATCATGAGACAGACTCTCCGGATTGTCGTCTTCATAAAACAATTTACCAGCATACCCATCAAAACACCTGCATGATTACGTCCAGCCCCCAGGCAACTGCTGAGGGCATGGTCAAGCTGGTGGAAGCGTATGGTGTCGATCTGACAAGCAGCCGCGTTGACCAGATCCCGTATACACCGGATAACCATCCGGTCATCATCCCCATTGATGCAGAAGCCATCTACCTGAATCCCAGGCTGGGCCTGGTTGACATCATGCAGATCATGGATCATACCGCACAAAATCCAATCCTGAATATGCTGCGCTGGTACAAAGGGTGTTGCGTTGTTGCAGGGTATGGTGTCGTTTCAACAGGGGATGCCACTCTGGAACAGGCGGCTCATAACGCTTCATCAGCCGAAAGAATTGCTCGTTTTCGCCAGGAAACCTATATCAATCACAAACTGTTGAACGGCCCCCCTCCCAGTTATTTTGAACCTCAATAGCAGAATCAACAACTGGATTTTTCCTGCTCTGTTGATTTTCAGCTGAAAACGTGGGAATATCAACCAATCAGTAAAAACAATCTATACTGCCGTAAAGTCACACCTGCCTTCCCGGACGCCGATCCGGGATCCAGTCAAATATGTTCCTGGATTCCGGCTTTCGCCGGAATGACGAGTGATACCCCGCTGCTTGAGCCAACCTTCGGGGGTATTAACTTGGAGGATATCAAAGCGCCGGATTGCTTTTGTATTGAAGAGCAGTTGATTAAACAGATGTCGATTCCGGTTTCCCAAACCAGATCAATAATGTACTGGGGTTTCCCTATATCTTCCGGGGTGCTCTCGACGTCTGTGCCACAACGATAAACGATGAGATGAAACTGGCTGCTGTTCATGCCCTGGCAGAGACAGCACGAGAGGACGTTTCGGACGGCGTGATCCGGGCCTATGGGGGTCGTCCGCAGTGATTCTTCCCTGCTTGTTGGCTGGCCCGGCTAGGGGAACCATGATGGGTTGGTTGGTAATAAACGCACTGGTTTCAATCGCATCCCCGACTACGAAAATGTTACGATCACTTGATTGCAGGGCCCGGTTCACGGTGATACCCCCCCGTTGATTCAATTCCAGACCAACGTCTTTTACCAGTTATTGTCCGGCTAGTCTCAGCTATTAGTTGCCTCTCTCATGTATTCTATATCAATGATTCCTGGATTGCCCTCGGACAGCACCTAAAGCGATCAGCATCTGTGCCGGATAATAGCTGATCATGATCCAGAGACTGGCGCAAGCCACTGGTGTCAGGAATCGACTGATGGCGATAATGGAATCAGAAATGATAAACAGGCAGGCCCCAAGAATTATCAAAGGATGATTGTCGCCTCCCAGGGAGGCACTGATTCCCATCACAAGAATCACACCCAGATAGATAACTATGGGAACTAACATGGACCCCAGGTTGGGGAAAAGGTAAGCCCCGATCCCCCCGCCATAAATGAGAATCAACAAAATGGAAATCAATCTGGGTTTCGTAAACGTCAAACTGCGTAAAAAGACGGAGATATAAAACAGATGGGCGGTAAGAAAGAATCCTAATCCATACACAAAGAGATTTTTAGATGGCAATTCCAAAAGAATGTCTCCAATACCTGCAAACAAAAAGCCAATGCTTAATAGCTTTCCCTTGCCTCCCGGTACCTTGATCAACACAATAAACGCCAGACAAAAGATAGGAATTGACTTCACCAGATAAGCCAATGGATATGGCCTGTATGTCAGCGTTATTAAGAAGAGACCGGCCAACCCGATCGCAACGATCCACAAAAACCTGATTCCCTTTTCCATCATCATCTCACTTGCAGAATGTTATCGAATAATCGGGCAACGTTTGTTTTCCACTTGTTATCAGTAAGTTTAAAGATATTCAATAGCAAATTGCCTGTCCCCGGTTCGATCCATCTCTCCCGGGGGGCTTGCTTCACGAAAAACCGCCAAACTCGCTCGTGCCTCGTTCAAACAAGGCTTTTTTTTCCCTACGCCAAACTAAGAATATCTAGAAAATTCTCATAAGTTTGATAGGATTTATTATACTCTCTATTGACAAGAGAAGCTTTAACCGCTACAAAAAAAAGAACGTTCGTTCGTTATTTTTGCTTTTCTATAGAAAGGATTCTTTGATTTAAACAATCAATAAATCGGTCGAAAAATTGTTTTTTTCTGAAATGCAAAGAGAACAATTCAATATCAATTTTTTTATATCTATTCAGCATAATCCCCTCGGCTTTGAAAATTTGGTGAATAGATGTTTTTTTTAAAAAATAGACTGCAGTTCATTTAGCAATTTTGGATATAAATAAAATTATCCCCTCAAATTGATTAGGAGAAAAATGGAAGAGAAACTATGGCATCAGCATTATGATTATAATGTCCCCCTGACAATGCGTATTCCACGCATCCCGGTTCAGGATCTTCTTGCCGTTGCGGCTAATGCATTTCCGGATAAGGCTGCAACCAGTTTTTATGGCAATGAAATCTCATTTTCGGAACTCCGTGTAATGGCACTGCGCATGGCAAATGCAATGGCCGATCTGGGAGTCAAAAAAGGGGATCGGGTCGGGATTCACTTGGCCAATATGCCTGAATACCTGATCATGTATAATGCTGCTCTGCATCTGGGTGCGATTGTTGTCAATTTTAACCCCCTTTATACGCCGGATGAACTCAAAGCTCTGGTAAAACTGACTGAAGTTAAGGTGATGTTGACCTTTGATATGTACCTGGCAAATATTGTTGAAGTTAAAAAGGAGGTCGATATTCCTATCTGTATTGCTACTTCCATATTTGATTACATGGGAGGAGATTTCAGTACATCGGAAAGTCTTAATCTGGAAAAAGGGTGGTATCATTTCACTGAATTGTTGAATAGTTGTGAAAATACCAAGGTTCCCAAGGTAGACTTTTCGCCCGAGGATCCTGCTATGATCCAGTTTACGGGGGGAACAACAGGAGTTCCAAAAGGTGCAACTCTGACTCATCGAAATATTATTGCAGCGGCATATAACGTCAATGTATGGGGGAGTCCTACTATTGATTTTGTCAGGCCGGAAAAACGTACAGTGATGCTTGCTCTTCCCCTTTTTCATGTTTATGCAAATGTGGTAGGAATGAATTTTGCGATGACAGCATGTGCGACCATGATCCTAATCCCGCGATTCGAAGCCGATCCATTTATGGAACTAATGGAAGGAATTGAACATGTAACATTTTTTCCAGCTGTACCCACAATGATTAATGCAATTGTGAACCATCCCAAGGCCAAAGAAATCGATCTTTCCAGAAAGATATCCCTGATGAATAGCGGTGGGGGCCCGATTCCAAATGAATTGATTGATCAGGTCAAAGACGTGGGTATTCCTTATACCGAAGGCTTTGGAATGAGTGAAACCTCTTCGATTGGGATTACAAACCCGAACCTGGGGATGAAGAAAAATGGTTCCATTGGTATTCCTATGATCGGAGTGGATGTGAAACTGGTTGACATTGATAATGGTAAGGATGAAGTCCCCGATGGCGAACATGGCGAACTTCTTATCAAGGGACCTATTGTGATGAGAGATTACTGGAACAATCCGGAAAAAACAGCTGCAGAATTAGTGGATGGATGGCTATATACCGGTGATATTGCCAAACGAGATGAGGACGGATATCTTTATATTGTTGACCGCAAAAAGGATATGATTATTGCTGGTGGATACAATATTTATCCTCGTGATATTGATGAGGTACTTTATCAACATCCAAAGATTCTGGATGCTGTTTCCAATGGTATTAAAGATGAATATCGGGGTGAAACAGTTAAAGCCTATGTTGTCTTAAAAGAAGGTGAAACTGCTACAGAGGAGGAGATCATCGAATTCTGCAAAACGAAACTCGCTGTCTATAAAGTACCAAAGGTTGTTGAATTCAGAGACGAACTTCCGAAATCAGCGGTGGGTAAAATTTTGAGAAAGATACTTCGTGAGGAGGAGGAAGCAAAAGCTAAAACGCCTTAATATTTAAATTAGTATTATAGTGTTATCTTGTTTTAGGTGGTGCTGTCTTAACTGTTTTCAATAGCAGAATTGATAGCATCACCCACCTCGCTGTTTTTGCTCTTCCTGTCAATATCAACTTTCCTAATCTCTCCTTTGGCTAAATTGGCCTATCCGCATGGAGGTCTCTGCGCCATATCAGAAACCTTTGCGGACATTATCCATGAGTATGATGGGGAGGTGAAGCTGAATAAATCCGGTTCTTCTATATTGATTGACAAGGGCAAAGCTGTTGGCGGCAAGCTGAAAAGTGGGTGTGGAACTGGCTGCCGATGGTGCCCTGTTAGCCGCAGATGCGCTACTTCTCACTTGATGCGAGTGCATCGCGCTAAAGCGCTTAGAAAATCTGGAATACTCACGTTCCAGCCTTTAGTTTTCCTGCTTTGTGAGTAATCAGAGCACGGCCTGTTGTCCATCCTGCATGTCAGAGATAAGATTTATCACCTAGAGGCCTTTCTTTGTTCTGCATGTCATTCCTGCTTGACTTATTTTGTTGGTTGAACTATTTAACGTTTTTGAAGAAAATTCTATAGGTGAAGTTGATTCAAAAAAATATTGTTCCATGACACGCGCGATTCATCAAAAAAAGACCTTAACCGGAGGTACCGATGACACAAGAACAACCCTGGAAGAAATCGTATGACGCTGGATTAACTGATCTGGATCCGAAACTTTGGGAAACGAACTATGTGGAAGCCGTAAAACCCACCTTTAAGAATTTTCCGGAGAAAATCGCCCTTGCCTATCTGGGAGTTGAGATCAGTTTTGCGGAGTTGGATGAGTACAGCAATAAATTTGCCAATATGTTACTGGATAACGGTTTTAAAAAAGGTGATGTTATCGGTATTAATCTTCCGAATATTCCTGAATATGTCATTGCCTGGTTGGGGATCTTAAAAGCGGGTTGTGTCGTTTCTGGTATCTCCCCTTTGCAGTCTGAGGAGGAGATGGAATATCAGCTTAAAGATGCCAAAGCCAGGGGATTGGTTACGCTGGATGCAATTTTTGCAGGCAGACTTGTAAACATTGTGTCCAATTTACCCGATCTGAAGCTGGTAGTGACGGCCAGTGTTGGCGGATTTTTGCCTGCGATGAAACGGTTTCTGGGAAAATTGCTCGGAAAGATTCCCAAAGGCAAAGTGACTCCATTGGCTGGAAAAACGATCTTTAAGATGGAAGCGGTTATTAAAACAACCTCCTTTCCCATAGACCAACCAGAAGTTGGCTTGACACCTGACGATATTGCTTACATTCAGTATACAGGGGGTACGACGGGTGTTCCTAAGGGAGCGATGCTTTCTCATAGAAATGCAGTTGCCGACCTGTTTATTGTGCAGAGTTGGGTGGGATGGGAAGCAGGAAAAGGCCTGGCACTGTCGGGGTTCCCTTTTTTCCACATTGCGGGTTTGTTCTTTAATACCAATTGTATCTACCTGGGATGGACACAAGTATTGGTGCCGAATCCAAGAGATACGGGTTATATCTGTGATTCGATTACCAAATATAAACCCAGCACCCTTGTCAATGTGCCTACTTTATTCCAATTGTTATTGGCAGACCCGAAATTCAAAGAGTTGGATCACTCGAATCTGCTAACATGTATCTGTGCAGCAGCGCCATTTCCAGAAGAGTCACAAAAGGAGTTGGAAGCAATTATTGGTCCGGGTAAATTGCTTGAAGTCTATGGTATGACGGAGACCTCACCCTTGACCATTATGAATCCAAGCCAAGGCAACAAGAAACTTGGATCTATTGGACTCCCGATTTTAAATACGGACATCAAGCTGGTTGATCCAGAAACCCGCGAAAGAGTTGGCGTTGGCGAGGCGGGTGAAATTTGTGTTAAAGGTCCACAGGTGATGGAAGGGTATTTTAACAAACCCGAGGAAACCAAAAAGACATTGGATGATGAAGGATATCTGATGACAGGTGATGTGGCCATCATGGATGAAGAAGGATATTTCAGGATAGTAGATCGGACCAAAGACATGATTATCGTCGGCGGATTTAAAGTATTTTCCAAAAGAGTTGAAGAACTTCTGACTGAACATCCGGCGATTGAAATGATAGCCCTTATAGGAGAGGATAACCCGGAGCGGCCCGGTTCGGAAGTTGTGAAGGCTTACATTTCGATTACTCCCGGGTATGATTATGGCGGGGATAAGGACGCATTGAAAGAAGAGCTGCTAGCATTTGCCAAGAAAAAAGTGGCGACCTATGAAGTGCCCAAGATATTTGAATTTATGGATGAATTGCCGATGACAACCGTTGGCAAAATCGACAAGAAGCATTTGAGAAAATGATTTCAGGCATGCAGTCTCTGCGGCGGCATGTTCAATACCGTTCGATGAGGTAAATTTAAACCATGGCGTTACTATTTAAAATTCAAAATTGAATATACCTCATCAAGATCCTGTGTCGATACCCGGATTTCCGGGATAGGTACTGTGTAATCAGGAAATCGGACACCTTCTTCCTCAATGAGGGAAGTAAGGCGATGACTTATGCCCAGGTCCGTCTCCAGTTCGCGTTCTTCCGGCACAAGTTGGGCTGGACGGATCAGTCACGACCTCAACGACCGAGAATACACGACCAGGGATAAAATGATCAATAAAACAATTGGTTATTTACGATGAATCATTTATTCTTGATGTTAAAATCTTCTTCATTATTGTATAAACAGTCGGTTTTTTCACCGTGGAAATGGCTTTCATACGACCTTTTTTGCATTTCGGGCAAAGAGAGAGGTCAATACCGGTCAATTGCATCATTAATTCAAGAGCACTTTTTGACATCTGTTCCGAGGTTTCCTCAACTCCGAGTATTTCTCGGATGATTTTAAGGTTTTGTTTCCGG
>Ga0075122_10000885_pt1 | contig 22454 bp, 16 predicted proteins | sample AntAceMetag02UKB_FD_69790 | JGI IMG/M metagenome (GOLD analysis project Ga0075122, IMG submission 69790) | Saline lake microbial communities from Ace Lake, Antarctica - Antarctic Ace Lake Metagenome 02UKB | ecosystem: Environmental > Aquatic > Non-marine Saline and Alkaline > Saline | place...
GTTGCAGGAACTGAGAAGCTTACAATAGAAGACGGTTCTGTGACATTCAAAGATGTTGCTGAAGGAGATTATACTATTACAGCCAACAAAGGAACACTATCGGGGAAGAAAGATGTAACCTTAGACCGTACAAGGGATATCGATATTATTATCAGAGAAGGCGGTGGATATGAAGGTGGCGATGGAATAGATTATCTTTGGTATATAATTGGCGGTATTGTAGTGGTTGTCATTCTATTTGGCGTTTTATATTACATGAAACTAAGGAAAAGCAGAGGCACAAAGAAAAAGAAAGGACCAGGGCTGATTAGTATAATATTTAAAGGGAAAAAGAGAAAATGAATAAAAGGAAAAAATATATTTCAATACGAGTAGTTCTAATCTCAATATTTATTTCTATTTTCATATTTTCTAATGTGGCATCAGCAGCATATGGTCCAGCAGATGAGGTACATTTGAGATATCCTGAATCTGGAATGCAAATTGTATTTCTTGAAAAGCCAAAATTTGTCAGATATACGATATACGATTCAACGGATACTATTTTATATGAAGTTGACCATGATTTAATTTATCTTCATGATTTAGGTTTTGGACTTGGATATCAATGGTATGATGAATATGACATGACGATACCAGGATTTCCAACTTCAGGAGAATGGAAAATAACAGGAAGATTGTATAGTGAACTTCTTTGGGTGATTGAGGACCCTGCAATATTTCCATTTGAGACGGAATTTATGGTTGAGGATGGTACACTAACTGAAAATCTGCTTGCACCAAGTTATTTTACTTGGGATATGGGTATCATAGGAGGCAGAATTAGTTTTTCACTTCCTTTTCATTGGTCATTATTAATAATCGGAATTGTTATTATAATATTCATGATTATAGGCATTAAAAAATATATGGATTTGCCTGTTCCAAATAAATAATGTGGGGAATTGATATGAAAAAAATAAAAATGTTAAAAAAGAATAAGAAAAAGGCAATGAATATCACAATCATAGCTATTATTGCTACGCTGTTATTTTCTAGTATTATGTATGTGGGATTTTTTATGCCATTAACTACCGAAGTAAGGCTACTGGATACGACAGATGAACCAACTGCAACAACTTGGATGTTTTGTGGTTCTGGAGGAGACCAGGCTATGGTCGCTCAAGAAATAATAATTCCAGAAAATGTCGTTCGTCTAACATTGTGTCATATTGAGGGAATCCAGAGACATGAATATGGATGTTCATGTTATGCTGATTGCGGTCTTTCATCTGTTCTTTCCGAAAATAAAAATGATTGGTTAACAGTTGAGCGTAAGTCTGTAGGTAGTGTGGGAGTAAGTTTCTATATTAATTATGATGTTGTTGCTGGAGATACATATTATTTGATGCTTAAACCAGTTTCTTCAGGTAGTTGTGGATGTGCAGATTATTCATTTTGTTCAGGAGATTCGTATGGTGATGGAAATATGTGGTCGACTATGTATTACGGGTCTTTTCATGAATCGGGATTCGACACAAAATTTTGGTTGCAAGGAGTTATTGATTATGGTGCTTCTTTTGAAGTGTCATCCGCAGGGGCATCTCCTGACCATATAGAATCTGGTGATTCAACAACAATCCAGTGGAGTGTTCATTCGCCAACAGGAGGAAATTGTAATATTGCAGTCTATGGAAATGAGGGAACGCAACTTTGGCATACAGAAATACAAACTTTTAGTGAAGGGGAAACAAAAACTGGTTCATATGATACAATGGGGCTAACTGGAACGCCTGGAAGCCATATGCGAGTAAAAGTTCAAGCGGAAATTAGTGGTGAAGAGGATGCACATAAATGGTTAAACATTTATTTTATTGAACCACAGCATACTCCATCAAAACCAATTCTTATTGGAAGTAGTACCTTGGATGTTGGACAAGCGGGAAGTTGGACTGCGGTATCTTTTGATGAAGATGGAGATACTATACGTTACATTTGGCAAGTAGATGGTAGTACAGTAAGAACTAGCGGTTATCTATCTGCTGGAGTTGCTGATTCTTTATCAAATACATTTTCTACGGCGGGAAGTCATACAGTTAAAGTAAAAGCTGAAGATGTTACAGGGAAATCGAGTAGCTGGGAGGAAAAAACAGTAACTGTTGAAGGGGAAGACCCAGGAGACCCGTCTAAATATTATGCATTAATTTCTGTTGTAGATTCAACAACATATGAGGCAATTTCTGGGGCAACTGTTGTTTGTGATGGAGAATCACAGACTGCAAGTGCACAGGGAGTTGCAACATTTACTCTTCTAGTAGGTACATATACTGCTACAGCTTCTGTGACAGGATATACTTCTAATAGTGTATCTGTAACAGTGACCGCATCTGGTGGTTCTGCTTCTGTTTATTTAGACAAAACAGGGAATGGGGAAGACCCAGAAGAACCCGAAGCAGGTTCCTATCTCGTTACGGTTGAGGTACTTGATGATATTACCAATTTACCAATTGAAGGTGCAAAAGTGACAGCCGACAACACCGACAAATTCACAAATTCTGAAGGGAAAGCAATTTATACTTTAGAAGGTGACGGCAGTACTTATTCTATTTCCGTCATTGTATCTGGATATAATAGTGACCTGAAGACAACAACTGTCTATGATGATGCAAAGACTGTATCGTTTTATCTCACTTCGATTGGTGGTGATGGCGATGGTGATGGCGATGGCGATGGTGATGTAGAGGAACCAGGAACGCCAGGTTTCGAATTTTTAGCGGTGATTGCTGCAATTGGAATAGCATTTATCTGTATAAGAAAAAAGAGGCGGTAGTATTGTTTGATTTCTTGCCAAATGACATCAAAAAGATTGGAACGGGTATATCCAAAGGTATTGTACTTATTGGAGTTGCAATTTATGTTATATCCCCTATCGATTTGATGCCATTTTTACCATTTGATGACATTGTTGTTGCTGTCGTGGGGCTTTCTTTTGTTGGAATAGATATATCTAGTTTACTTGGTGGGGCAAGAGGGGCAAGAGCATCTTATCAAAAAAAATAAAAGGCGGGGTAATTTGAATAAAAAGAAAAATTCGAAAGTGGGAAACATAATTGCAATCTATTTTATAATCCACGGACTGTCGTATATTGCAAATTATTTTATTGCAGAATATTTTGGTGTCTGGAATGGATTATTCAGCTTCATCTTCGGCAATATAACCCTTACGGATTTTTTTATTTTCATTCCTGTATTTCTTGGAATTATGTATCTTGTTGTGGCATATGGTCTAGTGATAAATGAAAACTGGGCGAGAGTGGGATTGTGGTTGCTTTGTATACAGGCAATGATATTTGAATTTCCGATAGGTGCCATTCTTTCGTTAGTAATTTTAATATATACATTCACACCATCATTTTCAAAGACACTTCCAATAAAAGTCAGAAAAGGGGCGTATCAGGCAACAGGAGTTGTAATAATTGTTTTTTCACTAATGATTCTTCTGGTATTGACAGGTATCAGTTCCAATCTTCTTGGATTTACAACATATTCGTTACAGGGATATGGAATTTCAGAGGATACGCCAGAGAGTAAAATATCTGAAATAGAACAAACTGTTGGATTAATGGATGTTTTAATGGAATTAACTGCAGTTCCAGAATATGCGTTGCAACAGCAAGACGAAGTGCTGGGAGAAATTGCACCATATATAAATAGGGTAAAAAATAGGTTTTCAGAAGCATCCAATGCGATGGTTGTCAATATTGAAGCATCATATCTTTTAGAGATAGCAGAAAACGAAAATATTGCAAAGATTTATCCTGTAGAGCCATCTTTTCAATTTTTACCATATGAGATTAATGAAGAATCATATGGCTATCTTAGTACATCATATCTCCAGCTAAAAGCAGATGAATTGTGGGCAAAAGGAATTACTGGAAAAGGAATTACTGTAGCTGTTATGGATACAGGTATCAATGAAGACCATCCAGATTTACAAAGAGATGGAAAAAGCATAGTTGTTGGTGGACTCCATTTGCATGGGGAATATGTTCACCCTCATGGAACAATGGTCGCATCCTGTATTGCAGGTCAAAATCCAAATATAAGGGGAATTGCTCCAGATGTCAACATTCTTAATGTTGAAGTATTCAGTTGGGAAACAATTGGTGGGGCAAGATATTTAACAGCAACAAATGCAGATATTTTACAAGGATTTGAATTTATTGCAAATTGGAAAGAATTAACAGGTGATTTCGTTATTTTATCTTGTTCGTGGGGTGTGTCTGCTCAGTCATGGCAACATGACGCAGATGTATGTACTGCTTCAGCAAATAGGCTTGCAGTTCAATATAACATTCCAGTTATTGCAGCAGCAGGAAATAGTGGACCAAGCTTTTCACCATATGTTTCTATTCCATATCAATTGATGTCTCCAAGTGGAGGGAAAAATGTTCTTTCTGTTGGTGCTGTAGATGTAACAAATACTATTGCGGGATTTAGCAGCAGGGGACCATATTATGATGGTTTGAATAAACCAGATGTAATGGCACCAGGAGTAGATGTTCCCGTTCTTGATATTGACGGGGCAACAACTGCTAGTGGAACGTCATTTGCATGTCCTTATGTTTCAGGGGTTGTAGCATTATTGGCTCAAGGAAATACAGATTTATCATCTGAACAATTATATGATGCGGTCAGGCGAGGAGCTACGGATTTAGGGATGGCAGGATATGATTATGAGTATGGGTATGGTTTGGTAAATGCAGAAACAAGTTTGGCTTTTATAGACCAAGCAGTTACTGAAACTAATTTAACAGTTATGTTCATAACGCTTATTGTTATCGGTGTCATTATAATGTTATACCCCTCCTTAAACAAGAGACTCCAAAAAGGATAACTGTTTCATCAGAAAAAAGAATAAGATTTATAACCTTTATCTTTATCATGCTATTGTGAGATGCGGTAGCTTTCTATTGGACAAACCATATTTTTTATCTTCTCCCCAATTTTTTGCTACCGTACCCCTCCTCTAATCAGATAAAAATATTTTCCCACTTAGCCCAGCCAACTTTTATAAATTAAACTATATTACTTGATACAAAGATAAAAGGTGATGTGTTGAAAAAAATAAATTCTATATTGGTAACAGTGATGATGGTGATAAGTGCTTTATTTGTTTTTCCTGTATTATTTACGGATACTGTATCTGCGAATGGGTATAGTACGGTTCTCCGTCCAAATGCAGACGGTTCCCCACTTACTTGGGACAAGACATCCGAAGATTATCATTATCAGGAAGTTGATGAAGTGGGTGCAAATGATACTGGGACAACAACAGTTTATACGAGTACTAATGCAGAAAGCGAGTATTGGTATGTTGAAAGCCCATCTGAAAGTGAACAGGGCATTATTGATAATGTAACTATGCATGTTATTATGTCTACAACACATTCTGGAGATACATTTTTAATGAGTATGACTTTACCAGAATATGCAGTACAAACTACATCGAAGGCAATTACAGCAGTATATCCTGGTTGTTGGCAAGAATATACGTGGGTGGTCACAGAACCGCCTGCTGATGCGGGAGGACCATGGGCATGGTCTGATTTTGAAGATTTGGAGATTGGAATACGTTCTACGGCTACAGCAGGAACAACGTATTGTACCCAGGCATGGATTGAAGTATTCCATGGGGCAAATCCAAACCAGACTGAAGTTTGGGTTGATGATGATTATAATGCAGGAACTCCTGGATGGGGAAACTATAGTTTTGCTACGATAGAAACTGCAAGTGTAAATCTTCGTGAAGGCGGAACAATGAATATTAATGCTGGGACGTATTCGTTGATTGATGAGGAAGAGGGAGGTTATGTTCCTTCAAGAAATAACATTCATTTTAAAGGTGCAGGTGCCGATGTTGTTACAATTACAGGAGATGAAGAAAGTGAAGGAAGCATATTTTATTTGAGCAGTCAGAATAATATAACAATTTCGGGAATAAATTTTACACAATCGGGTTATTATGGAACGATACCTGCAATAAATATTGAATCTGGATTGGTAAGTAATACTAATATTTATGATTGCATGTTTTTTGCTTGTTCTGGAGTGGCATATACTGAATCATTTGGGAATTATGTTTGGAATTGTACTTTTAAATATGGGGCATCATTGGAATTAGAACCAGGGCTATGGCTGAGTCCGACAGGAATTTTAATAGTATCGGGCAGTCAGGAATTTGGGGGTTTTCAATGCTCAAATATAAGCGTCTTAAATTGTTTATTTATAGACTATAATGGAAGTGGAATTGTTATTGCAGGTTCAGGGGGAAATGTCATTCAGAATTGCATATTTAATAATTCGGCACCATTTAATTCTGATACAGAAATTTCTATAGGGTCAATATCAACATCATCTGCATGTATGGTTATTGATGGTGAGGAAGAAGCAAATTCTGGAACAAATGATATTTATTATAATCAATTTTATTTATCGACAGATAATAGAAGTGTTGCCGACCATAGCAGTCAAAACTTGACAAATTGGGATGATGAATCTCGTGGAAATTATTATGACCATTACGATGAAGATGAGGAGGAGGCAACTGATGCAAATGGAGATGGAATAGTTGACATTCCTTATATAATTCCTGGTGATGCAGTGGCGGTAGATTATTTCCCATCAAGAAGTACATTTCAAATACCATCATTGATAAATGAAAAGCCAGTAAATGAAACTACAGCCGTTTCCTCAACTATTGGGACGGTTAATATAACAATAACTGTCGTAGGTTTATTTGATTGGTCGATTGGAGGCGATTATATAACTACGACTTCAGGGACAGATGAAACATCTGGTGAAAAAACGGCGGTTGTAAATTCTCCGTTGCCATCGACAGAAGAAATTGAATGGTGGGTAAACGCATCAAATACTGATGGATATGTGAATGAGACATTTTTATTTACAACTGAACCAACCTATGCGGATATCATTTATGTAGATGATGATTATACGGTTGCAACGGAAGGATGGCATGTAAATAAATATGATACAATAACAGAGGCTTTGAATGCCGTCAATGAAGATGGAACTGTTTATGTCTATGAGGGCGAATATGCTGAAAATATTGCGATAACGCAGACAATGAATATTATTGGAGTCACAGGAGCATATTATTCAGGTAGAGATTCGATAATACTCGATGGAGATGCGTCAGGAAATGTAATTGCGATTTCTGCAAATTATGTAAATGTTAGTGGTCTAACTATCAAAGATGGAGACAATGGAATCTATTTGAGTTCAGCAGATTATGTGCAGATTAAAGGAAATATTATCAAAGATAATGCGGTAACAGGAATCACTTTTTTAAATTCAGATGAAACCTTGATAAAAGAAAATGATTTTAATACCAGTGGAATAGTAATTGATGATTCGGATTCAGATTATATTGCAATTTATCATAATAATTTTTATAACAGCACTCCAGATGAAGAGGGTGGGGGAACTGGAAATACATGGAATTTATCATATCCGTATGGGGGAAATTATTATGAAGGTTATTCAGCAACATATGGTGATGTGTATCAGGGGAAAGGTCAGAATATTTCTGGAAGTGATGGATTAGGAGACCATCTTTGGAATCCAGGAAGAGATGGCACTGATTATTATCCTTTATTTAGTCCGTATGTACTTGGAAATCAGCGTCCGTATGTATACAATCCAATTCCCATAGATAATATTGAAGATGTTCTTGCCACTACTTCTTCGGTAAGAATTGATATCGAAGATATTGATGGAGATTCTTTTGACTGGTATTTTGAAACATCGCCTGATGTTGGAAGTGCAAGCAGTACAGGGGCAAGTAATGGTACAAAGATATTGCCACTTACGACCCCATTGCCGTATTTTACTGAAATCACTTGGTATGTCAACGTGACTGATGGAATTGGATGGACAAATACCACTCATGTTTTTAAAACCGAGTCCTACATGTATTATTTATATCCAGGGTCATCAACGCCTGTGCAAGATGCAATAGATGCAGCATCACCAGGAGACACGGTAAATATCTATAAAGGATACTTTACAGAGAATGTTGTCATATCAAAATCCATAATACTTATCGGAGAAGATGTAGATGAGACGACAATCGATGCTGATGACAGTGGAGATGTGATATCTATTACTACAAATAATGTGACTGTACAAAATCTTAATATTACAAACAGTGGAGCAACGGGGGTACCAGACTTTGATTCGGGAATAGATATACGGAACCATAGTCAGATACAACTGATTGGAAACAATATACATCATAACAAATATGGAATACATATAGAAGATGCCAGAGGTAATGAAATATCAAACAATTCTATAGATTCAAACACCCTTTCAGGAATCTATGCCACAAGAATAATGTCAAGTAAATTCTTTGGTAATTCTATAAATATAAATGGAGCATATGCAATATATTTTTCATCTTGTTCTTTAAATGATGTACAAAATAATACGATTACTCAGAATGTTAAGGGGATTTATTCTCATACAAATGGGTCGGGAAATATATATACGGGAAATACAATAAGTGCTAATGAACAGACGGGAATCTGGTTAGAAATTGAAAATGGTGCCATTATTGCTGAAAATATGATTACATCGAATATGTTTCATGGGATACTTCTTTACAATGCTTTCCCAGAGACAATGACATGTGATGGGAATATAATCACAAATAATGTTATTGCATCGAATTTAGGAATCGGAATATGGCTTCATGGTGCAAGTGAAAACACCATATGTAGAAATAACATTTCTGGAAATAATAATAAAGGAATAGATATCTATTGGGAATCAAAAGAAAATGACATTTATGAAAATGATATCCGTGGGTTTGACTATATAAACAACATATCTGGAAAACAGGACATTGGAATTTTAGTGAGACCAGGTGTTCTAGGTGAAGAAAGTTGTGATAATTTTATTTATCATAATAATTTTTATGGCAATGTTGTTCAGATGACAGACAGTGAAAGTACGGAATCAACTTTTTCATATAACTTGCGACCAAATGACGATGAAGGAACTAATGAATGGGAAGGAAGCGATGATGATGGTTATAGTTTGAATTTGAAAGATGCGGAGTTCGAAGATAATAGATGGACTTGTGGCGATGGAACATATGTGTATAGTTCATGTGGCATAGGAGGCATTAAAGCATATACTTTTGATGGAGAATCACTTGAACTGATTGGAACCTGGGAAGATAGAACCGATAGTTTAAGTGCTAAGAAAATGTGGTGTGATGGGACATATATCTTTGGGGTATGGGGAAATATGCATCTTCGAGCTTTTACTTTTGATGGGGCTAACTTTCATCTGATAACAACATTCAAAATGGAATACGAAAGCGATGGAATTTGGGGCGATGGAACATATATCTATGTCGCTCAAAAAACATCTGGTTTTTCAGTTTATTCTTTTGATGGAAGCCAATTTGAGTTAATGGATGAATGGAGTGCATCAGAACAATCGGAATATGGAAATTATGTAAGCATTTGGGGCGATGGAACATATATTTATTCTGCATGTGTTGAATTGGATGAATATGTGAGTGAACTTGTACCAGTATATCATCAACAAGGGTGGCATACTCTTCGTGCTCAAGAAGTAATAAGGAATGCAAAAGAGTACATAAGGAGTATTAGTCAATATATCCCTGGTGTTTCTGACACATATTATACTGGTTTAGTTGACCCAGATACACTTTCCTGGTCGCCACATGGAATAAGTCAAGATACTATACTTTGGATAACAAAATGGTCATATACTATAATGGGATATAGACATACCCGCATTCAACACGATAATATCAGGGCATTTACCTTTGATGGGGCAAATTTAGATTACAAGGCAGGACTTGACATTGGGAGCAAGGGGTGCAACAGTATACATGGCGATGGTACTTATCTTTATGCTGCTTGTTCACAAAATCTTAGAGCATATACATTTAATGGAACATCATTTACTTTTAGAGGAACTCAGGAGATGGGCGATTCTCACATAGATAATCTTTGGAGTGATGAGGTAGGGAATGTTTATGTAACGAGTAAGAGTGGTGCCGATTTATCTTCCTCCCTTTCTGTATATACTCTTGATGGGGATGGGAGAAATTTTACACTAAAGGATAGATTGGATGATGAGATTTTTGGGGAAAATGCAGTTTGGGGAAATGGTAATAATCTTTATCTAGGAAATTCTTTTGGGATATTTGCATTTTTACGATATGGGGGCATATCTCATTATCGATTGGTTAATGAAAAGATAATTGACGATGCAGCAGAATATGTATATTGTCTTTCTTCAACATCAGTAGGTTCTAAAGAATTGTATGACGTATATAATTTCATATCTGCCCCTTCTGTTAATTATGGTGATTTAGAGAGCGTGACAGTTACAGCGTATGTAAATATGCCAACGGCTGCGGGGGCATCAGGAAGTTTTGACCTCATAATTAGTGATGGAACCAATGAGCAAACAGACCATCATGATATAACACTTGGAGCAAGTTGGCTTGAATATACATCGACCTTTGTAACATCGCCATCAGGTGCAGCATGGGATTGGGATGATTTAACAAATCTTAAAATTGGTTTATCGTTGGGTGCTGGAGTTTATGTTGATTCTCAGCCAAAAATGACCCAGATGTATCTTGATTTTAATTATATAAAAGAACAGTACAATGTTTACAATGATTCTTATCCTTCAGGCGGTAACTATTTTGATGATTTAGATGAAGAAAGCGAAGGGGCTTATGATAGGTATAGTGGACCAAATCAAGATATTCCAGGTGCAGATGGAATCGTAGATGGTAACTCTCCTAATCCTTATGAGATTCCAGGTACTGCTGCAAGTCAGGATAATTATCCTTTATTGCATCCTTATAGCTCAAGTGTAACTGCAGATTTTGATTTTACGCCTGCAAATCCGATGGTAGACCAAACTGTATCATTTATCTCAAAATCTTCAGGATATATTGTTTCGGAAGAATGGAACTTTGGCGATGGAACAGCAACAAAAGGTTCAACGGTATCTCATGCATTTAGATTATCAAATTTTTATACGGTAACACTTAAAGTTACAGATGTAGATGGAAATACAGATTCAAAATCAAGGATAGTGCCTGTTGGTACTGAGAATGGACCCATTGTAATTCCACCGCTTCAACCTCCAAAATATCCAAATAATCCATTTACGATTCCAGAAATGTATCAACTACTTCGTGCCAATGTTGTAAGTGATTCAAAGGTTACAATTGTTGCAATTGATTCTGGAAACTATCCACAAATATATGATGATGTAGACCTATCTCCTGTAATAAATGTATTTCATTCAAGTTATCCAGATGGCATAGATACTTTTGGGCATGGAACTTGGGTGAATTATGCCATACGTTACGGAATCCAGGAATATTGTCCGAATGCAGTTCAATATTCAATTCGTGCATTTGATGGAACGGGACAAAGTACACCTGAAACATTTCTAGCTTGTCTTGATATGGCAAAAGATTTAAATCCAGATATTGTAACAATTTCAGCAGGAATAATTGGAACCGCAGATGATGTGTTTTCTAAGAAAGTCGGTGAATTGAGAAGGGCGGGAATTTTTGTCACAGTTTCAGCAGGAAATTCGGGACCTGGAGCATCAACAGTAACTTCTCCTGCAGCAGGAGTGGATTCGATTGCTATTGGAGCAACAGACCCTATGCAACCAAATGGCGTTAAATCCATTATAGATTTATCTGATGATGAAGTTGCGGAATGGTCAAGTCGTGGTCCTATAGCAGGTATCTTTCCAAAACCAGATTTTACTGCACCAGGGGAATCTATAATTGGTCCCTGGTTAGATGAGGACATAGTTGCTAGTGGAACAAGTATGGCTGCTCCTTTGATTGCATCAAGTGCTCTCCAGGTGATTGCATCAAACAAAGGAATACTAGATGCAGTACGTTTCATCTATGGAAATAAAATTTATCTTGATATAATCGAAACATCGCTTATGGATTCTTCATATGATAAAGGAGACCGAAATTCGTATGGATGGGGAATCCCAAATACTCAGAGTGCGGTAGGATATGCCTGGCTCAAAGCAGTATGGTACATAATAATATTCATCATTAGCATCATAATACTGAGTTTCTTCATCTTTATTCTTTGGAGATATATTAAAGGTGGAAGAAAAAAGCTAAATATACCAGGTTTGGACTAGAAATTATTCGGAGACGATAACATTATATATAATAATTTTTATTCTAAATATTGAAGAATGTGTGGTAGTCTTAGTTAAAGCTTTCCTTTGCTATGCTATTACACATGTCTTCCCCAAATCTTCCCACTTAGCCCAGCGAACTTTAATAAACTCAAATCCTATTTATTTTTTGATTGTTATGTTAAAATTTAGAAAATTTTCAGATAATGAACAAGGGCTAATAGGGGTGCTTATGATAGGTGCATTACTAATGTTTGGTATGTTTGCGGTCATGGCATATTTTATGATGGATATGCTGATTAAAAACATTCTTCCCATAGGTATCGTCATCCTATTAGCTATGGTTTTGCCTGTTATAGTCAAGGGCTGGTATTTCGGAAAGACAGGACAAGCTTATTCGTCAAAGGAGGCATAATTAAATGATAGGATATCAATTATTTATTTGGGCTTTCTTATCGGTATTTACAGGATTCATTACATATTTTGTTTTGACTGAAGGGAAAAGCAGATTTTTAATGGTGACAAGTTTCTTTTTCAATTTATTTTTTGGAATCTCTACGAGCTATCTCTGGTTACAAACGACAAACGGGCTTGCAATGCATGATTGGGGTCTCTACATATTACCAGTTCTCTTTTCGTTTATGGCAGAGCTATTATATATCTCATATTATAAGGCATATCATTCAAAAGTTACTTTTCCAAGAGTTCCCACATTTGCAATCAGCAAAGCATCGACAGGAATTTCAGCAGTAGCGATTTTTTTCCTTCTTTTCTTATTATCATCATCATATGCAATAGATACGGGGGATACCACAACTTCAATTGCGACAATAGGTTCTTCTGGAACAACAACTATTCTGGCATCAGAGATACTTGATGAAACGATAACAATAACATCTTCGGAAGATATTAAAATTCAAAATAGTGTTGTATCTCTGACGACTGCACGAGACAATCCGATACAAGGAGAATATCTCAATTTTAAGATTGAATTTGCCCCTTCTTTTACTTATGCCCAACCATCTCTGAAAGTTTTTGTACAGGATGAATCGGGGGAACTTATATCTGAAGATAAGATAGTAAGCTATGCTACTGCAAATAACAAATTGGAAGGGCAGATATTGTGTGATGAATCAGGGACTTATGAGATTACTGTTTTAGCATATGATGAAACAGTTAGTAGTACTGTACCTTTAGCAAGTAATACTCAATCATATATCGTCCAGGGGGTTTTTGCTGAAAATGCAGGATATGATTCAGTCATGGTCATGACTCTGATAGGTTTTATTTCTATAATTGGTCTTGTATTCACAATTGCACTTTGGAGAAAATATGTTTAGATGCGTGGGGGGAAAATAAATGAAAAAACTAAAATGTTGGAAGAAGGTCACAGATACGCAAAAACTTGTTGAATTTGAGCACATCTGCAATCACTATAATGGCGGATTAGTGCAAGTTCATAGAAACGATTCCTTTTTACCTCCATGGAGGACATCATTACATTTTGATAGGAAATTTGTGAAAGATGATTTGTCAACGACAAAGACAAAAGCTCTTTCAGTTGCTGAAACATTCATGGAAGGGTATATCTGTTAAGAAGTGAAGAAAAAATCATTTGGAATAAACGATATTCATGTCTAAAAAAAAAGGATTAAATAGGGTAGCAATTGTAATGATTGCTTTTATTCTCATTGTCTCTAGTCTTGGATTGTACTTTTTCATGCTAGGTGGTGTAGGGCAGCAGACAGCATATCCTTCAGGATTATATACTGAATCTGAAGGAGAGCCACCAATGTTTCAGAATCACTTTCTCAATGTGACGACATTAGATAAAAACGACATCCCATTAAACAATGTTTTTGTAATTGTTTTTGAAAATAACATTGCTCGTCTCAATGGATATACTGATACGGAAGGAAAAATTGCTTTTGAGATGCCGACAGGAGAGTATTTAGTACAATTTGAAAAATATAAATATGGTATCGAATCAGAATATCTTGTATTTGGCGGGGATACTGATTTATCAAAAAGCATGGAAATTGAGGAACAACTTGTATTGGGAATCCCATCCTGGCTTATTATGGTCATTATTGGGGTAGGAATATTTGGATTAATCTATTTTAATAGGAAAGATTTACAAATCGGAAAATGGAAAAAACCGATGAATTGGACTGAGCATGCAAGACCAGGTTCATGGACATTTATAGATAAATCAACAAAAGCAGCGTTATATGGTATCTCATTAGCTCTCTTAGTAATCCTGATTGCAATTATAGTTCCAAATGTCCCCTCTCTTGAAAATATGGCATATTATTATGTGGTATTGGGGGGAATAGCTTTAATAGCCTTATGGATGGAAGGTGTAAATAAAAGATATCCAATTGCTGCACTTGGATTTGGGAAAAAAGATGCCCTAATGGGAAATGTTTTGATAGGTGCTTCTTTTGCTTTAATATTCATAGGAATAACAGGATTTGCATCACAATTAAACATACTTGACATATCGACTATTAATTCAGTTGCAACGTTATTTGTTCTCGTTATTGTTGCTTCATTCTTTGAAGAGGCTTTTTATTCTGGAGTCCTTGCACCAACTTTAGCAGAAAAAACAGGTATTGCATCAAGTATTCTTATTACGGGACTTTTATTCACATTGGGTCACGGTTTTGCTTATGGATGGGCTTTAATTCCATTGATAATTGCCTTTGCATTTAGGGAAGTTGCAACAACAATCGTATTGTACAGAAAATCATGGATAAACGTTTTTGTTGCACATGCAATTATAAATATGCTAAGTGTATTTACATTTGTAATTTTTACGGGGTAAAAAATGGAAAAGCTTTCAAAGATGATATTCATACTATTGCTTGGTATTTTTACGGCAGCAGTATTACTTCTATCGACAGAAGATGTTTCATGGATGAGAGATGAGATATTCGCAATTTTTGTTTCAATAATATTCTTTTCACCAGTTATCAATGCATTTTTTGATATGAAGTTGCCATATGAATGGATAATGGTATTTATTGTAGGGGGAATTTTATTTGTTGTGTATTCTTTGTATTTCTACAGCAGTCTCTTTGAATGGGTTACAATGATATTCAGAGTAGTTCTATTCTCATCAATTTCAAGTACTGGTGGATGGCTTGTTGGAAAAATTGAAGACAAGCTACCTCCAAACCCACCTAAATTTACGTGATGTTGGTTAAATATATAATGTGCCTCTTTTTTCCCAGTATTCCCACCTATCCCAGCCAACTTTTATAAATGTAATATCTATTTCTAGTAATAACTGAAAAATGGTGAGGTTATGAAAAAATTAAGCACAATGATTGGAATAATGATGTTAGTAAGCATGTTAGGAAGCCTATTCTTTGTTGAAAATAGTAGTGCAGCAGCTATAGCTGTCCCAGGAGACCATGCAACAATTCAAGCAGCAATAAATGCAGCTTCGTCTGGTGATATTATAACAGTTGGAGATGGATTCTATGTGGAAGACCTTACGGTTAATGAATCGAACATCGTACTAAAATCTCAAAATGGGAGTGCGACAACTTGGATTAACGGGACAGTAAATGTCACTGTTGATGATGTAAGAATTGGTGGAGAAGGGTCTGTAGGTTTTACAATCTATCAATCAACAATTAATACAGCAACTGTGCATGCTGTAAATATCAGTACAAATGCATCAAGAGACAATATTACCATACGTTCATGTACTATCATTGGAGGATATGATGGTGTTCATATTGGAAAGGTGGTAGGTGGAACGGCTAATGAGACTTCAAATTTAACAATCTATGATTGTATTATTCGTGATACTGGTAGGTCTGCGATATATGCTGGACCTGGGCAACTTGTAACGGCTAATTTTTCATTGCTTAGAGCACATAATACATCAAATACTATCTATGGGGATATTATCTGTATAGATGGTGGAAATAATGTTCTAATTTATTATTCTATTCTCTACAACAGCCAAACAAAAGGTGGAATGGGGATTAATTCTACTGGGGCAAGCAATGTTCTCACCAATTGCAGAATTGATAAAACTCAGATTTGGGATGTTGGTGGATACAGTCCAGTTTGTATTGTTTCACAATCCGATGCTGCCTATGTCGAGAACGTAAGAATAACATTCAATGAATTTGAAAATAGTACAGGTACTTATTCTGAAGCAGGAATACGGTTTGATAATCTTAGTGGAATGATTACAGCTACAAACATTTCTGTCTTTTATAATAATATCGATACAACTGGAAATGACATCGAGGAGCAATTTGGAGCAATAGGTACTTATAAGGCATGGACTGGAGTAATGAAAGCATATTTCAACTGGTATGGTTCAGATGCAGCAGGTTCATTTAGAACGGCAGGTCATCAATATGCATCACCATGGCTACATGCAGGTTCTGCTGCTGGAGCTATTTGGACAGGTACAGATTATCTTGAGGGAACACTTACAGCAGGTTCAATCAATGCAACGGCACAATCAGATATAATTGTGAGTACTATTACATCAACAGCCGATGTTGAAGTTGTAGTATATCCATATGGTCTTGGTGGAGCATATAATCCAAAAGGAACCGATTACCCAATAAGGTCTATGCACAATTATAAAGATGTTGCCGTGTCTGATACATCTTTGATTACATTCCCAGTAAATATCACTGTTTATTATGATGCTGCAGATTTAGCCCTGAGAGGCTGGAGCGAGACATATATTAATGGCTTGATGTTTTACAATGAAACATCTGCGGAATGGGAAGAGTTCAATAGTACTGGTAAAAACACAGCATATAGTGGAGGTTCGTATTCTGGATATGTGTGGGGTATTGCTTATGAAGAAGCCCAACTTTCTGGAACAGTTCTTTGTATAAATTTCAATGAGATTACCACCGAAGATGAAGGTGGAACAACTACTCCACCCGTAACTGATACTGATGGCGATGGATATTCAGATGTTGATGAAGTTGCAGCAGGTTCAGACCCCTTAGATGCTTCAAGCACTCCAGCAACTGTCGCAGCAGCAGCAGCAACATTATCATTTGCGGGATTGGAATGGTACTATTGGATTGCAATAATTGTAATAGGCATCTTCTTTGTTATAGCGGTCTATTTTGCAATGTATCCAAAAGCCTGGAAGAAATTTAAAAAGAAATTCTAAGAAGGTTTCAATTAGAATCTAATTAGATTCTCTCTCTCTTTTTTATTTTTCAAAAAACTCTACTTTTTTAAATAGAAATATAAGACAGAGTAAAATCACTCATTATAAAAGTCATTTACTGCAGTTAAAATCATCGTAGAAAATAAACCCATATTAACTAGCGACATGACTGGTAGTGCTAACAAATAAAGTATCATTAGAATGGGAACCATCATTACAAAAAACAGAACCGCTCCGAGGACACCAAAATCATAGATTAACAGTTCAATTGTCTCAGCATCAAAAAAGGCAAGTGCTCCTCCAATACCGAGTGCTGTTGTTTCAACAACTGACAGTGCTACAGAAGCAATTAGCATGGGAATAAAGCATATGATGGATACAGTGGCAAGACACAAACCATATGATACAGGATTATACCCAAGCATTGTAGTAAAAAATGTAGCAATCAAGGTTACTAGCCATAGAATAATTTCAATCTCTGTAGTTGAATGACCTCCACTTAACTCTAAAAAATCAGAAGATATCTCGCTATAAAGCAATTCTACTTCTTCTTTGTCCATTCTTTCAAAAATAACTTGTTCATATCGTGGTATCATTTGTTTTTCACAATATTCAACAATTTTATTTGCAACTTTCATTTTTACTTTGTTATCTTGAGCATTGACGACAGAAACAAAACTTACTGATATCAGAAGCATACAAATTAAAGAAACAACAATTTTTGTTTTCATGTGATAAATATATCTAAAGTGCAATATATAAACATTTCCCCATACATTTAAAAAGAACAGATGAGATGGCAATTATAACATATGTATGGTGTTGTTATGGAAATGCAGGTCTATAGAACAATCCTCACGCCTCCCAGGTTTGACAAACATGTCAGGACTCATCGTAAATCTGTGTCAGGTGGCAATTATTTTTTGGTATATTTCTCCATTTGGATAGTTGCATTCCTTCATAAAATAACGATGTAAAAGTGAGGCAATTGTCGGACATGCTGCATCAATCTGTAACGGTTAGATAAATTTATATAGTCCAACTGAATAATATTTAAGGGGAACGATAAAATGTCGAAAAATATAAGAAAAACATTAATAATTTTTAGTGCTGTTGCCGTAGCGTTATTACTTGTGTCGAGTGTTACTGCTGTACCAAACACTCAGAGTATGCCTTTTAATGAACAGAAAGAAAAGATAGTTGAATTGACCTGTAAATTAGAACAATTTGCTGAAAGTCCAGGTATGAAAAGGATTGCTAGTATAGCTGAAAAAAATATTGATGAAGATAAACATGCGGAACTTGAAGAAAAGGTTCGTTCAATAGTTGATAGCTTATTCTATGGTTCAATTGATGACCTACCCGATTGGGTGGAAGAACTTTTAGCACTTATTTCAGCTATTTGCTGTTCTATCGTTGAAATTTTTTTACTTGTTTTGGGGCATAATTCATTAGGGCTTGGACTAGGTATTATTGTCATGAGTGTTGTAATGATTATTCCGATATTCATGTTTATAGTTGCCTGTTATTTTGCCGATATACTCAATTCACCGTTTTATGTATTGGAATTGATAGACGAGGTATTGGATATAGAGGAGATACTGCATGATGGGGGTATAATCGGGTTATTTATGGTTCTTGTTCTATTTATCGTAATCTGGATATGCTATGCTGCTTTTATTGCCATTGTCGGAATACCACTCATTACTCTTGTGATGTTAGATAAGATAATACAAGACATATTGGATTTATATGCATATACATAATAAACGGAAAAGGAGTGAAGCTTTTCTCACTCTTTTTTCATTATTTCTTTCCTTATCCTGAATCTCTTTTTACTAAATGCTTTTAACTAAAAAAAAGATGGTGAGATTTTATCTCACCTAATCATATACTGGTATTGCTTTTGTACTCATTGTGTATAGTTGTCCTACGATGTGGATGTCAAAGTGATAGGATAAGATAAGACCTATTTCTGTGGCTGGGGGTATCGTGAGGTCACAGACTATTGGTTCGCCTAATAGAATAGCTAGCCAAGATTCTACAGTTAAATCGCAGTCAGTGTATGCCGTTAATTCATGTTCAAATAGATATTCACTAGGATTCCAACCAGTCATTTCTTGGGTTGTTTCATCGTAGTCAGATGCAAGAACTAGCCATATCTTTGCCCCGTCTAAATGATTATCGTCTGCTTCTTGCGGTAAATTCATTCCAAGGTCAACACTACCAATTGCTGTGATGGTACCATTATCATCCGTTGTAAACGTATCTATCAATGCACCAGGATTGGCACCTGTCCATGGGTCAGCATAATAGATTAAACAATAATCTGTTTCTGCATCAAGACCAATTGCATCAAATGTGTAATCAAATGTCGGTTTCATTGTCTCGAATGTTAATATACCTTCAATTCCATCGCCATCAATTTCTATCCAGGACGAGTCTTTGTTGTTTAGAGCCAATGTGGTGTACTGTGGCACTTGATAGATTGTGGTTGTAATACCTTCTCCGTCTGGTGTATATGTCGTGTTGAGCAGGTCCACAGTCCCTTCTACGCATTTGTTACGATTTGTTATCTTGTGTTTTGTCAGGTTTGTACAGCCACCAGTCACATTAAAACTTTCCACTATTGCTGAATTGTCTTCTTTATCATCAAATACGATAGCTTGTTTTACATATGCTTTTGCGTTTATTTCTCCATCATGTAGGAGAAGTTCTGCAATTGCTATTGGCACCAGCGTCACAGCTAGAATTATTCCTATAGCTGCTATAATTATTTTTATTTTTTTTGCGTTCATATTATCACTCACTTTTTTTCTTTTTATATAATACAAAGAGCATGATTGCAATAACAAATATGATTAATAATAAAAATAATATTCCTAGATTCCCATAACCTGTTTTACTTGGTCCTGGAACATATATTACATTTGGAACATCATCGGGAATTTCTGGCGTAGTATCCTCTTCTTCCGATGGAACGTATGGGGGTTCGGGAGGATTCCAATTATAATTGTGACTACTTCCACTTCCATGGCTTGGTTCTCCCCCTCCACTTTCTTGACCTGAATAGGTATAATATAAAATAAACTCATAAAATCCCCCTGCAGCATGCAACGGTGTTGTAACAAGTATGGTTACATTCACTGTTTCATCTGGATTAAGTTCGAGGGACATGGGGGATATGGTGATATTAAAGCCTTCTGCATCTGGATTAACAACTAAATAAAATTCATATGTTGCCAGATAATTATTATCGTTTGTTATTGGAAAAAAAAGTTCAAATTCATCTCCAGCAACAATGTCAGCTTCAACTGCATTTATTGTACTTGAAAATACAACTACTATTATTGCCAATGTTATTATATTTTTCATTTCATCAACTTCTTTTATCGGGCATCTGCATGAAGGAAGATGCCACTTTACTATTTGATTTTTTTCTCAATATACTTATGACTATATATAAATGTTCTTATCTGCATATTTTTTCGAAAAAAAGATAATTATTCCTGCAGCACAGTCCCTCTTCTTCTAATTTAAGGGATGGGGGTGGGAATAGGAACAACTGTTGTCAGTTCATGATAAATCAATACAATAGTAATTCCTATTGCAATACCTATGGCTATTCCTGCAATTAAATTTTTAGGATTGATGCCAAGTCGTCCAACAGTTTTCTTGTTATAAGATAATTTGTCATTTTCATAGAATAATCTTAGCAGAACACCATTTTTCGCTTCTTTAGCAAGGTCTATTAACTTATTATAAATCCCCATTACGGACAGGTACTCTTTTTCACAATCAATTAAACTGTCAATGAAATCACTTTCTTCATTTAACTCTCTTTCTTCAACAATGTCTTTTATCGAAGTTATTGTGGTTTTTTTCAATTTGATATCATCATATTCAATGACAGGCTCATAAGTAGTAATATTGTGAGATTGCATGTTTTTTATATCGTTTTTTATATCGGTAATCTTATTGACAACAGATGTTTTTAAATCGCCAACGATACCCACTATTCGTTCTTTGAAAGATTTCATTTCATCAGAAACCTGCTCAGATACCTTTTGAGAAATACTATCAAAAAGCTCCATTTTTAATTCATCGATATCAACAGTGTTTTCCTCATCTTTCATCTGGTCTACTATTTTTCCAACATCGGTAGAGTTAGTTTGTTCAATTGCAAACGGGTCTTTTATTTGACCTTTTCCTTCTTGAATCGGTTCTTCGATGGTTTTGTTATCGCCGTTAGACCCGAACTCCTTTATTTCCACTGGAGGTTTGTTTGATTCATCAACGAGTATATTTGTATCTCCTCTGTTTTTTCTGACATATGTGTTCACACGATTGCGTATAGTTGCAGCCTTCCACATAACTTTTTTAGTCTTTGGGTCTTTCATTTCCTTCAGTTTTTTAATTGCTTCCTCTTCTTTCAAATTAGGGTTGGATGAAAAAATCTTCTCTACCATGTCTTCTAAAGTCATATCGTATTCTCCTTAAATTATCTAATATTTTATTTTTATTATATTAAGTTACCATTTAAAAATCTTTTGGAAACAGTTAAAAACTTGTTGGAGATTGATGCAAAAATATCCAAGGTCTAGTAAGGACATTTTCGCAATTTCCCCAATACCATATATATTTTGTTTTTAAATATCTTTTTGCATTTGCAACTTTGAAAAAAACAAATGCTTTTAAATTACAATTTCATTCATCTTTTTCCACATACTTTTTTTGTACGTGAGGTTGGAACTGGAGAAGTTATATTGGCTATGGAGAAACCATCGAAAAAACCTGACAAAGACCCTGACAGAGCGGGTAAATCACGGGTCGGAATATCGTCAAGAAAGTATGATGTTTATCTTCTTTTAACGAAAGGTTACTTAGACCAAACACAAGTCGCAGGGAAGCTAAGTTTAAGGAGGCAAACGGTAAGTGAACACGTTAAAAATCTTGAGGTTCTTGGGCTTATTGAACCAATAGACCCGAACGGAAATCCAAAGTTTTACAAGCCAACGCCACTGACTCCTGTTGTGTCAGG
>Ga0075122_10000886_pt1 | contig 22445 bp, 27 predicted proteins | sample AntAceMetag02UKB_FD_69790 | JGI IMG/M metagenome (GOLD analysis project Ga0075122, IMG submission 69790) | Saline lake microbial communities from Ace Lake, Antarctica - Antarctic Ace Lake Metagenome 02UKB | ecosystem: Environmental > Aquatic > Non-marine Saline and Alkaline > Saline | place...
AATTGTTTTAGCTGGTATTTTGGTAATATTTACTACTGTAGGTTTCTTTTATCATAGGTCTGGATTATTTTATACAGAACGTCAAGTAGTTACAAATAAAGATCCAATATCTCATGAGATATATACAATGGCAAAAAGGTGGAATGATGAATATAAAACAAAAATTAAATGAATGGGCACATAAGAACGGAAAAAAGAAAGGTATCATTTGTACAATAGTTGCAAGTTGGACTAGGAATAATGATTTCAATAATGTAGATAATCAAAAAGTTTCAGGCGATACTTGGTTCCCTTACAGTATAATCCATGACGGTCCTTTAACTATGGACCAATGTCAAGATAAATATAAACGTGTACATTCATGGGGGATATATCGTTTAATCAAACCTGGTGTATGGTTAGTTAAAAAGTTCATGGGTAAATGGTTAGTTGAAAAGATATATGATTCTCCCTATAATAAGAATTTGGTAGTGTTTGAAACTGCTTTTGAAAAGACAGTTGGTGATTGGTTACTTAATTATCAGTATGATAAAACTCAAATGTCAAAAGATACGTTAGGTATAAAGAAATGGTTTAAGAAAGAGTTTAAAGATGGTACAAAAGAATTTTTCAGGTTAATGAAACGGATAGTAGAAACAGCAATCATATCTGATAGTGCAGTAAGAGAATTCTTTAACGTACTTATGTTTAACATTACAATTCGGATGTCAGAAGCGTATAAGGATAACGAAAAGTTACAACATCTATTTTTCACTCAACGATTTTTTAATGATGTAGACTATTTCAAGATACATGGTACACTTGAAGATTCAATCATATTACCTTTCGATAACGGTAAATATCTGTTTGTTAGAAAAGAACATGCAGTAATCCTTGACAAGTTACCTGACGGTTTTGAAAAGAAAGATATAGTTGATGCACCTAACAAGTTATATGAACGTAACATTAAGAAATCTAAAATTAATAAAAAGAAAATCGGAGGAAACAAAAAATGAGTATGAAAGAAGAGATTAAAAAAGTTAAGAATGGGTTTAGACCAGGTATGGATAAAGCGTTATTAGAACGTGTAAACAAGTTAGAATTGTCACCTGCTAAAGTATTAGAGTTAGAGAAACAACAAGAGTTTGATAGTATTAAAGTTACAAGTTACCGTGCAAAAGTCTTTTTAATGAACGATTCACTTAGACGTATCAGAGATAAGGCATTCATAACGATTGACCAAGGCATATACAATATTAAGAAAATGCGGTTAGCTATAAATCGGTTAGAGATTGAGTTAGCTTCAGGTGACATTAAAACTGAAATCCGTGACGGTGTTACCATGACTAAAGATGAATTAACTTTACATATAGATTTACAAAAGAAAATGACATTTGCTAACTTTAAAGATTTAGTTGTACCTTTAAGTGAACTTGCAGGTGTAGTTGGACATAAGGATATTGCAAGAAATAATGTATATGCAGAACCTGATTTTGATAAATACGTTATTGGGTTAGAATCCGAGTTAAAACTGATAGGTTATAACCTGTTTGAATTATAGAAATGTTATCCAAAATAAAAAAGTTTATAAATGATAAAAAATATAAGTATAAACCTAAAGTAATTGAATATGTTAAAGTGCAAGATTTAAGACGACAAGGAAAAAACGTCATCTGGTTAACTATGGATGTGTTTTGGACTGGTTTACTTGCATGGTACGCAATTAACCATAATAACTTTTTATCATGGGGTTTAAGGTTAATTTTGGTTGAACATTACATTATCCTTATTATTACAAAAATCAAAGAAAAGCATTCAATAAGTTTGAAAGAAAACATATTGGATGAAGTCAAACAGATAAATAATAAGGTAACTAAAATAGAGGGGTTCAATCGAAAATAAAATGGTATTTCAATTTAGCGGTTTATTTGGTAACAGGATAAATGGTAATGATACAGGTCCACACAGACCGTTAATTAACCAATTTCCAGTAAATTCTATATCACACCCTTCAAGGTTAGGGACAGCACAATTCGATTTAAAGAAATTCTGGCACTATTTCAGAAAGAATCCTGAACTCATGTCACCTATTTGGTTAAAGATTAATGATATTGCTGGTGATAGACCTCATTGGGTATCTAATGATGGACTTGAACAACCTTTAGGACGTAACACTGAAAAGAAAGCTAAAAAATTCTGGGTAGAGAATAGAGGTAAAGAAACAATTAAAGCGTTCCTTTTTGATAGATATGTAACAGGTAATGGATATATATGGGTAGGTAAACCTACACTTGAAGAACGGATGAATGCTGTTAAAGAGATTATGGCAGCGTTTAAAAGTAGGTTATCAATTAAAGAATATAATAAAGCTTTATTACTTAAATCTCAAGATGAAGATTTAAAGTTACCTAAAAAGTTCGATTATGTTGCAAGTAGTTCAGTCCAGATAGAATTTGACAATTATGAAATCTTACAATACGTTCAACAAGTTTCAGGTATAAGGAAAAACTTTACACCGAAAGAGATTATCCATTCTAGGTTAATGACAATTGACGGACAAGTTGTAGGTTTTACACCTATAGAATCGTTATGGGCAGAGATTTCTTTATTATGGTTAGTTAAAGGTAACATGATAGCTGTAATGGAAAACGGTGGTTCACCTGATACTGCAGTAGTTATGGAAAATGAAATTGCTGGTGGACCTAACCATAAATATTTAGTTGATGTATTAACAAAATATAAATCTGTCAGGCAACGTCATGGAATGTTAGTCCTTACAGGTAAAGCTAACTTTGAAAAGATTGGTTCAGAAGTTTCAGATTTACAATATAAAGAATTAGCTTTATACATAACTTCACAGATTGCATACGCTTTACATATGCCAGTTACAAGGATACCTTATTTGATAGGTTCAAGTGCAACTAACGGTGACAGTGGCGGTTTATCAGAAAGTGGATATTGGAAATCATGTTCAGAAGAACAAGATGAAATTGAAGATTTATTGAATACTCAATTGTTCGGTCCTTTAGGATGGTGGATACGGTTCCCAAGAGGGTATAAACAAGATGAAGTTAGAGAATCTCAAACTAATAGTATGAATGCTGATACTATAACGAAATATCAATCTATTGGTAGAGAGTATAAGAAGAAACCTACACTTACAAAAGTTAATCAATTAATCAACTTTAAAGATGATGATTGGGAAGATATACCTGAAGATGAATTACTTGATCCTTTAGAAAAGACAGGATTAATGAACCAGAATATGTTAAGTACTCTTAATACTGAAAAAGAACCAGATAACCGTAAACGTGCAGACACAAAGAAGAATGTAGCAAATCAGAAAGGAGCAGAGGAAGCTGGGGTATAATTCAATGTATCTTACATTTATAGTTGACATTAAACGGTTCATAAGAGAATATTCTATTTGGCGACAAGGTACAAATAAAGATGACCTTGTTGAATGGTATATGATTTCTAAAGATACAATACGAATGATTATTACTGCCAATTATCGGAATTATATGTTTGAAGGTAAATATAAACAATTACCAGAATCCGTTAAAATGATGATACTACCTGACGGACAAGTGTTAGGTATATTCAATCCTGAAAAACCTAAAGAAGATATGAAACCTGAACCTATAAAATTACAGGTGAATGATTAATGCCAGGCGGTAAAGGTGAAATCAGAGAATATCCAACCTATGTTCAATTAGTAGGTTTTTCTGGTAAAGATGTTTTAAATATTTTATCAGGTTATGCTGCTTCTGAAACCGATGCAAGTAATGGTGGTTATTCTTATTTTGGTTTTGAATCTGTTGATGGTAACTGGTACATTATGAAAAAGACGTTAGGTATTTTATCTTCTATCAGATACCTTAAAGGTGATTCTGATTTAGCAACTACATGGGCATCACGTACAACTGAAACTTATGATACATTTGCAAATACATTCGGATGAAAAAAATAAATATACTGTGGATAATTGTATTATTAATTCCTTTAGTTTATGGAGAATTACAATTACCTTTCTTTCCTGACCTTAATCCATTTACAGGAACATTACAAACAGTAACTCCAGTAAATAGTTCAGTTGATATGTATTATGATAGTAACGGTATTTTAACAATTAACCAATCTTTAATATATAATAATATGTCAATTCAATACGGTAAGAATACATCTTATAAACCCTTTAGTCTAAGTTCTAATGGACATCAACACGTAGCACTTACTCAACCAAGAATAGAAGATACTAATACATGGAATACTACTGCACAAATGATAACTGCCGCAAATTCAACAGGGTTATTAATCAATTGGACTACAATAATTTCTGATACAAATACATGGAATACGTCTGCTCAAATGATAAGAGCTACACAAGATACTTTTGTAAATAAGACTGGCGATTCAATGAGTGGAGATTTAGATACATCTGGATTAATTGATACTAGTAATTTAGTTGGATTTGAATTTGCTTCAAGTTTCTGGCCATTCCATGCAGATACAGCTTTAACAGCAGGATTTGATACTGGTGCAATGTTCAATCTAACACAAGCTAGTTATGAATTATGGTTATTTAGGGGATGGACAGGTGTAGAACAATTTTGGAAATGGGATACATCTAATGGTATAGTTAATCAAACTGGAAAGTTAGAAGTTGAAGGTAACATATATTCACCTGGAGGAACTATTTGCGACGCTACTAATTGTTTGAATACGGTGAATACAGTTAATACAACTGCACAAATGATAACTGCATCAAATTCAACAGGTTTACTTATTAATTGGAGTACAAAAATAATTGATACAAACCTTTCACATGGTGGTGGTGTAGATGGACATATAGTTTCTAACAGTTCTTTTAAAACATCAAATGTTGTTGCTACAGAATTTACTACTTTACAAAGTGTATGGGCGTTTGCTTACGCATCTGGTCTTACTGGCGGAACTAATACAGGTTTATATTTTGATGCAATAGGTGGAGAATTAGGTTATCAATATTTAGGTACTTATTTTTGGAAAACAAATTTATTTGGTACAACAACAACTCTTGGAACTAGTTTTGATACAGAAATGGTTTTTTCTCCAGGTGGTGCTAATACAGGAAGTTTTAAATGGATGGAAGATGAAGATTATTTTAAATCTTCTGACGAATGGATATTTGAAGATAATGTAAATGTAAGTGGAAACATAATAGGTAATCAAATATATGGTGAAATGTGGTATCATAATCATACAGCTACTAATCTTAATTTTGCAGTTGATGGAACATATTATTTATTGTTTTTTAGAAATTCAACATTAAATGGATTTACATTTGATGGCTTAAATAATTTAACCGCATTAATTGCAGGTAAATATAAATCATGTTTTATGGCATCAGGTGACGGACAAAACAATCATGAATATTATACATCTGTATTTGTTAATGAAATAAATCAAGACCAATGCGAAGCCCATAAAAAAATGTCTGCTGGTGGAGATATAGTAACACAAAATGGGTGTTGTTTTATTGATTTAACAATTAATGATAAAATAAGTTTACGGTCAGCAGATATAGGTTCAACAGGTACAGGAAACTATTATAGTTCAAATATTAATTTAGTTCGGATAGGTGATACATCTTGAAAATATATTTATTATTATTAATTTTATTGATTCCTTTAGTTTCTGGTAGTGATGATAATTTATCAATTAATTATGGAAAATATTATGAAACTGGAGAATATCTACCTTTTGCAGTAAATGAACAAGGTGCGCAAATATTTGATATTAATATGTTAAATGTATCTGTAGGTAATTTAACTTTAATTGATAACGGATGTATTGTATTTACAGACGGAAGTATCCAATGTTCAGTAAGTGCAGTTAATAGAAGTGATTGGCATCAAATCACAAGTAAACCATTCAGTTATTTAACACAAGATTTCCAAGTAGATTCTGATTATTTAAACGTTAATGGAACTTGGATGAATGCAACTATAAGAACAATTGCAAACCAAGATAATTTAACTATTGTTAATTATAAGGGTTTAAATGCTTCAGGGATTGACGGTGCAACAAGTAGAGTATTAAATGTTACAAAGTTTGCAGATATGATTGCACTTGATAATGTACTTCTACAACCTGTTTTAGATTATGTATCTACTATTGGACAAGTATTATTTTATGTTTCATTAAATGATACTTCTAATATAACTGTATGGTCATTACGTGCAGGTTCAACTATTGCTAATGTAAGTTCAGTATTAGCACAAAATGTATTCTTACAAGACATTGCAGAGTTTTATATTGGAACTCAAGCAGAAGGTGCTTTTGCAGAAATTGGAAATAGACTTGGACAATTATCTACTGGAAATTATACTACAGTATGGCGTGATCCAGTTAAATCTAAAACTGTTGCTACCCCACCAGTTGCACCAGATACTGATGATAGATATATTGTACCTTATGCAGTTGCAGGAGATTGGTACGGTGCTGCAGGTGAATGGAATTATCGACAAAAGATTACTTTAGAATCTGATTATGTGTTAAGTAATAAAACTAATTTCGCAATTTCATTAAAAATTGATGATGCATTAAATAGTGTATTCTCTCATGCATTAGATAACGGTAATGATATTGTATTTGTATATCAAGATAAAACTACTAAAATGCCACATGAATTAGTAAGTTTTAATACTACTAGCGGTTATGAATTTTTAGAAGCGTATGTAAATGTAACAATGTTAAATACATCAACTGATACAACAATCTATATGTATTATGGAAATGCTGCAGCAACTCCACAAGAATCAAGAGAATCAGTTTGGGAAAGTGATTACAAAGGAGTATTCCACGCAGATATGTATAATTCTAGTCATTTTAACGATTCTACAAGTAATAACTATTTTGCCCAATCATTTGGTTATCCTGACCAGTTAGATGGTATTATGGGAAAAGCACAATATTATGACGGTGTAAATGATTATGCAAATACTACTATTGATACAAAATTATCAGACGGTTCATTTACAGTTTCTGCATGGTTAAAGGATACAAATACTGGTAGTCAATATATCATGGCACAAGCACATACTACTGGTGGATATAGTTCAGATTGGATTTACGGTTATGGACTTAATGGTATTTGGATGCGATCAAAGATAATCACTGGTGGAAATATTATGGCTGATGGTGATTGGCATAAAATGGATGTGGTATTTGACGGTACTACTTTATATTTATACATTGACGGAGAATTGTATGGAACTCCAGTAACTCCAACAGGATACGGTGCAGTTTCAAGTTTATATATGTTTACTAGAGGAGATACCCTTTACCGATATAAAGGTACAATTGATGAAATTAGAATATCCACAACTAACCGTAGTGCAGAATGGATTAATCTTACTTATAACATGATTAAGAATTATGATACGTTTGCAACATTTGGTGTAGAGGAAATAAGTTCTGCTACTGCTACTGAATGGACAGGAAATATAGATTCTATCACTCAATACAATGGAAGTAATTGGACTTTTAGTGTACCTTCAGAGGGATGGGCTACTACGGTTCTTGATGAAAATTTACAATATTGGTGGAACGGTTCAGATTGGATAATTGTAACTTCAGGAATACAACATAAAATATTGCCTGACCTTGTAGGATGCGACACAGAAGGTAATTGTGTACATTTTGAAACTGTTGCTCAAATGATTGCCGCAACACGTTTAGCTACTAATGTACAAAGTGGATTAATGCCTGGTGGTAAATTAGATTATTGGGACAGTTCATTCCATGCTGGAGATTCATTAACTTCTGATTTATTCATTGAAACTGCTACACCACAATTAGTTTTACAAGATTCTGATGATGATACTGCTTATAGTATATTCTATGATACTGGTAATGATTATTTGAACATCACATACGGTAGTGTAACAGAAGGAACTTATACAGGTGTAAAAGATTCTGCAAAAGTGTTTATTGACGGTACTGTTAGAAGTACATCTTCAGTAGTTACAGGTTCAAGTTATAGTGGGGAAACAATATCAGGTCAAGCTAATTTAATCATGTATATACTTTCAGGTACAACTGCAAGGATATTACCATTTGACGGAAGTTCATATTATGATTTGGCTATTGGTGATTGGGGTGGTGGCAATCCAAACATTATGTTAAAAACTGGTGGTAATGTTGGAATTAATAAAGGTACACCTTCAAGTACGTTAGATGTTGGTGGAACTATAAAATCGGATAAAGATATTAATGCAAGTAATGTAGTTTGTGACGGTGATGGAAACTGTTTAAATACTGTAAATACATATAATACTTCTGCCCAAATGGTAACTGGTGCAAATACAACTAATCTTTTAATTAATTGGAATTCAACAGGACTTATAAGAAATTGGTCAGGTGTTGGAGATACTAATGAAAGTACAAGAATTGGACTTTTAGAAACTGCATTAAGTAACAATGCAACTAAGTTAGATTTACTTAACGAAACTGTAAAACTCATTAATTTCATAGTAGATACTAACCTTTCACATGGTGGAGGTATTGACGGACATATAGTAACTAATAGTACATTAAAAACATCTAATAGTATAGCAAATGAATTTGCAATTGCACAAAGTGTATGGGCATTTAAATATGCAGATGGTACAGGTGCAGATAATACAGGACTTTATTTCAATATGTCTTCAGTTGCTATTGAATTTAAAATATTAGGTGCTACTAAAATGTCAGTTAATATAGCTGGTTTATTCAAAACTGGTGATGGATATTTTGGTAATACAGGAGATTCAAGTATATTCATGTCACCTAATGGTGATAATACTGGAGAACTTGAATGGGGAGAAGATGAAGATTATTTTATAATGCATGATGATATATTAATGGATAGCACTAGTACAATAATGTTTAATACACAAGAAAATAATATAAGTTCAAACGGATATGATATGTTTATCAATACTGACCATACTCTCATATTAGATTCTAATGTAAACGTAACAGGTGATTTATATATAGATTATCTTAATGCAAAAACTTTTGCATCAAATACAATAGTTGTAAATGATACTAATTTTGTAGTTTCAAGACCATTTGGTGGTAGTGTAAAAGTATCAATTGGTCAAGGTAACAGTGACGGTGTTGGTGATATGCTAACTGTTAATGGAAGTACCTTAATTAAAGATGACCTTAACGCAACAGGTGATGTTACTTTTGGTGGTGATGTTAAAGTATTTGGAAATATAAATGGTACAACTTTGTATAGTAATGCTACATGTACTATTTTAAGTAGTCCTGATGGTTCAAACACATTTGAGGTGTGTAACGTATGAAAACTATAATGTATATAATAATTGGATTAATCTTGATCAGTTCAGTGTTTGGATTTAATACGTTTAATAACCGTCAAGATGCAATTCATAAATTTAGTACAGATATAACTCAATATTATTCAGATGTAAATTATGGTTTAAAATCTGCAATATACGATTCAGAAATGATATGTGATATGACCTTAAATGAAGAAACCTATTGTTACGTTATTGTTAATACTACTTTAAAAGGTGAATTTGAACGATTAACTATTTATGTAGATGAAACTTATACGAAAGAACAAGTCCAACAAAAAGTAGATTTAATGGTAGATAAACATTTCAAAAGTATTATACCAAAACCTAACGTTAAATATGTAATTAATTTAAATTTAACAGGTGAAGTAATCTTTAAACAAATTATAAAACCAGTACCAGAACCTATTGAAATAGAAACGTATTGTTGTATGTTAAGATGGGATGATCCTTATGAATGTCCTGACGGTTTAAGTGGTGGTAGAGGAACTAGATGTTATTATAATGATAAATCTAATTGGTACTATTGTGTAGATGGATGGAAGTTATGTGAATGAGAGATAAACCACATATAAGAATGAGACCGTATTCACGTGCAGTTGAAACAGAACGTATACGTGAAGAAATCAATGAAGCATTAACATTCAATGCAAAACTTCATGGGATTAAAGATAGAATAGATTTATATTGTGCTTACTGTGACGATTTCCAACAAGCAATACCTATTGGTGATTATAAAGATAAAGATAAAGTAGTAGCTAATGGGTATGTGTGTAGTGTATGTGGAGATTCAATTACAAAACTATTATGAATTGGAGGTGATTGATATGGCAAGAAGAGATGGAACAGGACCAAATGGAAGAGGTCCAAAAACAGGAAGGGGAAGAGGAAATTGTTAATTAATTTAATTTAATCATCCTTAACGATAAATCATCCTACCTGGTAGGATAATCAAAAAGCTTATAAAGTATTAAAATAAAGAACTATATATGATTCATTTTAATAGACGATAAATATTGCTATTAGAGGTGTACAAAAATTCCAAAAATAAAAAAAGATAAAAGTAATCATAAAGAATATCTTTGTTTAAGAGGAATTAATGTAAAAGAGGAAGATAATTCTATTGTTGTTACTGGTTTAGCAGCAACTACACATCCAGATAGAGTAGGTGACATTTTATCAAGAAATGTATTAAATCAAATCTCTGAAAAGATTAATGATACTTCATCGTCAGGTGACGGTATAGGGTCAAGTAGGTCTGTTTCTTTATATCATGATTGGGTAACTGAAAACGACCCTAGTAAAGATGAAGCAGGATTCATTAAACCTACGTCTAAAGTAGTTGAACTTGATGATGGTCACTACGGTGTAGAAGTGGAAGTTGAAGTTAACAAATTCTATAAAGGTGACATATCACCAGATGAAATTAAGTATAGGATTGAGAATGATGCAATTGCAGGATTTTCAATTGAATATAATAATAATGAAGATAATACACGAACAGTTAACCATAACGGTGAAGATTTTAGATTCATTGAAGAGTTAACTGATTTTAGTGGAATTGGTTTTGCTCGTGCAAGACGTATAGCTAACCCACATGCGGTAATCTATAAAGAAATCGAAGATAAAATAAAAAATAAGGAGGTCATTAATATGACTGGAAATGAAAAAACAAAAGAAGAAGTACCAAAGGTAGAGGAAAAAACTCCTGAACCTGAAGCTCCTAAAGTAGAAGAAAAGGTAGAGGAATCAAAAACCGAACCTGAAGTAAAAGAAACAATCTCTGTCAAAGAAATCCTTGAAAGTAAAGAATTCAATGCAAAGATTGATGAAGTATTAGAAGTAAAATCTAAAGTAATAAAGAAAAATGATGGTGGTGAAAAACCTATGGATCAAGTACAATTATGTGTAAAAGAAATGAAAGAATCTTTTAATAAAAGAGATATGGTTTCATATACTGAAGCAGGGATGCGATATATTCAAGAAAAAGAAACTGAATTAATGTCACAGTTTAAAACAACTGGAATCCCATTAAATACAACGATACAAACCAAATGTATAAACAGAACTAATGGTGCATTCGGTATGGGTAAACTTCAAATCAAAAGTACTTTACAAACTAAAGATACTCTTGATACTACAACTAACCCAAGTTCATATCAACAATCTCCAGTAGAGTTTGCAGATGTATATGTACCAGGACTTGTAGATACATTCAATAACCAAATTAGCTTCTTTGGTGCATTACCTAAAAAGGATAATATTGTTGGTGGAATGTATTACGGATGGAAAATGAAAGTTGCACAAGATAGTGGCTTCTCAGTTGATCCTAACGATACAGCAGTAATCAAATATCCTGTAGAAAAAGAGAATTATCGTACTCAAATCAAAGTATATCGTCCAGGTATCTCTGTAACTGATTACACACTACATCACAGTTCAAGAGCATCTCTTGGTGATTTATTCCAAGGTGAAGTTGATTCTGTAATGGGAGATTTGATGAAAGATATTAACAAGAACTTATTTCAAGGTAACGCTGATGCAACTAATAACAAAGTGTTAGGTTTACTTGCAGTAGCTGACAGTGCAACATATACCGAATTATATGGATACACTAGAACTGCAGCAAACAGACTATCACCTGATAGTGCAGCAGAAACATATGAAAACACAGCACGTCCTATAGCAGCAACCGCAATTAGATACGCTTTACGTAGACCTGAAATTGAAGGTTCAATGCGAAGTAATTTGAGAATAATTGTTGGACCAAAACAACGTGACCAGATATTTAATCTTGAAGATACAGCAATCAGATATAAGAATGACCCTAATTTTGGATTTTTTGGTAATCCTGCATATGATGGAGTACCAATAATAGTTGATGTAGATTGTCCAAATGACCAAATGATAGTAAGTGACTTTGAAAGTAATTACATTGTTGTAAGTAAAGGACCTACACTAACTGGATTAGCAAAAGTTGGTGCAGCTAAAGAAGCATACATTGAAATATATCTTGCACATGTATATGAACAACCAAGACGTATATTCATTGAAGATGGACTAAAATAAGGTGATATAAATGGCAACTGCATATGCATATACTGCTTCAAATGTAAAAGTTAATAACCAATCCCTTTCACCAGAAGGGAAGGTTAAAGTTCTTTCAACTAATAACTTTTCTGATGGGGACACTATTAGAGTTAAGAAATATTCTGGTTTATCTGTAGTTGCTTTAGGTATCTCTCATGAACAAGGTACTTTAAAAGGAAGTGTTACAACTGCGGATAATGTAATAACAATATCAAAAACTAATGTTGTAGCATCAACAGCAAGTGCTGTTTTTAAAAGAATGAATGTAATATATACATACATGAAGGTGAACTAATATGGCAGCTACAGCATATCAATCAACAGCAACCACTGTAAAAAGGAATGACGAATCTTTATCTCAAACAGGTATGGTACGAGTTATTTCAACTAACAGTTTTGCTACTGGTGATTCAATTAGAGTAAAGAAATATAAAGGATTATCTGTAGTTTTAGTTGGTATAACTTCAGATAGAGGTAATGCAAATACTACTGCTACTGTCGCAGATAATATTATAACAATTACCGATGCTTCATTAGTGGCACCAGCAGCAGCTAATAGTATAAAAGTAAATGTGTTATATACATATTTAAAGGTGAGATAAAATGGCAACAGCATACGCATATACAGCAACTGGAGTTAAGAATTTTGACATCTCTACAAATAACGAAACTCAAGTAAAGTTAGTTTCAACTAAAGATTGGCACGGAAGTAGTGCAGCTAATGGATTTGATAATAAAGCAGATTCAATAGTAGTTAAAACTAATAAAGGATCTTCAGTAGTAGTTTTAGGACTTTGGTCAGTAGCAGGATGGGGAAGTAATTATTCAACTGCATTAGTAAGTAATAATAATGTAATATCTGTTATTTCATCTCAAAGTACAGTTGGGAATGCAGCATCAACTAATGGAGATAATAAAAGACTTAACGTATTATATACCTATTTGAAAGTAAACTAGAGGTGGTTTTGATGTATAAAGCAAAACACAATTTTTTGTGGTATAAAAGTGGGGAAGAGATTAGTGATGAACTCATTAAACAACATCCTCACTGGAAACCTAATTTTAACTATTTAGGTAAAGATGAAACTGAAACAGTAACAGAAACTAAAGATGATTTAAGTTTCGATTTAAACGGTGACGGTATAGTAGATAAGGAAGATAGAAGTATCGCTGCTAAAGTTTTAAGAAGTGGTTCCAGAAAAAAAGGTAAACGAAAATGAATGAACTTGAACGATTGTTGTATAATAAACTAAATGATGGTATTTTTATTAACCATTTTAATGCTCATGTTAGTACCGCAAATCATGCTACAAGTTCATTAGCAACAGTTACAAGTGTAAGTAAACATACATTTCAATTTACTAAATTGCCTACATCTACAAATTCCGCAACTGAAGTAATTGAAGGTAGTCTTGATAGAACACATTGGACAAGTTTAACTGCAGATTCATCAGTTTTAGGTGATAGGATAGTTATATTAAATAATAAGTATAGATATATTCGTGTAGCATTTAAAGGTAATAATCATACTGTAACCTCAGCTTATTTAGGTGGTTATTAATTTACGGAGTTGTTAAACTAAGATGGCAACTACATCATTAAATTATATATCAACATTAGATTTAGCTAAATTTATGAGTCTTGAAGGTACTATACCTAGCAGAAAAGCTATTGGTCAAGCTCGTGTAGTTGAAACAGTAGGTGCAGGAAATACAAGTAGAACTGCCTTTTATCTTGATAACGCTTATGTAATTAATAATTCTTATACTATTTCTAAAGGTACCCAAAGTACTGCATTAACTGCATTAAATGAAAGTACCCATTATACTTTAGATAAAGATTTAGGTGAAATCACTTTAACTGCAAATGGTGTAACTACAGTAGCTGGTCAAAACATATACGCTAAATATTCTTATATTAATGTAGGTGTAACAGATTCACAATTTAATGAAGCTGTTGATAGGGCAGAGAAAGAAGTTGATACACGTACAAATAATCATTTCGCTAATGGAACTGAACCTACACCGAATTATATAATAGTTCAAGATGAAAAGCAAACTGGTAAAGGACATTATAATCGTGACTATTTCACAGAAAACAGACCAATACCTAACATAAAAACAGCTTTAATTAATTCAACAGGCATAGGTAATGGTAATGTAACTGTACTTACAACTAACGGATTTAGTACTGCTGGAACGTTTGGTATGGGTACAAGTAAAGTTAAATATGCTGGTAAGGTAGGTAGTGCATTCACAGGTTGTGCAGGAGTATCTTCAGTCCATGCAACAGGTGTAAGGGTATTACCTTATGTAATTGAACAATCAATAACTTCACAAGGTACAGTACCTACCTGGGACGTGTTAGAAGTTGATAAAGATTATGACCTTGTTAATGATACTGGTAAAGTTAATGTTTTAAAAGATACACCAAGTTCAGACGTGATTTATGCTGATACTGCACCCTTATTCATGGTGCCTAACAGGTTAAGAATTTCATACGTTTATGGTAATACTACAATTCCATCTGACATTAAAAGGTTAACTTTAATGATAGCATCAAAGGATATTATGCATATGATAGTTAGAAGTTCACATGCATCAGGAGAAAATACATTTGTACCATCAATGATTAATGTAGATGATGATTGGATAGAACAAACAATATTACGATACAGGAATTATCGTGCAACAAATATATAATTACCTGTGGGGATTATATGTGACTGAGGTCAAATAATGGAACGAATAACTAAAAATAAATTAATTACAAATGCATATAACAATATTTATGATACTGTTAATAACCGTTCTAATATAGCTGACCCTCGTGACCCACAAGGGTTAAACATTCGAGATTTCATTTATGATTCTGATCCATTTGAAAAAGGATTAAATTTTAATGGTATGCCATACATAGTATTATTCTTTCCTACAATTGAACAGATGGAACAATCAGTTAATGGTAAACATAGAATAATCATGTGGACACAACGTATCCTAGTCCGTACAGTAAGAGATGGTAGTAGCGGTGCAAGTCCAATTACAGGCAGAACTGACTTGTTTAATATCACTGACGATTTGTTTGAAACTTTTAATAAGAAAACAGTTAAAGATAATTTAGCTAACAATTTCATGAATAAACTTACTCTTACCCAAACTGATACTAGAACTGATAATATCAATGAACGAGAAATCTATGAATCTGAACTTGAACTTACATATATGCAACGGATTGAGGTTAGTGAATAGAATGGTACAAGCAGTTAGAGTTACAGGATTACAAAGTTTAAGGAAACGGTTAAACAATGTAAGAAAGTTACCTAAAAAGATTAATGATGTAAATTTCCAAATGGCTAAATTAATTCAACGTAATTTACGTGTACAATTAACAAGAAATAAAACAATATGGCGAAATAAGTTATGGAACAGTATCCAAGCAAAACGTAAATCTAAAAATATAAGTGTAGTTACAATGGCAAAAGAGGGGATATATTTAGATAGTATGCAACCTCATTATGTAAAACTTAAACGTGGAAGATTGATTAGAAAATGGGCTTTAGAAAAAGGTAAACCAGGTGTACAGAAAATAGCTGCAAGAGAAGGTTCAATATTTGTAAAACCACACCCCTTTATAGATGTAGCATTATCAAAATCATTATCAAAGTTAAGTCCGAATTTAAGACGAACGGTAAAACAAACCATAGGAGGTTAAAAATGGTAAAATATAAACATACAAATGTAGGTGGTGGTGTAGCAGTAATAAATCACAATAATGTGTATAAAGTGTTAGATCATGGAGAAAGTGTAATACTTGAAAAGAATTTTAATTCAAACCCGTATATTACGGTAGAAAAGGTAGAAGAAAAAATAATAACTAAAACAATTAAAGGTGATAAATAATGGCAACAACAGCAATTCCCGATACATGGACAGAATTCTGTTTAGTAGGTGTAATTCCAGATGGTGATAGTGAAGTACAATTTGGAGCATTTACTGAAGATATTTCTGCTATGGATTTCGGAGAAAAAGACATTGAAGGTATCCCTTTAGTCAATGGTGGAAGAGTAACTAAAAAAGTTCCAATGACTGATGAAAGTATAACTTTAAAGGTATATCCAGTAACAGCGAAGAGTGATGGTACAGGAGTAATCCAACATTTCCATCCACAAACAGTAGCACGTGCAGGTAGTCCAATATCTATATTAAACTCTAACAGTAGAGATAAACATAAACTAATATTCTTATGGGCAACGAAATTACCTTCAGCAGCGTCAACTATACCTCGTGGTGAAGCATCATATAGAATGCAAGTTATTAATGCATATATGACAAGATGTGTACCAAGTTTTGATGATAAGATTAAAAGTTCAGAAGTAACTTTTAAATGGGTACCGTTTAACAAATCTGGTTCAGCTAACAAGAAAGAAGAATCATGTACAAGTACATCAACAGCTTCATTAACTACAGTTACAACTTCAGCTACCTCATTTTGAGGATTAGCTATTTTTTTTTATTTTAATTAAATTGAAACAGGTGAAAAGGAAATGGAAATAAATGAACAGATAGAAAACATTAAGAAAATCATATCTGACCCTAACAAGATAGTTATAAGTAGAATCCCTTCTAAGACTAAAGAAATGTTTAAAGATTTTGCATATAGTGAATTCATGGGAGATTATGGAATGGCACTTAAACATTTATTAGACTTTTATATTGGTTTAATTCCGAAAGGATGGGAACATTTAGAATATGAAATTGAAAACATTAAAGGTCAGATTGAAGAATTGAAAAGTAAAGTAGTTGAAAAGAAAGAAGAGAAAGTTATAAGGTCTGTTAGTGGACAACGAATAGGAGGACAATAAAAATGAGTAAATTTAGTAAACATATAGGAATCGGGGAACCGTTAATAATTGACAAAGAAGAATTTATACTTAAACCGTTAGGTACAGAACAGTTACCATTATTTTTTAAGGTAATGAAAGCGTTCAGTGGTGCTAAAGAAGGTGGTACAACTGAAGATATGATGAAGAATGTAGATGATGCAGGATTAAAAGCCATGCAAGATATAATTGAATTAACACTATCTAATAGCTTCCCAGATGAACCTGAAGATGAACGTAAACAGTTCGGATTAAAGTATATGCAAGTACTTTTACCTAAAATCATGGAAATCAATTCAGTTAATACTGGTGGAGAACAAAGTAAAGCTGATAGAATTAAAACGTTAACTAAACGATGATTAATCCCCTTGAACGGATTAAAGGTAACGTAAGTGGTAGTAAAGAGTTTAAAGTTGATGACCTTATCCAAGTCAGGCACGATATGATGTGTGTGTATGGATGGATAAGTCAAGATGAATTTAAGAAATTACCTATCCCTGTAATATGGGATTTACATAAATTAGTCCAAAAGGAGAAAAAGATAATGTATAACACATATCAAGCGACAATGGGTGCTGCAGGAATGAAAAAGAATCAAATTAGTGAGGTATTCAGATAACTATGGCAACTGTTACCGAAACTGTTAAAGTTATATTAGAAAATGTAGTAATTGGTATAGATAGACTTAAAGAAGAAAACAAAATTATGCAAAGTTTTGCTAAGAATTTAGGTTTAACAGAAAAACAGATGGGGTTAAATAAAAAACAATTAGTTTCTGCTACTAAATCAATAATTAGAAATCAAAGATTCATGGTTGGTATGAGAGAACAATATGATAGTTTTGGTGGTTCACTTCGTATGGGTCAAGAAAATTGGTCTAAATTTAATAAAGTAGGTGGAAAGTTTAATACACTTGGTGCCCGTGTTGGTAATAGTGTAAGAAAGATGACACATGGTCTTAAAGGGTTCCGTATGGAAATGTTAGGTGTAATGTTTTTTGGTATGGGTATGACACGTTTATTTAAAGGAATGTTACGTCCAGCAGCAGAACTTACTGGTATGTTTGATTTATGGAGAGTTACTATGCAAATCTTGTTTTTACCAATAATGTTAGCAATATTACCTTTATTCATAACTTTTGTTACTTGGATAATTAATTTATCTGAACGTACAAAAAAGATGATTGGAATATTCGTAATTATTGGATTTGTTTTAGGATTATTTTTAACTGTTGTTGGTACTTTGGCTTTAGGAATTGGGTCAATAATTTTAGTATTTGGTGGAGCAATAGCTTCTTTAATTACGTTAGGAGTTAATATTATCAAAGTTGGTTCTATTATTGGTGGAAAAGTGGGTGCATGGATTACTGGATTCTTTTTATTCTTAGGTACAATTAAAGGTGTAGGTGCAGCATCAGAATTTTTAAGTGGGGTATGGGAGAAGATAAATGCAAGTTTTGTTAAAAGTACAATAATTAATTCAATCTTAGAAAAAATGGGTATCCAGATTGATGAAGGAAGTACATTCGTTGATACATTTAAACAAATAATATCAGATTCTTTTGATAGTATTGCCGAGAAGTTAGGGTTTGGTGAAGATGCTTGGGAAGATTTAAAGACAAAAGTTTCTGGTGTAATAGATGATTTACTTGAAAAATTGGGTTTAACCCCAAGTGAAATATCTTTACAATTAGGTATATGGAGATTGAAATTTCTTTTATTTAAGAAGAACCTTGAAGATGATTTTGATGGAATGAAAGAAAAAATAGATGAATTCATTAAAGAATTTGAAAAAATAGCTGACCAAATCGAATTGGATTTACCTACTTTTGTAGAACTTGCTAACACTTTTTTGAAAATTGCTGATTCGTTAGTTAAGATGTATAATGCAGCTAAAAAAGCTTATGATATTATGTCAAGACCAGGTAATTGGTTAAGGGGAGTAACTGGAGGATTAACAGATACCTTTAGTAGAGCAGGTGTTCCAGGTGTACCTTCTGGTGGTATGATGAATGATTTTTTAATGCGACCAGGACAATCACCAGTTCCTTTTAGTCCTAATGATACTATAATTGGTTCTAAAGGTGGTTTAGGTGGTGGCGGTTCAGGAGTAAATATAAATCAAACAGTTAATGTTACAGCATCAAATAAGGATGAAATTTCACGTTTAATTGATGATAATAATAAAAAGTTAGTTGATGATGTAAGAAGAATGTCTAACATAACAGGTGGATAGAATGGGCGTATATGATAATATGGAATTAGGAAAAGTAAGTCACAGTTCAGTTACTATTGGTACAACAATGGATGAAGAATTATTTAGTAAAAAGTTAATACCAATAACTCCACCTGTATCTTCAGCTAATTGGAATCCTGGTTCAGATAATACTAATGATACTTTAATCGTAGATTTATTAATGGTAGAAAAACGGTTTAATATTGATGGAGTTTTAGATACAGATTCAACTTATTCAGCTACAACTAAAAAGACTAACCTTAAATTATTATTTAATGCAGGTGGTGTAGTTAGAGTTAAATTTAATAATGAATCATTTACAGCTAATTTTGAAAAGTTAGCTATTACACGTAAACCTTCTGATGGTACTGAACCAGTTGAAGGTGAACATGGTTATGATGTTAAGTTTAGTTTAATGAAAGGGAACAATATTTAGACAATGGCAACTAAAATAACGTTAGGAACATTGATACTGGTTATACTTAGTGCTAGTATTTATATCATGTTACCTGACCAAGTTCGGTTAGATTTTGAAGATACTAGAACTTTATTCAAAACGTATGATGGTAGTTCTTGGCAACTTGAAGGTAAAGAGTATGTTAGAGTATTTGACGGTACTAAAAAGATGTTAGCTAAAGACCGTGACGTTAGATACGTTATAGGAACTTATGATACTACTGTTATCCGTACTGCTGATATGTATAGAGATGACGTATTTGTTAAAGAAACGTACACTTTTGATAATAATGTAATAGATATTAAAGATGTACCAATATCACATGAAATATGTTTTTATAACGCTACAGGAAAAATCTTTGAATATCTTATTACAGATATATTATATACAGGTCCAACAATGGATATATCAAGTCCTTTTGAATTTAGTGATAATATGAAAGTTACTTTTGATGAAGGATATTATAGAGCTAAAGTATATCAACAGAAATCTCCTGATAAGATTATAGTTCGGTACAGGATAGATTCTGATTATGAATGTTTTAATGTAAAATTGTTTGATCCACCAAGTACATTAGTTACAGATTTAAAAATCTTTTATGACTTTGAAAATAATTTTAATGATACGTCAGGAAATGATTATGACGGTATTGCTGGGGATTCTTGGCAAATGTCACAAGGTGCAGAAGGGTTAGGTATAGGTTGGGAAATTACAGATACACATGGAACTATTAATACCACATTCGGTAGATATACTGCTATGAACGCATCATATACGGTTTCATTTATGGTAAATTGTACTACTATTGATGATGGTGATTCATTTTACTTTTTAGGTAAAGGATTTACTAATTATTCACAACTTAATTGGGCTACATTATCAGGTAAATTTATAATTGAACGTAATACTGCCGCAGGTGCATGGACATATAGTGTAGAAAATATTGCACTTGATGAAAAGTTAGAAGCTGGTTGGACTCATGTATTAATTCAACAAGGACCAGGAAGTCAACCTTCAACTGCTGCATGGTTTGATGGAGTTAACCAAACCTTAGCACAAACTAGTTCAGGCAATCCAGGTAATAGCAAATATCCAGCTAATCATCACGTTGCAAGGTTTGACAGTTCAGGTTCTCCTGAATGTTTATTTGATAATTGGGGATTTTGGAATAGAACTTTAACAGCATCAGAGATTAGTTCACTTAATACAAGTCGTGGTGGTTTAGTCCCTAATTTAATTGAAGGTACATTAGATACTTTATTACTTAACGGTTTAGCTTCTAATAGAAATATAGAAATTAATACACCTATCAATATTACAACTAATAATACACTTAGTAATGCGAAAGTTTGTTTAGATATTAATCATAGTGCATACGGAACTAATTATATTTGTGCTGATGGTAATACTTCAGTAGTGTTTAATGTATCATATTTTGATAAAGTTACATTTAATGACAGTCAAACTACACAAAACCTTAGTTATAATTTATTAGATAATAATACCTTTTATATTAATGCCCATCAATGGGATGAAGTGTTTTTAATTCAATTTAATTTAACTGGATATAAGGTTAATAATACATATCCAGAAAATGTAAACATATATATCAATCATACACTAAGTAACGATTTAGGACCGATTAGAGATACCACATTCCTTAATTTATCTATACTTAACAATTCATTAACTAAATATAATGTAACGTTTAACCAGCTTATAGGTAACTTTAACGTTACATATCTTAAAATACAAAAAACAGCTAGAGTTACTGCATCAACTATTGTATTAAGAGGATATAACTTTACAGTAGAAGCTGCAGAAACAGAAACTAAAGTTGACGATTTTAGTGACAGTGACTTTAATACGTCATTATGGGCAAACATAACTCAAAATACAGTATTAAGTGAAACTGATGGATATATCCTTTTACGTAGTGGTACTGGTGTAGCTGGAATTGATAACGTTTCAATTTTATGGTTAAATAATACAGATATACCTGACCTTACTACTAATAACATAACTATATCTAGGATAAATTTCGATGCAAGTAGAAATTTATTTCCAAGTGCAGCAGGTACATGTATAAAGATATTTGATAATGCATCTATTAGTGCTATGTTAGCTGATCCAAGTACCCAAATGTCTTTACAAGGTGTATTCATTATGGGTTTATGTGATGTACCTTCAGTTTTAGGAACTTATAGTAAAACATATACTGACTTAGTATTTTCTTATGATGGTACAACTGAAGAAGTTATTGTAAAGAATGGTACTGGCATTAATAGATACGATGTAAGTAGTCTTAATAACAGTCAACGGTTAATACCAATATTCTGGGTAATGTCACGTGGTTCTGGCGCACAAGGTAACATGAAAGTATATGATTATAATTATACTACACAAGGTAACGTAACTTCATATTCAACTAATCCATACTTAGAAATCG
>Ga0075122_10000888_pt1 | contig 22406 bp, 25 predicted proteins | sample AntAceMetag02UKB_FD_69790 | JGI IMG/M metagenome (GOLD analysis project Ga0075122, IMG submission 69790) | Saline lake microbial communities from Ace Lake, Antarctica - Antarctic Ace Lake Metagenome 02UKB | ecosystem: Environmental > Aquatic > Non-marine Saline and Alkaline > Saline | place...
CCTTTGTTTCCGTCATCTCTTACTGTTCCAATAAATTCATCATATTCGTCTTCCATTTTTACCTCACATAGTTTTTATATCTTTTTCATATATTTTTCATTATATAAACCTTTTGTTTTCATATATTTTTATTACTATCCAATAATAACAGGTTTTATATAAGTAAGATGTTATCATTATAATCATGGTAAAATTAAACAAATATAAGGATAAATTAAAGAACAAAAAGCTAAATATTTTCTTTAATGACAAAAAACAGGACAAAATAACCAATGATGATTCAGAAAAAGAAACAATTTAAATATTATTAATTGTTCATTTATTGTATTAACATGAGGTAATTATAAAAAATGGCAGAACCAATAAAAACAATAAGAATGGGTCAAATTAAGGCATCAATTTGGAAGAATGAAAAACAAGACAAAGAAGGAAATTCTTTTAATGTTTTTTCGGCTAGTATAGAAAAAAGTTATGTGGATAAAGATGGTAATTGGAAATCAACTACTTCTTTTTCTGAAAATGAAATACCTAAGTTGGAAGCAATTTCTAGAAAATGTTTTGAAGAAATACAGGAACTAAAGAACAAAAAAGAATAATTTAAGGAAAACATTTATATATTAGTTTATAAAACCCTTCATTTAGGTGATAGATATGAAATATCCTGAAGAAATAAATGAATTAAATAAACAAAGAAAAGCAATCTCGCAAGAGATTAAAAAAGTAAAAGTTTTTGAAGCACAAACTGTGATTCATGAAGTAGAAGAATATAATCCAGAAAAATTTGGCTATATGGTAATTAGAAAGTCTAGTGATAAAGCTTCTAAAGATTATAATGTTGGAACTGTTGTAAAAACTGATTTTAGTAATCCAGTAAAAATTAAGAAAGTGGAATTAACTAAGAAAAGAAAAGCAATGGATGTTCTAATAGCTAGAGCTAAAGAAAAAGCTAAGAAGGTATATTATTTGAGCCAGTCTGATAATCAGGTTAAGAGTTTAGAGAAGAAGATTCAAAGAAAGGAAACTGCTAGACAAAAGATTATTCAAGCTAATATTAAAGCACAGGTAAAAATAGATGCTGATAAGGCAAGATTAACTTCTGTGATTAAGGAGAACGAAAAGAAACTTGCGGCTTTAAATAAGGCATAGGGATATGCTTAATTTTCTTTTTTTTTCTTTTTTTTTAATTATTCTTTCTAATATAATTATATTTGTCTTTAATTTGAATGAGAATTATTATAATGTGTTTTATGTGAGGGGTTTGTTTATGTTCATTGTTGTGTCTTTACATTTATTATTTTTCACACTCTTTTTTATGTATTTTACTGGTATTTATATATTTATTAATATTTTGGGTTTCTATTATATTTTGATTATTTCTGGTGTTTTATTGCAGTATGTGTTGGATAATGATATGGTTTTTCAGACGAGTAAGATGACTAATTTGTTTTTCTCGACTATGTATGCGTTGTTTGTTTCTTTTTTTTGGTATAAGTATTTTATACTTAATATTTAGTTTTTTGTCTTTTCTATGATGTTAAAAACACTTAAAAACCTATTTTATTACTCTATAGTAATTACGAAATAAACAAAACCTTTATATATAAGTATAACTTTGAATATTATATAACTAAAAAATGGGAGTTTCAAAAAAATATTTATGTGTTATTATTGTAGCACAAATAATTAGAGAGTGTGCAAACTTTACAACAAATAAAACAATTCAAAATTTTATTATTTTAGGTTATTTAATGACGATAATATTTGTTTCGTTTTTATATGTTTATCACACATCACAAAAACATAAAAAAAAGTAATTTTATATTCACAAATTAAACAGAGAATAAAAACGTTTATTATCCTATGTTTTTATTTTCTTTAAAATTAGTGAACACGATTCGGTTAATAGCTGAACGTGAAAATTTGAGAGGATAAACTCAAAATGATAGGAAAACAAGGAAAAGGTGCTAACAACACTATGCTCATCGTTGGTATTCTAGCAGTTTTTGTAGTCGGTTTATTTTTGTTCATGAACTTCGGTCCAACAGCAAAAACAATAACCCAAACAGAAACAGTAAGAACTGATGATGCAGGTGGAGTGGTTTGTGAATTAGCTCCTAAATTAACAATGTCTGCTTTAGATGCAGAAAAACAAGGAACAGCAGTAACAGTTGGTTACAAATATTTGGTGAATGATAAATATATGCCTAGTGCATCATCTTCTACTGAATATCAATACGGAGACACAGTTCAAGTTATAGCTAATGCTTCTTCATACATTGACGTATTAAGTCCAGTATTTACTATGGCTTGTGGTCAAAATAGTGAAGTTTTAGATGTATATGACTATGCGGCTCCAACAATAGAAATTAAGCAAGATAATACTGTATTAACTGACGATGCTACTGGTGGAGATAATAACGCTTCTGCTATTGGAACAGGCGGTTCAGATACTTTTGAATATTGCTTAACTGGTGCAGACAAAGATTCTACTGGAGAAATGTTATTAGTTTTTGAATTTTCAGATAATGCAAATGTTTCAACAATTAGTATGACTGGTGCTGTATCTGCTGAAGAACCATCTTTTTATAGTAACACATTATCTTCGCCCTTTAAAATTGCATATAAAATACCCGCAGTTATAGGAGCTAAAGAAGTATGTTATGATTTTACTATTGAAGCAAAATCAGAAAAAGCTATTAATGGTGCGTTTTATTCAACAGTTTATGCAGGAGAAGCATTCATTGATGATGATGGAAGTTTTAATGCGTGGGGTGTAGAAGATGCTAGTGGTGACACTAAGTATGAAGCAACTTTTGACGAAGATTTTTATGTAACAGAATAAATCTTTAGTTAGAACGTATTAAGGTGGGTGTAAGCTCACCATTTTTTTATTTTTTTTAATTTTAATGAGTAAGAACGTAAGGCGTTTGTGTTTAGGTTCAATTCCTAACTTATTCTTTTTTAAGCTTAACCTAAGAGTTTGGTTTAAGAGGACAATATAAAGAAAATTCAGATTTTGCTAAATCTCAAGGATATAAAACTCTTTGGAGGTAACTAAAAAATGTTAAACAAAATATTTAATTTAAATAATTTTTTGATAACTGTCAGGGCGATGGTCACTGGTGTTATTTTGATGATTATTAGTTGGCTGATTGCGTTGTTGTTTCTTATAATACCTATTTTAGGAATCGTTTTAATGTTATTTTGGTTTATACTATCATTGTTTTTATGGGGTTTCATATTTAATATGTTGCCGATTGGAAAGGTGGATTAAGAATGGGAAAGATTAAAGGTTGGACAAAGGTAAACAACAGACAATGGCAATTAGAAGACCAACCAAGCCACATTGGTTTATCTATTGATAGAGATATAATAGGTTATTATTTAGTTGTTGATGAAAGAATTGATATTGATAAATTCAAAAGACATCTTTCAAAACCCATTGATAGTGAAAAAGAAGCAAAAGATATGGCAATTAAATGGATGAAAGCACATCCACGAGGTTAAAATGGGTTACGTTATTGTTTACAAAAGAAATAACAAAAGAGTTTTGAAGAAAGGAAAATTAATTCCTTATTTTCCTTACTCTGCACAAGCTGCGAAATATATTGATTATGAGTTGAATAATAGTCCGTATGTGAAGATTAAAAAGGTATAAACACTAATGATGAATAAGACTGAATTTCAGGATATGTTTAGGAACGATTTGAGAGGGAATAAGAATCGTTGGTTATATTTACGTTATCCTGTTAATAATAATACAGTTGAGTTGGCAATTTATAATAATTGGGCTAAAATTTTTATTATTAATGGTGGTAATAATATTAATATGCCTTTAAGATTAACTCAAAAGGAATTGATACAAATAGTATCGGACAGAATTTATGGATGATTTGGTATTTATGGATGATTTACAATATAAAGAAAATTTACAATACACTGATGATTTAATATTTATAGACGATGTGCAATACACTAAAGATTTATATTTTATAGATGAGGATAACAATATGAAATGGATACCAGATGGAAATTATAAAGTAGGAAATAATTATAATGAAGCGTGGGTTAATGAACGTCAAGATGTTTTATGGGTTGAGAAGTTAAAGCGTGGTTGGTTGATAAGATTAGAAACTGCACATGAAGGTAATCAGAATTTACATACAGCTTCAACAAAAGTTAAAGCTATGAATTGGGCTTCTCTTTACAGAAAGGGAAGAATACCAATGACGATGAGTATATAAAATATACGGAAGGTAAACAAGAATGGGAAAGATTAAAGGTTGGAAAAGAATAAGAGAAAATAAAACAGGTATTGCTTGGAAAAATGAATATAAAGATATTATAGTTGGTGTTTTTATGAATATCCCAAATATGGATAGAGGTTGGTTCGTATCTGTCGATAAAAAATCAAGAAATGGCGGGATTAGTGTTAATAGACTAACCCCCAGATTTGTTGGTGTAAAACAAGACCAAACAAATAAACAAGAAGCTTTAGAAATTGCTTATAATTATATGAAAGCACATCCAAATGGATAAAACTATAAAATGGGAATAGTATCAAGAGATTATCAGTATGGTGCGAGGAGCAAGGAAGACATTAAGCGAGTTCCATTAACATTAATCATGTTGGGTTTGGCTTATACTGGAATATTTTGGCTTTCTGCAAATGATATTCAAGCTGGAGAAACTTATTCAAAATTATTTCTTTATGGTATTAGTATGGTTGTTTTAATGGCGTTTTTTACTAAGAGCAGTGATTCTCCTTATGAGATTCCTATTGCTACACGTTTTTATGATTCGGTAGTATTTTATGTTTTTGGTTTAGCGTTACCAATGTTTTTATTTTCTATTCCTCAATTATTTGGTGCTAAAGCTATTGTTACTGCTAAAGCTTTTGTTCCTTTAACTTTTTCTACTGGCGTTGCAGGTGCTCAAACTTTCGCTGCAATTTCTACTATTGCTGACCCTTTCTGGAGGTCTTTTATTATTGTTTTCACTGCGGGAACGATTGAGCCATGGGCTGTTGGTTTCGCTTCTGTTGCTTTTGGTGTCATGTTAGGTTATACTATTAGAAAACTTTTGGGTGTTTTACCTAAAGGTTTGGATTTGGGTAGTGGAATGGCTAATAAAATTTTTGATTTTAGTGTTGCAATGATTTGGAGTATTGGTTTTTTCGTTGTTATTCATAAATTAAATGGTTCTTACGTTTCTGTTAGTATGTTTATTGCTGCTGGTGTTTTCAGATTTTTAATGAATCTGAGTTTGTATCAAATGAATTTATCTTTAGCATTCTTATTTGGTTTTCATCAAATGAATAATGCCATTTCTATAGGTTTAAAATATACTGTGAGCGGTTTTTTAAGTCATCCTTTTGGTTGGTTCATATTATTTATGTTTGGTGCAATATTTTTAAGTTTTTTCGTTAATATTAAGAAGTTCCCCGACGTCTTTAAAAGACTTTGGGCGGAGATAGGATTATGAAAAATAATAAACTTATAAGAAATGTTATGATGATTGTTGGTATAGACTTAATTAAACATAAGGTGGAGTTGCAATAAGATGGTTAAACATAAGACTTTGAAAGAAAGATTTAATTTCATCGTTAATATTGTTGCACTTTTTAGTTTAACTGTTTTATTATGGTTACTTTTTGCCAGAGTGAGAGATTGGATTGGTAATAGTAATACATCACTCATGTTAATTATTGCTTTAGTAATGTTTTTTTTAGCAACAGGATATTTAAGTGTTGATAAGATATGGGAGAGGATAAGTTAAACTAACGAGGTAAATGATAAAATGAAAATGAAGAAAACAATGTTGATAACTTTAATATTTTTGGTGTTAGTATGTTCAGTGTTTGCACAAGGTTCAACTAATTCAAAAGTAATTGATGATAAAGGAAATGATTTGGCTATTGAAAATCCTAAAGGTTTGGAAAATGCTCAAATTAGAGTTCAAAATTTAGAGGATGCTGTTAAGTTAATGCAGAATTTGGAGAAGTTTCAAAATAAGTATCAGAATGAATGTTCAGGAACTTGTAATATAGAACTTGATGAAGATGTTGATGGTAATACTTTATTGAAACAAAAGAAACAAACTAAACTTTTTGGATTATTTAATATTAATGCTGAAGAAAACTTTGTTTTAAACGATGAAGGAGAGATTCAAGAACAATCAAGAAACTTTGGACAATTCCTTTTACAACTAAGACTTTCAAAGGAGGTATAAATGAAAAATAAGAAAATGATTTTAAACACAGTTTTGATAGCGTTGTTTATTGCTTCGTTAGTTGTTGTGTTTGTTGCTGATAGTATAATGACAGGTTATATTATTTTGACAGTGGCGTTTTTAATAAGTATGTTAAAACCTGCTGTGTATAATATGATGGAGGAAATGTAAATGGGAAAGATTAAAGGTTGGAAGAAAGTATCAGAAAATAAACAAGGAATAACATACGAAAATGAAGAACTGAAAACTGTTTTGGATATTGCAACACCTTACAGATTTGGTAAAAATAGTTTTGTTGGTGTTTCTATTGCTGGACAAGGAACAAGAACTTTTCCAATACACGATTAATTTACAATGACAGAAGCAAAAGATTTTGCAATAAGATATATGAAAACAAATAAATAATTAAAATGAAAACAGGAAGTATTGCTAAAGGTGGTGTTGGTGGTTTGTTCAGTGTAGTTAGCAGTATTTTTAATAAGATTGGTTTGCGTTGGGGAATAACTGCTATAATTATTTTAGTTTTATTTAGTTCTTCAATAATTCAATCCACAGAACAGGGAAGTGCAGCACCTTTCTTAGATAATTTTATGAGTAGAATTTTCTTATCAGATAATAATTTGGGTGAAAGCACTAAAGAAATTATTGAGAATCCTGCTGAAGCAATTTTTAAAGGTGATTTAAGACCTGTTGAAGATGTGGGTTTTTTAACTAAAATGATTAACACATTATATAATCTTAAAGTTGAAGCTAAATACTTTTGGGCTAGACTTGGAGTGTTTACTAAAATTTTAACTAATATTTGGTTTTTATATATGATGACTTGGGTATTATTTAAGATTTCAATGTATCTTATTATTCAAGATGATTCTAAAAAGACTGCAGCTGTTGTTATGGCTGTCATATTTATGGTTATGTTCCAAATGATTTTCAGTGCTGCAACTTATGATAAACCATCTTCTTGGGAAGATATGAGTTTAATTGATAAGTCTGAAAAGATTAAACCATTTAGAGGAACGATTTACACATTTTCACATTTACCAGATTTAATTAACGCATTAGATAATAAAATTAACGATGACATGAAACCACTTGACTTACAAGGTGCTATTTGTGCAAATAATAAGCAAGATGGAGAGGTATTATAAAATGAAAAGAAACCCAGTATTTTTTTATATTACTCTTTTGCTTATGCTTACTTCAACAATAGTAGGTGCAATGGCTTTAGAGGAAGAAAAAGTATATTTCAACGATGTTGGTTATACTTTAGGTTCAAAAGACTTTGATGTTAAAATTAGTGAAATGAGTTTTTTTGACAGAGTACTATATAGTTTGAGAAACATTCAAGCGATGACTGTTATTAGTGGTGCTACTTGTAGTATAAACCCCGATAAAGAAGTTAGAGATTGGCAACCCGATGTTGGACAAACGCAATTTTGTTATGCAAATGTTGTTCACGAAGGTGTGGCTTTACAAATGTTTATTTCTGAAACAGATGGTGTTCCAACTTGGAATTATCAAGGAGAACAACAAATAGCTAAAGGTGAAGAAAAGTGTTTCAATGTCAGAACAGAAAATAAATATACTTGGACTTTATATTATTGTGATAGTTTATCTGAAAGAACTTGTAGCGATACTGATGGTGGAAAAGATTATGACGATAAAGGAACTGTTACATTTACTTTAGATGGTAATAGTAATTCCGAAACAGATTTTTGTTATGAAACTAATAAGTTAAGCGAAATATATTGCGATTCTGATAATAGTATGGCATCAATTTCTAAAACTTGTGATTATAAATGTTTGGATGGTGAATGTGTTGATGAACCTGCTGATGAAGTTACAACAACTACAACAACTACAACAGCGACAACAAGTGCTATCCCTATTGATATACTTGAAGTTATAACTGATAAAGCTGAATATAAAGTTGGTGAAAGAGTTATTATTGTTGGTTCTGCTTATATTAATGAAGATGTTGAAGCAGGAATTATTGAAACTTCTCTATTTTTACCATTATACACAACTTTTAATCCGTTATCTATTGTAGAAACTGAATCTGAAAGAGATATTGGTGTTTGCGTTGATGATATGACTACTGGTGTTAAATTTAAAGCTAATAAAGGTGACACTGTTGTTTTTACTTTAAACTTAGTCGCAGGGATTGAAGGAACTTATACAACAAAAATAGTTTCTGCAACAGCTTGTGGCGAAGATTATGTGGATTCAAAATCTATAAATTTTAAAATTGTTGAAACCGATGAATCTGTTGTATATACTGATGTTGATACAATTTATGAAGAAGAAGGAGAATATAAAGCTGATACTATTGCGTATGTTAATGAAGAAAACAATGTTGATTTTGAAGATGAACCTGTAACTCCTATTGAAGATAATGAAAAAGTAAATTTACTTGATTATTTAGGTGGTGATGAAACAGGTTTAAATGATATTGAAAAAAATAATGATGTAATAACACAAGAAAGACAAAAAACTAATTATAGTGCATTAGCATTTATTGGTGCAATATTATTAATTGGTGCTGCTGGTGTTTACAGATGGAGGAAAAGAAAATGAGTAATATAGAAAAACCTGTAACAATATTTTTATTAGTATTGTTTTTTGGTATGACTTTATTTGGAGGAGTGGCAGCGTATAGTATGTTTTCAGGACAAAGTTTATCATTAATTTCTTCCACCGATACTGTTTATATTCCAATGATAGAAACTGTTGGTTGTGAACAAACAAGATTGGAATGTTATCCCAATACTTGTAATAATAATGAAGATGATTATTATTTAGTTGACGATAGTGGTGAAAGTTTTTATTGCGGAACTAATAACCCCCCAACTGTTGCAAATTATCCTTTGGGTTGTAAATATTATATTAAAGGAGAAGGATTATTTGATTTTTCATCTTATGAAATTTGTAATGCAGATGGAACAAATTGTGAAACAGCAACAAGGATTCCAGATTCTTCAAGTTGGACAACAACAACTGAAAGAATTGAAATAACATCAGGACAAAAACTTTTTGTTAATCCTACTGGAACTGTTGATTTAAAACTTAGAATGACTGCACCAGTTTATGGTTTAAGAATAAGAAGTGCAACTAATGCAGTTGATACTAATGATTGTAGTTTAGCGTCAGCATTAAACAAGAATCAAATTAAATTATTTTTAGATGATAGTGATTATTCAAAAATATTAGTAGCAAGTGAATTACAACCAAATGAATTTTCTAAAAAATATATAACTGGTTACATTAATACAATAAGTAATTTAAGAGTTATTGATATTGGTGAAGATAGTTGGTATATTAAGGAGATTGGTTATCGTTGTGCGATTAAAAAAGATACTGCAAATAATAATGTAGTTGATATGAATAATTGTGTGGCAGATGATAGTATTGAGTGTTTTCCAGGTGTTGGAAATTGTGATAGTGATGGTAAATTAACTACAGCAGATAAAACAGCTTGTATTCCAAACACTGTTATTAGTTATACTAGACAATCTATTGGTGACGAAGCTTGTTCATGGATTTGTAACGACGATGGACAAATAGAGTATGATGATTGTATTGATATAAGTAAACCTTGCGAAGGAGATTTAATTAGAAATTTAAATTATGAATGTGTTGAAAAACTTGATTTAACTGAACGAGTAGTTTGTGAAGCCGATGGTGGTAATTGGGTTAGAAAAGATAGTAGAGAATGCGGATTCCTTTGTGATATAGGGATTAAAGCACCAATTATAACTTCAGAGGAATATTGTAAATCAACAACATATATGCCTTTAATAATAGGTATAATTGGTTTATTATTAGCATACGGTATAACAAAATTTGGACAAGGTAGAGGAACTTTGCCTAAACGGAGGAAATGAATAAAATGGCAAATAAAATCAATTACAAATTTATTTCTTTAGGTATTGGTATCATTTTACTTATATCTTTGGCTATGTTTGGTCAAAGATTTAGTATAGACGACCTTGCAGGTGGAGCAACTGTATTTTCTATAGACACAGTGCAATCCAGTTCAGATGGCGATAATACTGAATGGGTAATATCTTTATCGATGAATGATGGGGCAGAAAAGGTTACTGGAGAAATAACGCCAGACCAAATTAGTAAATTTAATTTACAAGCTGTTCCACAGGAATCGTTTGTAATAGATTTTGAATTGTCTGATGTTCAGTGTAATTATGATGTAGAAGCAACTAATAAAGTTGTTGGTAAAATTTATAATGCACAAATTGATGAGCAATGTTTAGGTTTTCCTTGTCCTTACGATTATATTGATTTAGATGATGTTATTCAAAAATGCGTTAATAATGGTGGAGAAAATTGTGATAGGATGGTTGATTTAGTTTCTCTTGGTTTTGGAACTCATACTGAATGGTGTTCCTGGATGCCAGAAGAAAGTAATGTAGCAAACGATTTTGAATGTCAAAATCTTGTTGATGGAAATCAAGTGGTTTGCAGAATTAAAGAACCTTATTTAGAAGGATGTGGCGTTTGTGAGGGGTGGGATTGCAATCAAAATATATTAGATTCACTTCCATCAACTTGGACATCAGAAGTTATTGATAATAGAGAAGAAAGAGGAATTTATACTGGTGAGCATTATAATTTATTATGTTGTTTTAATAGTGGAATGGTGACTGGTGTTGCTGTTGATAATGGCGATTGGAATGTTCAGAGCATGGGAATTGTTCCAGATTATCAAGTTCAAGAGATACAAACAACTCCAATGACTTCTTACAAAGGAAAAGTTGTTGTAACTTTTGCAGATGGTACTAAATATGAAGCTGTTATTGATGAAAAAACTAAGATTGCTGAACTTGGTGAGTTAGGTAATGTTAAATGGGTTGGGAATCTTATAGGAACACAGTTTTGTCCTCAACCTGCTATTAATACAGGCTTGTTAAAAGATTTATCAACTGGCGAGTATAAAGCTGTTAGTTCTGGTGCTGGTAGTAATTATCAATCGTATTTAGATACGTTGAATGAATTGACAAGAACTGATGCCGACCATTTTACTTTTACATTAGTATCACCAACGTCAGTTACAGCTATTGACCCAGCAGTTGGAGGAGATATTATTTATACAAGTTATACTAAATTAAATTCTTTATTTGGAGATTTAGATAATGAAAATAAATTAAGTGATTGTAAATTTAGCACATTAAATAATAGATATGAATGTGTAACGCAAACACCTGTTGTTTTACCTTTACTTAAATTAACTATTAAAAGTAGTGAAGTTGGAATATTTATTCCAGATGGTAAACCTGAAATTGTAGCATTTTCTACAACTTCAAATAAAGCAACAACACCTGATTATTTTGAAAAAATAGTTTTAAATCCATCTGAATTAACTAAACTTTATGTTGGTATTAAAAACATTGGTTCAGAAGATGATAGTTTTGATGTAAGTATTGATTGTCCTTTTCCAGTATCACAACAAAGCGATAGAATAGTTGTAGCATCAGGTTTAGTTGATGTTGCAGAACTACTTGTATCTGGTGATGGTTTAATTCAAAGTTGTAATATTAGGGCTAATTCTGTTAGTTATCCTGATAATAGGGATGAAGCAGATTTAGATGTTGTAATAAATCCAACTTGTGACCAATATGGAATTAATCAAGCAGATATGATTTTTACAGAGTATGGTTGTTTTTCACAAACATTATATCCTGAAACACCTTGCACAAATTCAGAATTTTGGTTGGATAATTTGAGAAAATGTGTGGCTTATGATAGTTTGAAAACAGTAGAACAAAGAGTAGCAATACTTGAAAAAGTTTCTCAAGAAGATTGTTCAAGACAATGTAACGGAAATAAAGAATGCACATTATATTGTTTGGATAATGGAAATGTTAAACCAGTTTGCACAGGAATAAAAGAAATGATGACTTTGAATGATTACTTATGCGATTTTGAAAAGCAACCTAATCTTTTATTGCCTTCAAAATTACAAAATAAGATGTGGATTGATGCACCAATTTGTAATTATATTTGTGAATGGGGTTATACTGGAACAGATTGTCTTGAAGTAAACAATGATGTTAAATTTGTTTATGGAAAAAGACCACCTTTAGCAACTTTAAAGAAAGGTTCTGAACAATGTGAATCTTGTTTTGATGGTGTTAAAAATCAAAATGAAGAAGATATTGATTGTGGTGGAATATGTGTAGAAAATTATGGTAGAGATATGGATTGTGGTAAGTTAAGACCACCTGAACATTGTTATAATAACATAGTTGATGGTGATGAATATTGTGTATTGAACGATTGCTTAGCTGAATTTGGTGCAGATAAATCAGATTGTGGTGGTAGTTGTCAATTTACTTGTGATGAAAAAGCAAATGTTTTCACAAGTGGTGTTATTGAGGATAACAAAGGAACTTTATATATTGTAGGTGTAGTATTATTTGCATTAATAAGTGTTCTTGGTTATGTAAAATATAAAAAGAAATAAATAATAAAATAAGGAGGTAGAAAATGATAAAAATAAGGGTATTCATGGTTTTGTTTATACTTATTTTATCACTATCTTCTTCAAGCAAAAGAGTAAATGTAGGAAATAATAGATAGAGTAGGAGATAAATAAAATGAGAAAATTCGAATTGTGGCAAGTTGTTTTGGTTGGTGTAGTAGCAACCTTTTTAGCTTTTATGGCGGGACCTTTTATTCCCGCTCCGTTAGTAGCTTTAGCGTTTTTTACATATATTAAACAAGGGTTACATAAAGGTAGTATTTATAAACCCATAACTCTTGATTATATTATAATAGGTGTGATTAGCGTTGTTTTAGTAATAGTTTATTTTGGAATGTTAATTCACGCATATAATGTAGTGCCTTTATGGAAAATTATTATTGCTGGTATCATAGCAGACATTTTGGCGTTTGCTTTAGGAAAATATGAATATTTATTTGATAAAATAAATCCGAGATTAGGAACGATTGTTATGTTTGCATCAGCAGTTTTAGTATTTTTTGTTACGTCTTGGATTGTTGGCGGAGGAATTGCAGGGATTGTGTTTGGAGGAATTGCGGCTGCAGGAACTTCAATAAAAGGTCCAATTCCAGTAACTACATTATCATTTATGTTTTTGTATTTTGCAACTAATTATCTTGGTTCGAAAATAAATGATTTGAGGTTTGCTTTAGGGTTATAATCACCTCTTTTTCCCTCTGGCGGAAGTTTTTAGACTCCTCTTTTTTTCTTTCGTCAGAGGTTTTATATTACAAAAGGGTATGAGTGACAGGTAATAATGAAATGAAAGATTTAAACAATGATTGGAAAGTTGAACAAACTGATTATGGTAAATACATAACAGATGTTAAAACAAAAAGAGTTATAATAGACAGCGTCGATGAACAAGTAGCTGAACATATAGTTTATTTACATAATTCAAACACATTTATAGAAAATGATGACAAATAAGAAAGCAGAAGTTTCGTTTTTGGTAACACTTTTTATAATTATAGCTATATTATCTGTTGCTGCGTTTGTTGGTTTTAAAACAGGTTTGATTGATTCTAAAGAAGTAAAAAATCAAATTGACATTCTTAAAGGTAATGTAGCATCCGATGCTGCATTATCTTCTCCTCCTTCTAAATATGATTGGTGTAAAATTCAAACTTTGAATACCACACAATATTATTCTAATAAAATTTTAGGTTGGGATAAATTAAATAATTGTTGTGTTCAAGAATATACAGGTTTTGATAATTGTTTAAATAAAAATGTTAGTGTTAAAAGATGTTTTATAGGTGATGTTGGAACAATACATAAGTGGAGTAGAATTAATGGTTACTATTTTGATTTACCAACAGATTATGAATTAAGTTTATTTGCAATTACTGATGAAAGTTTTGATTGTTCGTCAGTAAAATATCCAAGTGAGGTGAACGAATGAAGACTAATATGAACACAAATAAAAAAATTTTAATAATAACATTCTTTTTAATACTTTTAAGTAGTTTTGTAAATTCTTTTGATTATATTGGACACAATATGGACTATAATAATACTAATTGGTATAATATTTCAACAGGAGGAGTGAATGTGAGTGGATTATTGAGTTCGGATAATACTTGGACTTTATCGGCTTGGATAAAATATAATTCTACTAATTCTGGAACACCAGCATTTACTGATTGTCAATCAGGAAGAACATTAATTAGATGGAATGATGATTCTGATGATTCTTTAAAATATTATGAAGACACAGCTTGGAATGATTTTAATGATGGTGGAATACTAAAAAATCAATGGGTTTTTCTTACAATAGTTGCAAATGAAACAACAGCTTATCAATATTGGAATGGCTCACTGATTGGAAATTCAGTTGGAGTAGCAGCACAAAATTTAGGTGGTCAATGTTTTATAGGTGCTAATTATGTTAATACCAGTGATTATTTGAAAGGTTCGGTTAGATATTATAAAATGTTTGAAGATGCTCTTAATTTTTCAGAAATTTATGAATTATTTTTAGCAGAAGAAGCAATATTTTCTTCTAACGTAGCTCCTGAATTTGACGTTTTTGAAATTTCTAATTCTTTACCTATATATAATAATGATGTTGTTGATTTAAAATTTAATGTTTCCGATGCAGATACCGATAATTTATCTATTAATGTTACTTGGTTCACATCTTCGGATAATAACACTTGGACAGCACATACTTCCGACGATGAAAACTTTTTAGACCAAACCACAACGGATTATAACCAAACTTTATATCATACTAACACAGCAGGAGATTTAGAAGCTTCCGATTTAGATTCTTGGGATTATTGGAAAGCTTCTGCTGTTCTTACTGATGGAACAGAATTAGTTTATATTAATTCTTCAATTTTTAGAATTAGTAATATGCCAATTAATATAACTTCTAATAGTTCAGGAACAACAAATGAAAATCCAGTAAATAAAGGCGAAGATATAACTTTTACTTATATTGGTTTAGATAATGAAAATAATAATGTTACTTTAAAAGTTTGTAAAAATAGTGGCGATAATTGGACGTCTTGCACATTACTTTGTCAAAATGCTGTAAATGTTTTATTTGATTCTGTAACTCCTAATAATATAGCTTGTACTTATACAACTACTGAAACAAGTAGAAGTAATATTGGTTATGCTGTTCTTTATGATGGGGGTAATTATACTTTTGTTAATACTTCTTTTTTCGTAAATAAATATCCAACTCTTACTGGTTTTGATATGCAAGATACTTCAGGAGATACAACATATTATTATGGTGAAAGCATAGATTATTTTAATATTGATGCAGATGATTCAGATAATGATACTTTTGTATTGACAACTTATATCACGGTGTCAGATGAAGATGGTTTTGTTGTTATTGATAATCAAACTATGAATTATACAACCGATTTATTATTAAATGCTATTGGAACTTATAATGTAAGTATTTATGTTATTGATTATGATGGTGCAAGAACTAATTATACGACTACTTTTGAGGTATTAACTTCAACAGTTAGTTCAGGCGGAAGAATTTATGCTTATGATTATGAAACTTTGCCATCATATTCAACAATTAATACGAGCATTGATACTTATGGTTTTTATGTTTCTGAAATAAGAATTGATAAAAATAGTAATTGGACGACAACTTCAACATTAATTCAAACAATGAAAAATGCTTCACAATTAGCAACAATAACTTTAGAAACTGATTTAGCAGATGTTTCAGGAACTTTAGATTTTATTTCAACTAATTATGCAGATTTGATTAATGCAGACCATTTGAATGGCGTAAGACATTTAAAACTTTATATTGATGATGCTGTTATTGAAAATAGTTCAAATTCTGTTTTAATAAATAGTTTAACAAAAAGAATTTTTCAAAATGTTTCAAACAAATTTCCTATTTACATAAGGAATTATAATCATACAGATTTAAATTCAAATTATGCAAATGTTGATGAACACATATATATTAATGCAACCACAAAAACTGAATATTTAGATAAAGAAATAGGTTATTTTAGAAATAATACTGATAAGTCAAGAATTTATCACGATTTAACAACCGAATTAAAATTAGAAACTTCATATTGGCAAACTAAAATAATTAATAAGATGAGAGCAAACATTAATTCATCAGGTTCTTATTCTGATGTTAATGTTGGACATTTAACTAATGGAGATATTATAGTAGTTAATAATGGAAGTAGCGAAGCAACTTATGATATTACATTAGTTGATGTTACTGAACCTGATGCTTATGTTTTAACAAGTAAATATATTGCTGATAATAATGTTTCAAACATTAATGTTACTGTCCCAGCTTATTCTAGTGTGATGGTTTATTTTACTAACTTAACTAAAATTGTTGTAGATGGTGATAGTGAATATTTATATGGGCAACAAACTCAAACTTTCGATTTATCTTATGATTTAAGTTCAGGAAATGCTGACGCTGTCTTGTTTGTAAGTTCACCATCTAACGTTGAAGATGGAAGAATCATGTTTATAGACCCATCATTTGTTCACTCCGACTTTTATGTTTGGTATGGAACTAATCAATATGAAGCTATTGCAAATTGGTCAAGATATGATAAAGTTATCATGGGTGATTCAAGTAATTCAACTTGGGTTCAACAAGTAGCAAACTTATCAGAATTTTATGGTTATACTTCCGTTAATGATTATGGTCTTGAAAATCATCCATCTGGTTGTACTTATGGTGTTGATTGTGTTTCTTGGAATAGAAGTTTGTGGATTACAACTAAAAAATCAAGTATTGATACTTGGACTAATATGCAAAGTAATGTTAACATTTTTATTGATGGTTTAGATATTGGTGCTGTTGCTGATGTTGATGGATTGTTTGGTGCTGGTTTAGTAACATTAACTGATTATGTTAAAGTTTCAAAACAAAGAAAGGCTATTCTTAATACTTATACAGCTTATGAAGATTATGCTAATTTAGGAGATTATACTATGAGAGAATCTGCTTGTGGTCGGTGGGGTGGTTCTGTTAATAGTCCAACATATACTTATGAATCAATAATTTTAGAAATTGCAAGGGCTAATTTTCATAAACGACATGGTTTAACTGTTTTAGCACAAGTGTTTGGAAATATTAATGATTATGAAAAATCTTATTATTGTTATATGCAAACTAAAGTTTTTTATGGTGATTTAGCAGAAGTTTCATATAATCAACCAACTTTTGATTATACTGGAGCAACAGATGATTATCAATGGAACTATTTTAAATATCCTGATTTAGGTTCTGCTTTAGAAGATGATTATGCAACTACTGGAAACGATACTTTTACAAGAAGATTTGAAAATGGTATTATTAGCGTTAATTCAACTTCACACACAGTAGATTTTACTTCAAACGACGAAATAGCAAGTATGCAAATGTGTGGTTGGTTTTATGATAATGATGATGGAGCAAATGATGAAGGAAAACTTTATTTTGTAATTAATGATATTTTTCCATTAAATTCAACTAATTCATTTAACATAAATGATACAGATTTAACTGCTTTTGTTAAAACCTATAAATGTGTAGATATTCCAACTGATGTTTATGAAGAGTCTGGTTTTTATGAAATGGAATTTTATTATATTGACGATGATGCAAATTATGTAGGTAATAGTGGACTTTATATTTATCATGGTGCAGTTGCAGGTAACGATAGATTAAGTTTTTATGAAACTTCTGATGTTGGTCGTGTATTAGACGAAACAGATTATACTTCTTATGGAATTGGTGATAATTGGGGTTTTAATTTTACAATTAATAGAGTTTCATCCGACGTATCTTTAGATGATATATCTTCTGTTATAACAAGAACAGAGAATGAAGAATATTTTAAGAATATAACTTTTACTTCGACTAATGCTTGGGTTTTACCAATTTATGATAAACTTTTAAGTGTTAATAGTTCTTATTTTAATGGAATTAAAGTTAATGGAACATCATTAAATTATACTAATAGTTCAGATTGTGTAACTTCATCTCCCGATTATACAATTAATACAGTCGATGGCGAAACTTGGAAAGCTTGTTATTACGATTCAGATGTTTCAACAAAAGGCTATAATGTTAAAGTTGTTTTACCTCACTTATCAGATATAGATTATTATGTCGATGGTAATACTCCTCCAAACGTAACTAATCAAGTATTTACTTTGAATAGTATGTTTTACGGAAATCAAAGTTGGGGTTTAACTTTTGATGCTTCTGATGAAAATGGTGATAGTATTGATTCTTGCGGTGTTTTTATTGATGGTATTATAAATTATGGAACTTGGGGCGGAAGTTCTTGTTCTGTTAGTTTGAATACTTATATGAATGGTTCAGATGTTAGTTATACTCCTGCTGCTTATGATAGTAATAATTTAGGTGGTAATGGAACTTTACAAAAAGGAATTAAATATGAATATTCAAACTTATTAGAAAATTTTGATAAGGAATCAACTAATTTAACTCAATATGTTTACAAAGTTTATAATTTTACTTCGTATAGTTCAACTGATTTTGATGCAACTTTATGGAGTAGAAACACAACTGAAGCAAATGTTTCAATAGATGTTACTGCAAATAGTATAAGTCAAGCAAATAGAGAATTTACTTTCGACGATTTGATAAGAATAGGAACTTATGATTATGTTAAAAGAGCTGATGCAACTTATAAAGTAGATAATAATGAAGTTGTATTTGTAGATTTTAATGTTACTTATACTAATGTTACACAATTAGGAATTTTACCAAAACTTAATATGGTTTTTACTCCATCTGTTATGGACGGAACTGATAATCAATCAGTAACTTTAGTTGGCGGTTCTGCTCTAAATATAACAGGCGGTTCAACAATAAGTTTTAACACAACAGCACAGGATGATGAAACGAAACAATATAATATTACTCATGGAAGAAAAATTGTTTATTCAACTAATGATACTGTTGGTTATGTAACAAATGCGGATAGCACAAGAACATATTCTTGGAATAATGCAACTGGGAAAAGAATTAATTTTGTTTTTGAACATCCAAAATTTCAAATTAATAGTTCAACAACTATTTATGATAATATTCTTTATTCCGCGTTATCAAGATGGAGTGCTAAAACAAATTATACTGAAGATGTCATGGACCAAGGAGAAAATGATATAACTACTACTTTTGTAGATAATACAACAGAAACAGAGGTACAACAATTATTTGCTTTAGTTTCTGGTGATACTTATTATACTTATAATTTGACTTGGAACGCAACTGCATTATATGTAGATAATTCAAGTATTAGTCCAACTTATCCAAGATTTGGAGATAGTGTTTCTTTATCTGCTGGAGTTGTTGATGTAACTGCTGGAACTGTTGTAACAGGTTATGTAAATATTACTCAACCAAATGCAACTGTGGAAAAAATTAATTTAACTTGTGTAGGTTCTTTAACATTTGCTTGTAATGCAGATAATACTTTTGATATTGATGAATATGGCAGATGGAATTATACTATTTATATCGAGAATGATGATTCTGTAACTGCTGAAAGTGATGGAAACTTTTATGTTAATAATATAGAAAATTTTAATTCCTCGCCTTTAACAAAAACTTTTGGTGAAAATACAACATTATATGCTAATATTACAGGAGATATTGATAATGCGACATTTTTATTATATAATACAAGTAATAGTTCACAAATATTTATTAATGAAACTCTAACAACTAACACAAATAATATTTGGAACACTACTAATACAAGTGTTTTAGCAAATGGAAATTATACTGCAACTCTTTCAGCTATAAGTGATAATTGTAATCAAACTTTAACAGATTCTTTTACTTTTACTGTTACGGATGAAATAAATGTATTTCCGACTAATATACAAGTTGCTCCAGACCCACGACAAGAACTTATACAAATTAATATGAGTATGTTCACAGCTTCATACAACGATTTTAATTATACGTTTACTATAACTATGAACTCATCACAAATTAATTATACTATTGCAGATGCTAATAAGGTCGTTGATTTAGATAATTATAATTCAAGTAATAAATATTTTAATTTAATTGAATTACAAGTTAATGACCCCTTTATACCTGATGGAGAATATGCTGGTAATGTTACAATAGTTAGAACGTACGATAACAAAACTAAAATCATTCCTATATTGATGGGAGTTAATCCACCTGCTGGTTCAATAATTGTTAATGCTACTAATACAACAACTTGTTCAGGTGATAATTGTAATTTGAACAGAGTTATTTACGATAATGCCGCAACAACTAAATCGTGGATTTTATCTAATGGCGGTAATTATTCTTTAACAGAATGTGATGCTTCATTATTAGGAAGTGATTTTTCAGGAATGAGTAGTTATTATTCTTTTGATTTAAATAATTTTACTATAAACATTTCAGGAACGGATAATTTAACTTTAACTATTGATAGTATTCCTTCACTATCTTATTATGGCGAGTTAGAAATTGTTTGTAAAGCTACTTCTTACGGATATTTAGATAGTTTATCTTCAAGACCTGATAATGTGCCTAAAATAAGATACTTAACTGTTTTACCCGCTTCTGTTGTTGTAGCACCAGTTGTTTTAGGTGGTGGCGGTGGAGGAGATTCCGATAGTGATGTAACAAAAGTAGATTGTGATATAACTTTTAATGTTGATAAAATTGATTTTGAAAACATTAATGAGTTTAAACAATTAATTATAACAAATAATGAAGAACAATCATATAATCCAGCTTTCGCATTTGATACATCATTATTTACTTTGATAGGAAGTGGAAGCGGAATTTTACCTGCTGCAAAATCAGAATATACTTTAAAATATTTATCCAATTTTGATATAGTTACCAATTTAACTATAATTGATTCAAGATGTTTAGACATGGTTATACCAATAGAAATAAAAACTGGTAAAATATTTGAACCTTTAGACATAAATTTTGATGATATTAAAGAAGCTTTAAAATTAGATGTTTTTGATACTAAATTAGTTTTACCTGATTTTATTGGCGGAAAAGAAATCCCAATAAATGTAAGTTTAGGATATTTTGCAATAGGTATAGCTTTAATATTTTTGCTTTTAGCTTTTATGTTCGATGTTTTACCAATGTATTTAAGAGTTTTACTTGTTCCTTTCGGAACATTTATTACAACGTTAATTATGTGGTACATAATAAAATGATAATAATAGTAACTACAATAATATTTTTGGTAATTTTGATAGGTTTAGTTCTGTATTATCAAAAAGGTTTATGGAAAGAATTATTAGTTGCGTTCACTATAAGTTTAACTTGGGTTGCATATTATGGTTATAATTATGAAGGAACTCAATTATTTTTATTTGGCGGAATAAATGTTTTTGCCTTAATCGCATGGACTTTAGGATTAGTTATTTTTAGCAGAATATATTATTATTTTAAAAACGAATATGGTTTACGAAGTGGGATAATTATGTCTGGAGTTATTTATTTAGCTTTATTAAATATTTTTGAATGGATAGGATATAATGTTCTCAAAATTCAACTGACTAGCAGTTATCATGGTTTATTAGGTTTTAATTTGATACATGGTTCTATAATTTTAAAAATATATTATTTAACAGCTTGGATAATTTTTATTGGTTTAATAGAATTAGTTAATGGGGGCAGGTAACTTTTAATGAAGTTTCTTAAATATTTATTTATATTAATATTTTTTGTATTATTATTAAATACTGTTAGTGCAGGAGCAGGAACTCAGTGGCTAAATTCAACTGTTACAAGCGACATATTAAGTTCTAATGCTACTTTTGGAGATGTTAATAGCATAATCAACATTTCAATTCCTTATTTTACTTTTGAAGCAGTAGCTGATGGTCTTTCAAACGGTTCTATAATGGCTAATAATTGGTTTAACTATGCTCAACAAATCGCAGCTGATCCTAATAATAAAATGACTGCTACTGAAACAACCGATTTTACTGAAACTATAACTGATGTTCCTTATGGGCTTACTGCATATCAAGCAGCACTTATTTCAGACGGTGGAAGTACTATTGCTAATGGTCAATATTGGTGGAATGTTCATAGGTATCGTAACGATACTAATTTTACTAATATAAAAGTAACTTCAGATAATGTGATTAATTCAGTTCACATTAATGA
>Ga0075122_10000889_pt1 | contig 22369 bp, 10 predicted proteins | sample AntAceMetag02UKB_FD_69790 | JGI IMG/M metagenome (GOLD analysis project Ga0075122, IMG submission 69790) | Saline lake microbial communities from Ace Lake, Antarctica - Antarctic Ace Lake Metagenome 02UKB | ecosystem: Environmental > Aquatic > Non-marine Saline and Alkaline > Saline | place...
CAGCAACTCCGCCAAGCAATCCTGCAATACCCCAACTCATTGCTGTAATTATTCTAGTATTTACACCCATCATTCCTGCAACAACTTCACTTGAAGCTGTTGCTCTAACTCCAAGTCCCCATTTAGTAAATCTTAACGCTGAGAACAACACTACTAAAAGAGTGATTGAAATTATAAGCGAATAAAACCCATGAGATGTTATACTTAATAAATTTCCAAATAAAGTGAAACTAATATTTGGTGCATAAGACAATTTAGGAATTGGAAGCGGTATTGTTCCAAATACTAGGGGAATAGATCCCGCAAATACTAATACAAGTCCCATTGTAATCATTTGTTTTCCAACTGATGTAATTACCTTTGCTCTTCTTATTATTAGTACATCAATTAAAATTCCTAATATAAATGCTGTTACTGCACCAACTATCATTGCAAGAAAAACAATAGTAAAATTACCTAATTCTACTAGTTCAGTAGCAAAACTTAATATAAATGTTGCTGCTACATATGCTCCAACTGTTGCTATCATTCCTTGAGAGAAATTTGTTGTATTCGATGTTTTAAAGATTAATACAATTCCTGTAGTAGCCAAAGCTAGCACACAAGAATTCACAACAGAATTCACAATAGATTGCAACATAATTCCCGTAGGATTAAATTCTTCAGGGAATATTTGATGAATTCTATAAAACAAGAATAATAATCCTAAAGCAAGAAAAACGTTAATCAGTATTGATTGTATTTTGCTTTTGTTTTTAAGTTTTCTTAATATTAGTGTATTAATTAGGAAGAAAACGACAACTAATACTAGAACAAATAATATAACTAATTCCCAAAAACCTTCTGTATTAGGCATCTGTCTCACCCCACTTTATAATATTAGCTGCCCATACATATCCAATCCCAGCAGCTAACATACAAACTACAGAACCGTCTTTCACCTTCTCTTGTTTTAATGCAAGGTGCAAAGATAGTATTTGATCTATTTGACCAATATGTCCGTATTCTTCTAAATAAATTGCTTGGTTTTCATTCAAACCAAGAGCATCTAAAATACCTAAATGTCCTGATTTCTTGATATGTAATATTGCTAAATAATCGATATCTTTTCGTTCTAATTTTGATTTTTCTAACGCTTTATCAATGCACATAAACCAATTTGTCATTGATACTTGATTTAAACGTTCTTTCATTTTAACAGAATCCATTAATCGTAATGATTTTTTTGATTCTTCTAAGTTTTCATGTGTAATTGGTACTGCAGTTCCACCTATTTCAACGCCAGCTGTTCGAGCTAAAGAACCATCAGCAATAATATGTGATCCTAACAATACGTTTCTATTATAATTTTTTTGAAGGATAATTGCTCCTGCTCCTGCTCCCAAGTTATACATCATTGACATGTTTTTATCTGTGTAATCTACAAAGTCGCTATTGCGATATCCTCCTACTACCATGATCGTATGGATATCATCATCAGCTACTAACATGTCTTTCGCCATTTTCATCGCTGAAACAGTTGTACAACATCTATTTGCTACATCGATACCCCAGGCATTTACTGCACCAATTTTATCTTGAATATACAAAGCCGAAGTTGTTAAAGGATACTCTTTCCATTCTTCACCAACGCATAATATAACGTTTATATCTAAAGGATTGATGCCAGTATTTTTAATTGCATCCAATGCAGCAAAAACACCCATTTCTTGTGTTCCATCAAGTTTACCAGGTAATAGTTTACTCTTAATACCTAGTTTATTGATAACAGCATCTTCTGTCCATACTCCATTTGTAAATTCGCTGATTTCTTTAGCGGTTATTCTATTTTTAGGGAGATAAATTCCTGTACCTACAATTCCTATTGTCGGCTTTTTCATAATAATCACGTCTTTCTTTATTATATTTATAGCCTCATTCCGCCATCAACTTGAATGGTTTGACCAGTTATGTAAGATGAATCTCCTCCAGCTAAGAAAGCAGCCACTTTAGCAATTTCTTCTGGTTGACCCAAACGTTTTAACATTGTTAATTGTGCAAATTTATCCAATAACTCTTGAGGAACTGTTTTTAAGATATCTGTCATGGTATATCCAGGAGCGATTGCATTTACTCTTACTGGTACACCTTTTCTCGCAAATTCTTTTGCCCATGTTTTTGTTAAGCCAAGAATACCAGCTTTTGTAGCTGCGTAATTTGCTTGTCCAATATTTCCAAAAACACCTACAACAGAAGAAATGTTAATGATAGATCCTCCACCAATTGTTTCCATTTGTGGACCAATATATCTTACAAGATTGAACGCACCTTTTAAGTTGACATCCAATACAAGATTCCATTGTTCATCGGTCATTTTTCTAGTCATGGAATCCCTAGTGATTCCAGCGTTGTTCACTAGAATATCAATTTGTCCATATTTTTCAACAGTATCATTGAAGAACTTCTTGCATCCTTCAACATCTGTTACATTTAATTTATAAAATTCAACATTGTCCATTTCATATGTCATTTCGCCCATATCACAAGCGATTACGGTCGCACCATTATTAGCAAGTTCTTTAGCAATTTCCATACCAATCCCTTTTGCTCCACCAGTTACAACTGCTATTTTGTTTTTTAATTTCATGTTTGTCCTACTTTCTCTTTATAATAATACTGGTTCCCATTCCGCCACCTATACAAAGACTAGCCAAACCAGTATGTAAATCTCTTTTAATCATTTCATGAAGTAATGTTACTACGATTCTATTACCAGAAACCCCAACAGGATGGCCAAGTGCAATTGCACCACCATTTACATTGGTTCTTTCTAATATTTCTTCAGCAGTTAAATCATGTTCTTCTGCTAATTCTGTAACAACTCCTATTGATTGAGAAGCAAATGCTTCGTTCAATTCAATCAATTCCATTTCGGATAATTTCATATTTACTGAATTCAATGTATTTCTAATCGCTGGAACTGGTCCAAGTCCCATATAATTTGGATCCATGGCCGCTTGTCCTACTGCAACGATTTCTGCTAAAACAGGTAAATTATATTTTTTAACCATTTCTTCGCTCGCTATTATAACAAATGAAGCTCCATCATTAATACCAGATGAATTTCCAGCAGTTACGGAACCATCCCTTTTAAATGCAGGTCTCAATTTAGCTAGAATTTCAGGAGTAGTACTCCGATTAGGATACTCGTCTTTTTCGAAAACAATAACACCTTTTCTTGTTTTAATCTCTATAGGCACGATTTCGTCATCAAATCTACCTGAATCAACAGCTGCAATAGCTTTTTGTTGTGATTCATAAGCAAACTTATCTTGTGCTTCACGAGATATGTTATGTTTTTCTACAATATTCTCTGCAGTAATACCCATATGCATTTCTCCAAATGCATCTGTTAAAGCATCTTTCAATATATGGTCTTCTGCTTGCATTGCGCCCATTTTATTTCCAGACCTGTTTTTTCCCGAAAGCATGAACGGTGCACCTGACATCGATTCTACTCCACCTGCAACTACAATATTACTAAAACCAGCTTGAATACCAATATATGCATTCATAATAGCTTTCATCCCACTACCGCATACCATATTCAATGAATATGCAGGTACACTGTCAGGGATACCTGCTTTAATAGAAATCTGTCTTGCTATCCCTTGACCTATATTCGCTGGTAAAATATTCCCAACAATTACTTCTGTTATTTCTTCTTTAGGAATTTTTGTTTCTTCCAATAATGCAGATAAAACTTGTGAACCCATGTCTGACGGATGTACATCCTTTAACGTACCTAAAAATGACCCGATAGGGCTTCTTTTTGCTCCGACTATATAAATCTTCTTTTTCAATTTATGTCCTCCTTGAAAATTGTATTAAATTATCTATATGAATATTTGTTCATATTTTGGTATAATTTTAATATTTTTTCGTGAAAATGTCAAGCGCTTTCATCAAATGAAAATATTTTCATAAATAATATATTTCACCTATATATGGGGGTGCTAGTAAAAAAGGTCTAAAATTAGCGTTTCCAGCTTGAAACCTGTTTTCATTGGTGTTTTTTATAGAAAAGGTGAATTGATATTCATGTGAATATTTTTTCAGATTGATATTGTATTTTTCTCATTTATAATATAAAATGTTATTGGTGATATTATGGAAAAACTGAATTATCGTTTGCCTAAAACTAAAGTAGGAGAAAGATCATTTAAAAAAATCATTAAAGCAGGGCGATTATTATTTGCTAAAGATGGTTTCCAAACCACATCTATTAATGATATAATTGCAAAATCAAAAGTAGCTGCAGGAACGTTCTACATATACTTTGATAATAAGCTTGCGTTATACATGTATTTATTAGATGAATATCGAGTGAATATCAGAAAAGCTGCTTCGGAAGCAATTCATGGTTTGAAATCGCGCTATGATATTGAAAGAGCGGGACTAAAAACCTTCCTCCAATATGTTAAGAGAGATCCTCTTGCATATAAGATTATCTGGGAATCTCTTTTTGTAGATTATGATATCTTTAGAGAATATTATATGTCTTTTGCAAAATCGTATATTTATCATTTGAAAAAATCCGTTGAACGCAATGAACTTCGAGACGATGTGGATTTAGAAACAACAGCGTATATACTTATGGGTATTTCAAATTTTGTGGGATTACAAATCATATTCAATAAAAAATCCGATGATGTGGATATTGATTTCGTTGTTGAAGAAGCAATGAAAGTATTACAAAATGGTTTATTTAAATAAAAAAAAAGAGGAGCTATCGTAGCTCCTCTTGATTTATTAAGTGTCCAAAACTTGTCATATCCCAAGGTGAATTTGCAATTAAAGGTTCTATCTCTCCAACTGATTTTGGATGATTGAAATAATATCCTTGCATAAACCTGATTCCTAAGTTTGCCATACGGCTAATCATGTTTTCATCTTCAATTCCTTCTGCGATAACAATTTTTGATTGTTCTTTTGCTTTTCGAATGACTTTTATAAGCGAATTTGCTTCTTCATTGTCATCCATTAGCATTAAGACATTAGTACGAGTTAACTTGAAAATACCAGCGCTTAAATTAGGCATCCAATCAAGCACTTGATAATTTTCTCCAACATCATCAATTGCTACTCTAAATCCAAACTTTCTGAATGCTGCAAGATTACTTAATGCAACTGGGCTTCTTTGAAGTGCGAAGAAATCAATAATTTCTAAACAGAATGTTTCTGCGGTAAGACCATATTTTTTAGTAATATTATGAAATTGCTGTGCCAATCCTTCTACTTCCAATTGTTTTTGACTCAAATTGGTAGAAATATATAAATCTCGGATTCTCATTTTGCTATTCCAGTTTTTATACTGAGAAACAATTTTTTCGAATCCCCAAGTTCCAAACCAAGTAATATCTCCAGTTAATTCCATTACGTTTAAGAATCTACCAGGGGATAATATTCCCATTGTTGGATGATTCCATCTTAATAAAGACTCAAGTCCAATAATTCTTCCGGTTTTTACATCAACAATTGTTTGATAATACAACAAGAATTCATCGTTTGAGATGGATTTTTTAATTTCTTGGTAATAGTTCGCATTGAATTGTTCTGTTTCAACCAAATCTTCGGAATACATACTAAAACGATTCTTCCCGCCTTTTTTTGATACATAAACAGCTATTTCAGCATTTTTATGTAGTTGTTCAGCGCTAATACCATCATATGGAAATACTACTAAACCAATAGACGCTGTTATTGTTTCTTCAACAATCTTATGAGGTTCTCGGATCAAATCTAACAATTCATTTCCAATTTCATTCATTCTATCAGCATCTACAGATCCTTGGTAATAATATATAAATACATCCTCATCCAGGTGTCCTGCAATAACATCTTTTCCACCGAGCTTATTTAATTTTTTCTCCAACTCTTTTAATAATTTATCCACTGTTTTTTGTGGGTATTTTTCATTCACATAACGGAAATCATCAAGGTTAATCAAATACATTACTCCTAGGTCGCCTTCTTTGGTGTTTTTGATTGATTTATTAATTGCGACCATAACCTTATCGTCTTTGCTAACAGTTAATTTGTTAGTAAATATACCGTCATCATCGGTCCCTTCAAATTCATCATCTTTGTCACGTATCGCATGCTTGTGCTTTCGATGTTCGGAAATCTCATGGGAAAGATTACGGTACAGGAAAAATAGAGCAACAATCGTTACTACAATTATGAGTATTGCGGTGACTAATTCAAATGCATCTGCACCTATTCCTGCTAAAAATCTAAATTTAATCATACTCTCACTCCACTTCATTTAACTTCGCATAATAGTCGGCTCTTTTATTTTTCGGCACATCATTAAATTTCTTTATATATGCCATTAAATCTTCAATAATTAAAGGTTTAGAGAAAATATAGCCTTGAAAAACATCCGTGTATATTTGTTTTAAGTACTCATATTGCTTTCTGGTTTCTACACCTTCTGCGATTACCTTCATATCTAAATTATGCACAAGATTTACAATTGTTCCAATGATACGATGGTCTTTTTCTGTTGTAAATATACCATCAACAAATGATTTATCAATTTTCAGATTGTCGAAATTGATTTGTCGTAAATACGTTAATGATGCGTATCCAGTCCCAAAATCATCTAGTGACAACTTGACGCCCATACTATGTAATTCTTCAATCGTATCTTCCAGTAACACTGACGCTTCAATAAATACAGACTCCGTAATTTCCAATGTTAGGAAGTTCGGATTGATATCAGTATCCTTGATAATTCGTTTTACAATCGTTAAAAAATCTTTTTGAAGAATTTGTACTGGTGACACATTGACACTCATAACAAATTCCTGTTTGAATTTTTTTCTAAGTTCAACCTGTCTCAAACAAGCTTCTCTTAGAATCCATGTACCAATCGGAATAATCATATAAGATTCTTCAGCATTGGCAATGAAAACAGTAGGCCCAATCTCACCTAGTGCAGGTGAGTTCCATCTAGCTAATGCTTCAAATCCATATATTTCACTACTGTTTGTAATTAAAGGTTGAAATTTTAAATAAATCTGACCTTTCTCAATTGCTTGGGATAGTCGCTCTGAAATTTCTGCTTGATAACTAACTGATCTAGCAATCTTTTCATTGTAGAATATGATTTTTTTGTTTCCATATTCACTTGCTTTATATAAAGCGGTATCGCATTTTTTAATTAAATCATTTAGAGTTACGCCATCCGTAGGATATACGGCAACTCCAATATGGAATTTTACTTGTGTTTTTATATTTTTTACAACAAGAGGCTCTCTAAAATACACTAAAAGTTTATTTAAAGTATACTCAACAGACTCTAATGATTGTACATTTTCTTTGATATAGATGAATTCATTACCACCATTTGAAAACAACGTTTTCTCGGTTTTTAATACATTTTTCAATTCATCTGCAATCGCTTTGATTAAATTATCTCCAATCATTTGCCCTTTGGTAACATTAATGTTCTTTAAGTTGTCTACTTGAATCAAACAAACGGCTGCTTTACTATTGGATTTAAATATCGTTGCGTCTACTTCTTTACTTGATGATGCGCGGTTTTTAAGTCCGGTTAATATGTCATATGCTAGCGTGTCGTATGTGATTTTTACTTGCCGGTCAATTTCTTCGGACATTAAATTAATCGCATCCCCGATAGTTTTGAATTCATTGTTATCCTTAATAGCAACATGAACTTGATAGTTACCATTTTTTATTTTTTCAATGGTTTCTAAAATGTCATCAATTGGGAGTAATGATTTTTTTACAGAGCGATTCATAAATAATGCAATCATTGTAATTGCAATTCCAGCTGCCGCAACTAGAATTAAGAACATGATTTCTAGTTGAAATAACTGATTATTATAGAATAACGTCACCGTGGTAAAACTCGTACCTTCAATATCAGAGTATATTGCATAAAATTGACTGTTTAAAGCGTCAATATAACCAAACCCAGACGCAATGTAGTTGCTTAATATGTAATTGACTCCTTGCGTTCCATAACTATTTGCTTCATCAATACTAGGATAATTTATAGCATCTTGCATGAAGTAATCTTCATACTGTTCTCCTGAAAAATACATTAATTTTGGTCTATCACTCATACTGGAAAATAACATTACTTCATTGTCATCTTGTATTTTATTCTCTTTGATATCCGTTAAAAGAGTGGCAAGATTTGTTAATTTAATATCAATTCCAACATATCCAATCAATGTTGTATCATCAAACACTCTTTCAATATATGTAATTACGTATTCCCCGGTTAACCCATCCGTGTACGGATCTGTTAAAACAAAGCTCACTCCAGAAATAGCTGTAAACCAAGGACGCTCTGATAATTTCCAATCTGTAAAAGATAATTGACCATTATAAGTAATTCCACATCCGTCTGACCCGCTTGAACATTCGGTATCCGTTGCTAAATAGACCAAATCATATAAACCATCTTTTTGGTAATTCATTACGGATTCTGCTTGAATAAGATAATTGGAATAAATATCATAATTAGGGTCCGCAACATTTACAATTGCTGGATTTCCCGCATTGACATAATTTAAATATTCGATAATGTCCGAATCAGTCGCCAGCTTATGAGCATCCGATTCTATAGAATCAATAATATCGGCTACTGTTGTAGTTACTATTTGATTTTGGTACATGGCATTTTCTTCTTTTGAATTGTTGATATTTAAGTAATATAGAAAGACAGTACTTGCAACAATCAATACCAGAAATAGCGCGTCAAGAAAAACCGTTAAACCAACGATTTTCTTTATTAAACTATTTTTTCTAACGTACGTCGTCTTCTTTGCCATTAAAAATTCACCTCTTATTTATTCTTCAAACCAAGATTTATAGAAATCAAATAATCCAAACGGAACATCGGTTATCGGTGCCGTTATTGATCTAATATAAACATTAAACCTTCTTGTTCTGTTCGTCGTTGCATATTCAATATAAAAATATTTTCCATTCAAACCACTAACATAATCACTGGCATCATTTAAATAATACACATCATATTCTATTTCATAGGTATAAATAGCGTTTAAGTATTGATCCAGTGGAAGCTCTACTTCAAAGGTATAGAATCCAGCCTTATTTCTACCAAACTTGTAAGAATACGGAACGTCTGATGTATAGTTAAATTGAGTCATTCTGTTGTTCAAACCATTTAATATTGAAAATGTAGGATAGTCTTCAGGATCTGTTACATTATATACGGTATCGTCCCCATTTGTATCAAGATTCTTAACAGTAATAATAATTAATTCATCGCTAAACCCTACAGATTGATTGGCTACAACACAACTGCCTTGTGTTGCATCAGTACAATAATAGATATCAAAAACAACTGATAAATTATATGTAACATCAGTAACTGTGATGAAATAATAAGCCGCTGTTAAGCCATCTTCAGTTGTAATCCGGTACTGAATCATGACTTCTTCGCCTTCTTCAGGTTCTAACATAGTATCAGGGAACACAGTAAAGTCTGTTGCTAGTAATGCCTTGTCTTCAGGACTTGATGCTGCAGTCACTTCCGCTGTCCAGTACCAAGACGTTGTAGTTGGATTATAAGCAAATCTTGCTGCAGATCCACCATATGGTAGGAAATCTAAGAAATATGGAACATAAGAATCTAGTGGCACATTACTTACCTTACCGTCAATCTTATAATATCGATATTCTGCTACATCCGCTTCATCATAGTCAATACCATCAAAGTATACTGCAGGGTTATATGGTACCGAAATAGGAACCCCAGAAGAATTTGTTATTGAAATGTCTGGGTAACTAGTTTCGTTTGCCAATTCTGAGAACACAATGTCCGTTAAGTATGGATTTGTACCCAAATCTTTCTCAATAACTAAATCAGTTGAATACGTCACATATTCTGTTGATGATCCATCTCGATAATAGGTGAAGCTAAATGTATATATACCAGGAAGAGTGGAATAGGATATGGTTATGTATAAGTAATCCGTTGCTAAATACGTAATTCCAACTATATCCCCCGCTAGTATTGGTGTAACACCATCATTCTCTGTTGCCGTTACGCTAACTTCTAAATAAGAATACGCGCCCGGATCAATAATATATAAATCTAAACTTTGATCAAATCCTAAATCAACTGCAAATATTGTTGAAGCCGCTTCTCTAGCAGCGTGAATATTACCAATTTGCACATCATTACCATCTTTTTGAACACCAGTTAAATCGACTGATCGTTCAATCAAGTAATGTGTATAAACAGATGAACTCCCACTTTCTGCTTGGACAGTATATTCCATTTGATACGTTTTATACCCATTTGTTATTGTTGTCTGAACTAACCTAGCACTTGTTATTGCTGCAAAAGGACTAATTGATAAACTATCAGTAGTCATGAAATCAATATCAAATGTTACATTGGAAACGTAACTAGGTAATCCTGTTCCATTATTGGTTGTGAAATTCGTTGTTGATGTATCCATATCTACAACATATCCAATATTTACATAGGATGTAATTGTAGTACCAACAATATTTATCGAATCCTCTTCTGAATAATATGTGAAATCTAAAATGGCACTATTTCCAGAAGATCCTTTATCAAAATCACATGTATATTTTGTTGAAGTAGGGAAATAACTATATTCAAAATAATAATCCCCTGCTTTTGATACATCAATAAATGTGAATGTTATATCAAAATACCCTACACCAGTTACAATGTTTACCGGTGTGGAGGTTACTGTATAATAGGATGAACTAACAATCGTCCCATCATTATATTTTACCACAAAATTATTCTTAAAATTATACCCTTGTGTTAAAACACCTTTGTTATCTTCAAAATTTAATTTCACACTACCCAAAGAATTTACTGTTCCAACCGCTGTTATATCTGTTGGATCAGAAACGGTTAAGTTTGATCCACCATTAAATGCCGCAGTCTCAATCTGTAAAGTTCCTGCAATTTGTGCCAATGCTGGTGTAAATTCAATAAAGACTTGAAAATCAGTATAGTATGTGGATGATGCATATAAGTCGTCACCAATAAATGCTTCTGAATACACGGTAAAATACCCAATTGATCTCGTATCATTAACCGTTATATCATTATCAGGTAATGTTACACTTAAAGCTGCTGGATAAGTACTTGATATTGACGCAGCTCTCTCAGGATATAATAAATTATTATATGCTTCAAGCTCAGCCGTGCTTGGTGCATGACCATAATAATCGTCTGCCCTTTCAGCAATCAAAGCTGCTACCGATGTAAGTGCACTTGTAACATCATAATCTGCTGTAGTTTGCACAGGATCATATGCTTCCATTGATATCGAAAAGGTTATCTCATTATTTATATAATCGATGTCAGGCATCGATAAGATAGTATCACTACCACCAGCCTCTTCTTCAATTGTTACAAAAATAGTATCATCTGGAATAATTTCAGATTTATCATTAAATGTTGTTTGTTTCAAATTATCAAACGAAGTTTCTATTGCTGAATCTAAAGCTGTCTTATAGACTGGTGATACTGCTGTATAATCCGTAAGTAAAGATATGAATCCTACATAGTCTTCATCAATCATTCGAACATTAGATAGACTTATATTTTTAGGAATAACAGAACCAAATGATTGTCCTGCTGATGTAGATAAAACATACATTCCATTTGGTCTAGTTGAAACAAATCTAGGTGCTAATAATTCATTTGGCATATAATATATATATTCATTTAAATCTGGATCGCTTCTCATTGGAAAATCTTCATCATAAATATATTGGTTATCAATATCGGTAATATTTGCATCATTCGGGTCTTCCGTAATCCAAGGGACTTCAATTTGACCATAGTATACATAGCGATTCGTCGAGCTTGGAGCGGTTGCATAATTTCCCGCAGTATATGAGTAATTACCACCGGAACCAGCAACTGTTGAATACGTCATACCAATTTGCTGATAAATTGCGTTAATCGTTGATGTGTAATAATATGGTAAACTACCAGTTCTCGTAACATTATCAACACTTGCATAATAATAACCAGTAAATACTTCTTGCGTCGTATCATTCAGTTTTGCTGAGTAATAAATAGCGTCAACAAATTGGAAGAATCGTGAAGAACTGGTAAAGTTTTGAACTTGATCCAACCTTCCAATTAAATCAATATTTTCATTGGCATTAACAATAAAGTCAAATCGTCCACCGGATGATGTCATATATCCACTGGTCCCTCGTTGTAATCTACCAAAAATCCCTCCAAAACCACGCTTTCCTGCTGGTTGTAAGGAAGTGAATCCTGTTGGATAAATATATGTACTACCGTCAGCAAGAAAATATGTTGAGTAATCATCATATTCCAAATCAAACTTATCAACTGAACTATAACTAGTATAGTTTATTGCCTTAATATCTCCGTAGTTAATCGCTGTTGCAATATCGACTACTGTAGTACCATTTCCCAGCACATAAGTTGCTCCAACAATTCCTCCAGCAGTATCTGTAGAAGAAATTGTACCATGATTTAACATTCGTTGCATTACGGACAAACCATACCCAATAACGCCTCCTGCTGAAGCGTTAATTTGCGGACGGTCGTCGGTACCAAGCGTAGTTATTCCGTAGTAGTTCATATCATTATAAGTTGAACTACCATTATAATATAAAGCTTGATTATATAAGGTATACGAACCCGTTTCATATGTTCCAATATTGGATGTGATAGCTGATACATTGCCAAAATTTAATCCATTCGATAGTACAGAATCTTCAATGGTATCCACTAGACCCATTCCAGAGGTAATACCCCCGCCTTCTGCTTCATCGTATAAACTAACTCCTAATACGCCACCTGCTCGAGCTAATCGGTATGTAACTACCGTTATATCACCATTGTTTGCGGTGTCATAAACTCTACCGTCTCCACCAATAGTAGCTGCAACAATACCACCAGCAACCATTCCGGCTGTGTAGTTGATTACAAGTCCAGCATAGGAAGACGATGTTTCATAATTAAAAACACCACTTGTATTTGAATTATAGATTCCAATATCACCTAAGTTTGCACAACTTTGGATAGAGCCTTTATTTAGGGTAACTAGTCCACCAACAAAACTATTGTTTGTTCCGTCGACTGCATATAAGTTATCTCCGACGACTCCATAAGATGTCGAAATATTACCAGAATTAATCGAATTAATAACTCCAATAGTTGCTATAGGTTGTGTTGTTGATTGCCCGGCGTCATCTAAGTCCCCTGATAAATTGGTGTTGATCAATCCAGCCACCAAGATTATCCCCGTGCCTGATATTTGTGCAAAAGTTATATCTCCATCATTTAATGAATTTTTAATATATTTTCCGGAATTAAGCTGTTGACCTAATCCACCAATATATAAGGCATTTGAACCCATATTTAGATTTACAACATCAATATCTCCATAATTGTAGACATTTAAATAATTTACATTTGAATTTCTAGTAATTCCCGCAATGTTTAGAGTTGTAGACATTGTGATTTGACTTGCTCCTGAATTACTCATAAAACTGATATCACCATAATTTGCTACAAATCGTAATAATGTAGCATTATTATTTACTGAATAATATAAGCCTGATATATCATGATACACATTAGAATCAAAACTTAAATCCGCATAATTATATGATCTTGAAATGGTTACACCATAGGAACCAACATCATAAATTAGTGAAACAAAATCAAACTGTTGTTGTGTATAAGTAGCTGCACCCTCTGTAAAATCAAAGGTTCCATGATTAAACATTAAAGCGTACTCTATAGCAGCCGTTGCCTTATTGATTCCAATACCAGCAGCCTTTATATAGGAAGTACCTGCAGTGTAGGTGTTATATATATCTCCTTCATTATAAAAATTAGCAAATTTGTATTCACTTGATGATTCAAGTATAGGAGCGATTCCTCCTAATTTACCAAATACTCCACCAACATATTGATAGGAAGGTACTCCAACAGTATATGTAAAAGCAGAGGTATAAATATCTCCAAAGTTTGCTATATTAATCATTTCATTTATATTTCCAGTTGAGTTACCAATATACCCAATAACTCCACCGATTCTTATTTCTACAAACGTATATCCAGAAGCTAATGTAATTGTTGATGTTGTTCCTAATCCATAAATCGTACCATGATTTACAACATCAGTCATTGTTAATTTTGCTAATTGTGCGGCACCAACAACACCACCTATATTATAAACTGGTTTGATACTATATTGAGATGCCCAAACATGAGTCCCACTGGTGAAATCTCCATAGTTAGATACATTCTCAATAACTCCTGAAGCTTTACCAACAAGTCCTCCGGCATAGGTTGTCCCAAGTGCTTGCACTCCTAAATTAATATCAACATCTAAAAGGATATTAGAGATGGTTCCCCCGGTCATTTTACCTGCAATAGCACCAATAAAGAAATCATAACTATAATTCGTGTTTGTGTTCGTAAACCCAACAGTCGATTGACTATAATTTAAATTCGATATTTCCGAACCTGCACCCAAAATACTAAACATACCCGAATAATACTCGGACCCTCTAAGTATCCCATATAAAATATTTAAGTTATATATATAATAATTATCACTTAAATCAGTCGCACTCAAATTTTCTCCTGATAATGAACCATAAAATGTTACCGTTGGAACGGTATATACCCTTGGTGCTAATGTACTCATATCAATGTCATTCAGTAGTACAAAATCAGCATGAGCGAAATTCACCCCATGATCAACCGAAATAAATCCCAATGCTCTTGGTAAAAATGCAAGATCAATTGCACTATCAATTTCATAAACGTTATCCGTATCATTATATTCGAACCCTTGTAATAATGGATACCCATCTGAAGGATAACAATACCAAGGCCAATTAACATCTCCCGAAGTCAACGAAGAACTTGAACTTTTCAACAAAGTCGTTGTTTCGGATGTAGCTAATAAATTCGGAGTGTCAACTGTAAATGTTGAAGAACCTACTGTTACTAATTCTAAATAAACAGTATCATCAAATACTAATCCCGAAGACGAACCAGAACCTGAATTTAGATAAAGTACCGGTTGAACATCAAATTTATTAATATAGTTTCCATTCATTACTAGCATTGAAACATAATAAGAATCTTTAAACGTACCTTGATTTGTATGAATAATACCAGCCGCTTGAAAATCTTCGGAAGACGAACCAACAGCATATCTCATTCCAGCTGTAGTTGTGGTTGTTCTTGTATCCTTAACATACACATTTTGAACTACACCAGCTGCCATGTTAAAACCAACTAAATTGGATAACTTAGTGATGTCTGTGTGCAATTCTAATATTTCTAAGTTAGGATTAATTAACCCTAAATTTTTAATCGTTCCTTGATTATAATTGAACATACTATAATGCTCACTTAATGCAATATCAATTGTTGTCACTTCATCAACATAATCAATGTAAACTAAATGATCATATCCCGCTACATATAAAGAAGTTATTTCAAAGCCTTGCCCATCAAATGATCCTGCGAATGAACGTTGAAAAATATTTTCCTCCACATCGGTAAATGCGTAACCGATTGGGATAAATGCTTTTGATTGCATGACTGAATAATCAATATTTTTTCCTAATACATAATTTAAAGATAACAACACCGTTATTTTAGCGTCTGATAATTTGACATCTTCTGCTGGAGTACCAGTAATATATATTTCTTCCAAAGAAACGTCTTTAGAAAAACGATACAATTCTTCTGCGGTATCAAATCTTATTTTTTTACCACTTGCTGCAGTTGCACATGCTGTGGATGTTGACGCAGCATTACAATAAGTTAATCTAAAAGTTGTATAAGTTATATAGTCAGTGCTAGAAGTTTGCGTATCCGGTGTAACTTCCCAATCATACGTTCCATCAAATTCTAATATTTCATCTACAGGAGCGCTATATGCTTGAACTTTTGGATTGCTTTCTAAAAAGAAAATAGATGTAGAAATACTAAATAGCATTACAAAAATTAGCACGATTAAATGCTTTAAGTTAAAATGTTTAAATGCTTTTGTTTTCATCATCATAACCTCCTACCAACTTCCGCCCCAAGGTGGAGTTGCAAGTCCCCAAACAACATTGGGAGCATCTTCGCTTTGAATCGCTTCGATTGAAAATGCAATTTGAAGTGAATATCCCGGAGAATATACACTAAAATCGGGTAATGTATAACCAGAAATCAGTCCAATTTCTAATGAAGTTGTCTCGTTTGTTCTTTGAACTGCATTTTGATAATACATATAATTATCATAGTTTCGATTATCATACCAATTTACCAAATCATAATCAAAAGGCATCTGTCCATCAAACAAAATGGAAAGTTCCGTAACTTCACCTTGAAAATCGGTGTAAATTAACGTTAACTGTTCATATATTTTTACTCTAAAGTACGTATTGATATTACTCTTAACAAGTATTTTTAGTCTGAAATTTTCAAAGTAATTATCTCCATCATTCGAAATAATATTAACAAAATATACACCTGGTTTCGTTAATACCAGATCTGTAGTAATACTACTACCCGCAGACTCACCTGTTAAAGTTCCAACTACAACCAATGCATTCGCAGTAGGTGTACCGGTTACTGTGTAGATTCCATCATTACTTGTTGAACCGTCAATTCGTATTTTATCACCGCTTGAATATACTAAAAAATTTATTGTTGTAGATGATATTGTTGAAGTAGCAAAAGACACATCAGAAGCGGTTGCTTCTTCGGTAGCATCAATAACAATTTCTGTAGCTTGAATTTCTCCTAATACAGGGTCGTAAAAATATGCTTCTAGGTCTACATCGACAAACCCTATTTCTCCTGTGAAAGAATCTGTAAACAAATCTGTGAAATATGCATAACTAGAAAAGATGAATAAAGACAGAGAAAAAAACAATAACAAAAAAGAGTATATTACTTTTCTTCGCATTAGATTTACACTCATAACCATACTCCTTTCTAGAAACACAATTCTATATAAAAAACGCCATTATCCTTTAACAATTGCATTTTTTTATCTCTTGAAATAAAAAAATGCCCTCGTCTTTTTAGACAACGGCAACTGGCTACCATCTCTCGAAGGCCCTATAGCTTTGCGTCACTAGCTTTCACTAGTTTTGCTCTTTACATTATTCATTATAGAATAAAGTGGTAAATTTGTCAACAGATAAGTAAATTTCTTCTAACACTTTAGTAGTTTTTTCGGTTTTCTTATATATAATATATATACATTTCCGGTCAAAGATATTGTTTTTATAAAATTAATCATAAAATTATCACAATATAATTGTTGTTTTTAAGCTGAAATAATGATATCATAGAAATTGCGAAAATTAGTAAGGAGTGTTATAGATGAAAAGCATATTTACAAAGAAAGCACTGATCATTGTATCAGTTGTGAGTTTTATAGTTTTAGGGGCAGTAGTGCTAGCTCTTGCGACTGGTAATACTTACTTCCCAAGCCTATCTGATCCGAATGGAGTATTCTATCAAAGAATTGATGATGATGGCAATGTTTTGTATGAAATTACAAACGAAGATTTGTTTGAGGAAATAAAAAGCAATGATGGTGTTCAACAATTGCTTTATATGACGGACTCAATAATTTTATCTGATTATATAAATAGTGTTACAGATCAAGAAATAGCTGACAAAATTCTACAATTGAATTATGGAACTAGTGACTTGACGGTAATTGCTGAAATTGATGATGATAACAAAGCGGATTTAGAAACTGCATATGAGCAATCAATGATCTTGGCTGGATTTAAAGACCAACCAGAAGTTTATGCAAAATTGCTTGTTGCTAGAGAAAAATTTGTAATGGACATCGCTAGAGAAGATGAAGTTGTTGCGGATAAAGACATCGCTATGCAATATCTATCAAGTTATTTTGATGATATTAAAGCTATTAAAATTCGTTTTACTAGCCAAGCTGATGCAAACGCAGTTTTAGATAAATTTAATATATTATCTTTAACGAACGATGGTTTAAGAGAATACAACGGATTCGTATATAGTCATGAAGATTTATTAGATCTTAACGATGACATTGTTGAAGCTTATAAAACAATCGATACCTATTATTTTGATGTTGACGATAACATCGTTGGTACCGATGGTACTACCGTATACGAAATCGGAGCGAATGATGTTTATACAGATGCAGATGATAAAGAATACCGCATCGAACCTGCTACGGATAATCTAGTAAATGGGTTGAGCGAAATTATTATTTCCTCTGATGTATTATTTACTACACTTACAGCTGCAGAAACATATAAAGAAAATAACTCAGAATATTTTACAGTATCAAGACTTGATCCTTACGATATGGATCAAACCATTGAAGTAAAAGATTCTTTGGACGCAGTCGTATATACAATAGATCCTGATGGGCATATTTTCGATGCTGGTGACAATGATGTTACCTATTCCACTGATCTTATTGTTAACAAAGTATACACCGCAATTGAAGATGTATTAACAGTAACTGAAAATAATTCGACAGAACTTACAGAAGCTGAAGTTTTACAAAAATATATATTAATGTACAACTATGTTTATGGTGTTTACAGGGATACACTTCCTGAAGCAGCTACTTCTGCTGACTTAATAGCATTAGATAATGAATTTTTAACGTTTAATTTTGAAGACCTTTATGCAGCAAGCTCAATGGTTGCGGATTTTATGTTTACATCATTAAGCATTGAAGATGACTTTAGATATTCCATAAATCCTTCCGTGTTAAATACTGGAAACTCATCATATTATTATATGGTATATAAAATTACAGAACCTACAAAAGAAGATGTTTTAGCAACCATGTTCGATTCTATTGAAGAAACTATTGTAATTCCAACTACAATTGGAGATACCATTGTATTGCCAGCTACTAGTTTCTATGATTCAACAATCACATGGAGCTCTTCTAATTCAGAAGTCATAACAAATGTTGGTACGGTTATTGCTCCTAGTGAAGATGAAGATGTGAATTTAACATACACGATTAACGTATTTGGTAGAACAAGAATAAATACAATTAATGTAACGGTATTAGCTGATGGAGAAACTGTTGACGTAACAGTTCCTGAAGGTACAGAATTAACGTATCAAGCAATCGTTAATGACGCAGTCGCTTTCACATATTTAGAAGATAAATTATACGATGAATATGTATATGGTACTGATGCAAACACAAATATAAACAATACCTTATATGCACAAAGAGCAGAACTTGAATTCACAATTAATGATTATTACCTTGCATTGGATTATAGTTCTTCATACAGTGAATATCAATTCACAGGTAACGGAGACAAAACAGTCTTGGCTTCATTATCAAAGACGTTGACATCTGAAGACCCTGTAGAAATCACTGCAGATCAATACTTCGAATTTGCTCTTACAAAAAATGCTGCATTGTATACATTATATGCAACACAATTTAAAGAATTATTATACTCTCCATATTTTACTGAAATTTTCGGTGAGCAAACCAATCTCATGAAAAACAAATCTAGTAGAATGGACGAAATGTATGTAAACGTATCAAATGCTAAAGAGTACTATTCATACCTTCAAAACTTATATGCACAATATGGTATGGAGTTCAATTTTTCATCTTTCAATGATTACTCATATTCACAATTCAATGTGAAAACTGAATTAGGTTTATTAGAATATTTTGTGTCTGGAGAATTACAACCTTATTTAATCAATGAAACAATTGAGAATGAAAATGTTGTTGAAGCTTTGTATCCAATAGCACAAGATAATTTTGACAACTACTTCAGTTTAGACGTTAATCATCTACTAGTGTTTATTGATTTCGATGAAGATGGAAGCCCAGATAATTTTGATGATTATCAAGATGCTTTAACACCTGCTGAATTTAGTGCGTTTGAAGCATTACAAGCTGGTTTAGAAATAGCTATCGATGAATACGATGGTGAATTTGCAGCCTTGCTAACAGAATTTAACAACGCTTCTAGAGAAGATGAAACTTGGGGTGTTTACAAACAAAATGGTTTCTTTATCCTTACAGAAGATTTAAATATTGAAGATTCAGAAACAGAAGATGTTTTTCACTCATTAACCTATAGTGGAGAATACGGTGTAAAAGATACGTTCGTTCCAGAGTATGTAGATGCATTGGTTCAACTATATCAAGAGTATCAAGAACCTCAAAATTTCACAAAATCTGAATTATATTCTGATTTTGTTCCAACTCAATTTGGTTTACATGTAATCAAAGTAGGCCAAGGCGATAATTTTACAAAACCTAGCTTTGAATATTCAGAAGAAGATTCAGCTAATCCGATACACTCTGTTGGAATTGAAAATGATAATGCTGATCCAACGTTAGCTCAATTAGAATTATATGCACAATATAAATTCTACTCAATGATTTATGATTTGACCGATGCTGATATTGAAGACAAATTTGAAATTACAGTTCCAAGCATTCCAGCAACTGTTAGTAATGCTTTAGATATGATCTTTGATGATTTATTAGCAAATGTGTATGTTATCGGAGCAATCAACGTTAACATGTCAGGTAGACTTGAAAGCGGAACTTTCTTAACTACTGATTATTCTACTGTTACAAACGCAGAACTTATGACTTCATTAGCTGAAGTCGGTGGCGTATACTTCGATGCTATTTTCGGAGATTATATCACAGATTAGTACATAAAAAAAAATAAAAGTTGATGTGAAAACATCAACTTTTTTTCTTATTCTTTGGATAATTTATGTTTGTAATATCGTTCTCTTTCTAGAACTCCAATACTATTTGTTAAATGTCCAACCTCAACTAAATTTAATTCTTCACCAAGAACAGTCGTTTTAGAATCAATATTATCTATAAAGTGAATGATTAAGGCTTCCGCAATATTTGGTTTCCTTGGAGATCCAAAATTGCCGTAATAATGATGGCTAATAATGATATGCTCTAATAGCATCACTTCTTCTTCGTTCTCGTAACCAAGTTCTTTCGCAGTGGAATCGATTAAATTCGCACCCATTGTAATATGACCAATAAGTTTTCCCTTAATTGTATATTCAGAGCCTTCATAAGAATCAAACTCAAAAATCTTACACATATCATGTAATATAATACCTGCGTTTACTAAATCTTCATTAAGAAATGGATACACAGGGAAGAATCCTTGTGCTAACTTCAACATCGAATGGGTATGATACGCTAGCCCAGAGATATATGCATGATGAAATTTAGTTGCTGCAGGATATAAGTAAAAGTCTTCTTTATATTTATTATATATCGTTTCTGTTAATTTCTTAATTACCGTATTGTTTAAATTTGATAATATCTTTTCAATATCATTTCGAATGCCTTCTGTTTCTACTGGTGCATAATGATAAAAGAATTTTAACAATTCTTCTTTTCTGTTCTCCGTTACATCCATCTCACCTAGGATGGTATGCGAAGAAGCTTCAAAATGTACCTTATCTTTGAACGGAATCGTTTCCGTTTCAAAATAGTAAATTTTATTTAATGAAATCGTTTCATCAGATGCTAATCTCACAATAATATTTTCAGATTTTTCTGTTAAAACATTGATTGGATATGTATCATAGGATGAATCGTTTTTTTGTGTTACTTTCCCATAAAAATTATATTGATTTCCTGCTTCTATCATAAACTCACCTTTTCCAAAAGATATATGCACCTATATCCTTTAATATATATTGATGTTTGTCTTCTACTTCATATTTTTCCGACGTTGCTTCCAATAAATCATATTCGTCGGGAACGATAACCGTTTCTTTTTGGGTATTTGGTTTGAAGATAATTAATATATTACATTTTGAATTAAAATGCATCATCAATGATTTAGAATTCAATTCAATGATTTCAATTACTTGATCCATTTCTGATGTTGATTTTAATTTAAAACAAGGGAATTGTTTTCTTATCCCTATCAATTTTCGAACCAATTCAACAGAATCATTATACACTTCTCTTCGATTCCAGTCCATTAAATTGATTTCATCTCCTGAAATATAAGAATTATCAACATTGTTTTTTGTTCGGAAAAACTCTTGTCCAGAATGTATAAATGGTACCCCTTGAGATAAAAGCACCATAGCTGTAGCAAGTAATTCTTGTTTTTGAATGGTGTCTTCGTCATCTGTAACATTTTTAGCTTTATCAAAAAACGTTTGATTATCATGACATTCGACATAGTTAATGCTCTGTGATGTGTATTTAAACATATACCTATTATGGGCAGAGCCCAATAACATTTGTTTCACAACTTC
>Ga0075122_10000891_pt1 | contig 22338 bp, 26 predicted proteins | sample AntAceMetag02UKB_FD_69790 | JGI IMG/M metagenome (GOLD analysis project Ga0075122, IMG submission 69790) | Saline lake microbial communities from Ace Lake, Antarctica - Antarctic Ace Lake Metagenome 02UKB | ecosystem: Environmental > Aquatic > Non-marine Saline and Alkaline > Saline | place...
GTTAGATCATCAGCACCGAAAACAGCTTTTTAAAATTATACCCAAACACCAAACAATTATCACCACTAGCGATATTTACTTGATTGAACCGGAATTCAGAAAGAAGCTGACTTTAGTAAAATTCTTGTAATTCCGGCAGTTTTTTGCAAGAATAAGCTATGTACGCCCCTCGATTTTCTATTACCAACGAAACCCTTTCTAACATTGGCTTGATTGAAGCCGCTAAAGAAGTAATTGAAAACTCGCCCCTAATCCCAGTTTATGAGGCTCGGTTTGTCAAAGAAGCGATTGTTCGTTCAGTTCATCACGGGACCCACATAGAAGGGAACGATTTGACCTTGGGTGAAGCCCGGAAAATAATCGAGGGAGAAACAGTTGTTGCCAGAGATAGAGATGTTCAAGAAGTGATTAATTATCGAAAAGTGCTTGATTATCTTGAAGGTTTGATTAGAAGCGAGAATGGCCGACCCAATTACAACCAATTAATGTTGAGGAAAATTAATGCTCTCGCTTGTGAAAGAGTAATCGAGGATGGTCGAGCGGGAGAGATCAGACAGACTCAGGTGGTCTTGAAAAAGAGCGGTACTGGTGAAGTGGTTTTTCGACCTCCGGCGGCGGTGGAGGTGCCTTTTTTGCTGGAAGATTTTTTTGCCTGGCTGAATTCTGCTGAAGGCAAAAAACTGCATCCGGTAATTAAAGCTGGAGTGGCTCACTACGTTTTAGTCGCCATTCATCCTTTCATTGAGGCCAATGGTCGAACGGTTCGTGCTTTTGCCACCTTGATCCTTTTTGCCGAAAATTATGACATTAAAAGGTTCTTTTCTTTAGAAGAATATTTCGATAAAGATGCCTATCATTATTATCGGGCGATGATGGAAGTTGATCGGCAATCGGAAGACTTGTCTCAACGAGATTTGACTCCTTGGTTGGAATATTTCACTCAGGCGATGGCAGTGGAATTAACTCGGGTTAAAGAAAAAGTCAAACAGCTTTCTTTTGACGTTAGGCGAAAAGCTAAAACTGGCGACCAAATCCGCCTCAATGAACGCCAAATGAAACTGATGGAATACTTACAAGAAAAAGGCAACGTTTCTATGTCAGAAGCAAGAAAGATAGCGCCAAATTACTCTCCCGATACCTTGACTCGCGACTTTAATTTTTTTGTTAGCAAGGGTATAGTTAAGAAAGAAGGGAAAACCAAAGGAGCGAGATATCTTTTGAAATAAAGGCCTAAGATTTTAAATGGAAACAACTGATCCGCAATTCCTTTATTTAGCTTTAATTTTGCCTAGCCTGTTCGGTTTAACTTTGATCGGCGAAGGCTTGAATAAGGTTTTAAAAAATGAAAATCAAGGCCTCATCTCTTTAATAATCGGCCTTCTTTTTATTTGCTTAGTCGTCTTTATTTATTTTTTCCTGTCCACCAGTTTTAATTGAAAAAAAGAGAAATGACTTTTGAAAAATTGGCTTTAGTCTGGCAACAACTAGAGCAAACTAACTCTCGTTTGGAGATCACTCAGATATTGGCTGATTTGTTAAAAAAAGCCTCTGAGGAAGATGTGGGCAATGTTTGCTATTTGAGTCTAGGCAATTTGGCTTCGGAATATCAGGAAATCGACTTTAATTTAGCTGAAAAAATGATGATGAAAGTAATCGCTCAAGCCAGTGGTCAACCGGTGGAAATAGTTAGAAAAAAGTTTAAGCAGGTCGGTGATTTGGGTGAGGTTGCCGAAAGTTTTGCCAAACAAACTAATCGTTTCGATCTTTTTAAGAAGAGCGAGTTGACGGTTAATCAAGTCCATGATCGTTTATTAGACGTGGCGACCCAAGAAGGTGAGGGGTCGGTAGAAAGAAAAGTGGGGAAAATGGTGGCCTTGCTGGAAGATCTTTCTTCGCCTCAAGCAGTTCGTTACGCTGTGAGGATCCCGATTGGCAAATTAAGGCTGGGTTTTTCGAGCTTGACGATCTTGGACGCTCTTTCTTGGATGCTTACGGGTGACAAGTCAAAACGAGAAGAGATTGAAGCGGCTTACAATGTCAAGGCGGACGTAGGAGAGATTGCTAAATTAGCCAAGCGAGGAGGCTTAAAAACAATTCAAAAAGCGAGAATGAGCTTAGGAGTGCCCATCAAACCGGCTCTTTGCCAACGAATTGACACCGCTAAAGAAATTGTCGAAAAAATGGGTCAAGTGGCGGTTGAACCGAAATATGACGGTCAGAGGCTGCAGATCCATTGGGGTTTAGAAGGAAAAGATAAAGTGAGAATCTTTACTCGTAATTTGGAAGGAGTGACTAGTATGTTTCCTGACTTGGTTCAAGCTCTAGGTAAAGAACTTAAGGCCAAAAAGGCTATTTTGGATGGTGAAGTAATCGGCTACGATCGCAAAAAAGGTAAATATTTACCTTTTCAGGAGACGATTAAAAGAAAAAGGAAATATGGCATCACTCAAGCGATTAAAGATATTCCTTTGCAATTAGTTTGTTTCGACTTGCTTTATCTAAATGGTAAGGATTTAATTCAAACCGACTTTGATAAGAGAAGAAAAGAACTAGAAAAAATCTTACCCAAAGAAAACAAAACGATTGTTGTCTCACCGCAAATCTTGACTGATGAGCCGGGAAAATTAATTTCTTATCATTATCAACAAATCAATCAGGGCTTGGAAGGAATCGTGGTTAAAAAATGGCGAGCGCCTTACGATCCAGGGAAAAGGAATTTTACTTGGGTGAAATTGAAACAGGAGAAAGGTAAAAAGGGCGGCGGTCTGGCGGACACTTTGGATTGTTTGATTATGGGCTATTATCGGGGTAAAGGAAGAAGAGCTGGTTTCGGTATTGGCGGTTTTCTGGCGGGGGTAAGAGTGAAAGATAAGTACCTCACTCTTTCCAAAATTGGTACAGGATTAACCGATAAACAATGGCGGGAACTTAAAAAGAGAGCTGATCAGCAGAAAACAACTAAAAAACCCAAGCAATATCAGGTTAGTAAAGATCTGGCTCCGGATGTTTGGTGTCAGCCGGCGATTATGGCGGAAATCGAAGCAGACAATATTACCAAATCACCTCTTCACAGTGCCAAGCTGGCTTTAAGATTTCCCCGACTGAAGAGTTTTAGAGACGACAAAAACCCCAATCAAACGACAACAATTGAAGAAGTGAAGAAATTATACGAGTTGCAAAAATAAAATGGCCATTTGGATTGAAGAGGAATGGTAAAATAATTGATATAAATGCCTGTTTTTGCAATCGAGAAAAGAGTAATAGTACCTTTCATGCGTGCTCTGGTGGAGCAGAGAGCTAGACGAGCTTTAGAAGAAACTCAAGTTCGGGAAGAAAAACAGGAATTTCCAAATTTGACTCCTTTTGCTCCTATGTTGTCTCAGTGCTTAGCGCGAGTATCCCGAGGGACAGGTGGCGACGAAGAAAGCTTTGAAGCCTCGACGGAATTAGGTGGCGACGAAGGCGAACTAGAGGAATCCATTGAGCATTGTCAAAAAGTGGGAATTGCTCCAAATCAGTTAGCTAAAGTTCTTGTTGAACCCGCGGTTTTAAGAGCGGTTGCTTTTGGAGATTTAAGCCTTGACACTGTTGCAGGAATTGAAGCCACTTTAACAGTAATGCTAAGTGGGGCTTTTGAAAAATTCAGCGAGATTTAATCTTAGTAAGCAGATCTTTCCCGAGAAGACAATTCCCTGACTCCGGCTCTTGTTGTTTTTCCATCGGAAGCTCGGATTTTTCTGACCGTGAAGGTGTGACCTTGCTCATTTTCGTAAACCTGTCCGATTGGGATAAGCACGGGGGGGTGTAAATCAACGTCGTGTCCTTCTCCGGGAATAAAGGGTTGGTTAACATCTTCCAAAGAGCTTTCGGGTTCTCTGGGAAGACTAAACCCTTCCTGGCCAGGCCTAAGAAAGCTTTTTTGTTTCGCGATATTTCCTTCTGCCATTTACTCTATTCTACTACACGACGGCTAGGTTTTTGCTACAATTAATTTCATGGACCAAGTGACACCTGATTTAACTTACGGTTTTATTCATACCGTTTACGCCACTTTCATTCATAATTACATTCTTTTTGCCTATCTACTTGGTCTTTCCATTGCCCTGATATTGGCCTTTAAAAAGCCAAGCCGTTACAGTTTTTTTCTTATCTTGGGTTTTGCCGTTTTAGCTTTCAGTTTTGAGTACGATAAACACATTATCGAAGGTTTAAGAGAACAAACCCTTCAGTCACTAATAATCGAGAAACCTCATTATACTGCCCAGAAATGGGTCAGCGTTTTTATTAGCGAAATTTTGCCGCTTTTCTTTTATGCTCTAGGCTGGCTGCTTATTTATATTGCCATTCTTATTGGTGGTTTAAAACATGGATCGACAGACGGAAAATAATCTATTGCCACCTAAGGCGCTGGAGTGCAAGTCGAGGATTTTGAAATCTCCAGAAGGTAAGTGTAATACAAAAAACAATCCCGTTTTACTGCCCGAGATAAATGAGCCTTATAGAGGACAATTCTCGAGACTCTTTTTGGAGCCTTTGCCAGACCTAGAATTTGGGTTGGGGGCTAGTCTTATGAAAGAACGATTGGAAAAAGGGGCGAAAGAGAGAGAGGGTCAGGATTTGTACTTGCCTAAAAGTGTTGCTCGGCTTGTAGATTTGGCTCACGAAGCCCTCGGGCCGCCGGATGGAGCTTTGGGAGTACTTAAGGCCTATCGGCCTAATGTTTTCATCTGGGGGTCTAGGGAGGCAGGTTTTCCTTCTGATTATCCCGGAAGGGACGGCTCGGAAATAGGTTTAATTGGAGTGGACCTGGATTTTACTCCCGAGGGTACTAAAGAAAAGGATCGATACCGTTTAAGTTTTTTCCCCTATCGATTACGGGCTTATACCACCGCTCGAGGGAAGCTTTTTAGGTCGATCGAAGGGTGTGAGCCTGCTGTGGCAAGGCAAATATTGACCCAGCAGGGTAAATCTCCGGAGATAATTTCAGAAATTATTGCTAGTTTGGAGGAAGAGGATCCATACATATCTCTGCTTAATGATAAGTGTGGTTATCGCATCAGGTTAAGTAGTGATGGAAGTTTGTGGTTCGGTCTTTGGATTAACGACGTTCGCTTTCTTGTTTCTGATAACGACGATTCTGTTCCCTTGAAGGGAAAGACACATCAAGTGGAGCTTTGGGAGTCAGGGGACAAATACGGATTGGATAAAAAAAGAGCTGCTTTAGAAAGAAAGTTTCGTCGTAGGGTTTCTTATGATGAAGCTTTTGCGAGTCTTTGCTTGGGGACGGCTCGCGGCCTTACCGGGTTTGAAGAAACCGCCGCTTCAATTTTAGAGAACTATGAAAAACGATAAATTGAATTTCGGTTTGACTATCAAAGAGGCGGAAGAGAAATTGGCCCAGCATGGGCCAAATGAATTGGAGAAAAAGAAAGATTTGGGAGCCTTAAAAGTTTTACTTTCTCAATTTACTTCACCCTTAGTTTATATCTTAGTTATTGCGGCGATAGTAACTTTTCTTTTGGGGGATACTTTAGACTCTACGGTTATCTTCCTGGCGGTTTTAATTAACACTGTCCTTGGTTTTTATCAGGAACATAAAGCCCAAAAGGCCTTGAGCGCCTTAAGTGATTTATTAGAACCGGAAGCAAAGGTAATCCGTGATGGTCAGCAACAAGTCATTAAAGCCAGCTTGATTGTTCCTGGAGATGTTTGCATCTTGACTATTGGTGGTCGAATTCCGGCTGATGGAGTTTTACTTAAAACTTCCGATCTTTCGATTAATGAAGCGATTTTAACCGGTGAAAGCGCGGCGGTGAAAAAGAAAATCAAAGCCTCAGTTTTTGCCGGCACTATGGTCACGACCGGGATTGCTCGGATGCTGGTTTCAAAGACCGGAATGCAGACGGAGATTGGTCGAATTGGCAAAAACGTCTCTTCACTTGAAGATCAAAAAACGCCTCTGCAGATTCAATTGGCTAAATTGGCCAACACTTTGGCTATCTTGGTGGGGATTATTACTGTAGGCATTTTTGTTTTAGGTGAATTAACCGGCTATCCGCCGTTGGAAATGTTTACTGTCAGTGTGGCGATTGCGGTCGCGGCTATTCCTGAAGGATTAGTCGTGGCGGTAACGGTAATTTTGGCTTTGGGGATGCAACGGATTTTAAAGCGGAAAGCAATTGTTAGAAAACTAGTTGCGGCGGAAACTCTAGGCTCGATTAACGTCATTGCTTCGGATAAAACCGGGACTTTGACCGAAGGCGAGATGCGAGTGGTGGATCATGATTTTATTGACCTTAAATTGGGTCAAAAGGTGGCTATTCTCTGCAATGATCTGCGTGATCCTTTGGAAATTTCAATGTGGGAGTGGGCAGTTGAAGCGGGTTTGGAGCCAAAATCTTTGCAAGCAGAAAATCCGCGTCTGGATGAAATTCCCTTTTCACCAGATTATAAAATGATTGCCACTTTGCATCCTGAATTGCTCTTGGTTTCCGGAGCCCCAGAGGTAATTTTGAATCGTTCTCAACTTAGCGGTAAAGAAAAAGATAAATGGCTGGAAAAATTTTCTGAGTTCGGTAATCAAAGTTATCGTTTGGTTGGCTTTGCTTTTAAGAAAGTCTCTAAGACAAAAAAGAAGATGGTTTTAAGTGAATTAAAAGACCTCTCGTGGTTGGGAGTTTTAGTTTATGAGGATCCAATCCGTTCCGGAGTGAAAGAGGCTTTCCAGCAGGCGCGGAAAGCGGGTATAGAAATAAAAGTAATCACCGGTGATTACTTGTCGACCGCTCAGGCTGTTTTGAGGAAATTAGGCTTAGAAACTAAAGGTAAATCAATTGAGGGAGAAGCTTTAAGCAAGTTGGGAGGAGAAGAATATCAAACTCAGGTTGGACGGACAATTCTTTTTGCCCGGACTTCTCCGGAAGAAAAATTGAACATCGTCCAGGCTTTGCAAAGTAAAGGCAAAGTGGTGGCGATGACTGGCGATGGGGTTAATGATGCTCCGGCGTTGAAAGCGGCGGACATTGGTATTGTCGTTAATGACGCCTCTGATGTCTCTAAACAAATAGCCGATATGGTTTTGCTTGATTCTAATTTTGCGACTGTTATCGCGGCGGTTCGTGAAGGCCGGGTGATTTTTGAAAACATCAAGAAGGTCGTCCTTTATCTGCTTTCTCATAGTTTTACCGAAGTGATTTTGATTGGTGGTTCAATCATTATCGGTTTGCCTTTACCGGTAACAGCGGTTCAGATCCTTTGGGTCAATTTGGTTGAAGATAGTTTGCCGGGGATAGCTCTGGCTTACGAGCCGGAAGAAGGACAGGTGATGAGTCAGTCGCCAAGAAAGAAACGGGCTCCTATTCTGGATGGCGAATTGAAATTATTAATTTTCGTGATTGGAATTTTGACCGACGTTACTTTATTAGGACTTTTTTATTACTTAAGCCAAGGTGGTTTTCACTTGCACTACATTCAAACAGTCATGTTTGCTGCTTTAGCAATTGATTCTCCCTTCATTTGCTTGGCTTCACGTTCTTTAAAAAAGAGTGCTTTTAGAACCAATTTTTTTGCTAATCGATTCTTGATTTTCGCTCTAGGAGTTAGTTTTTTATTATTGTTGACGGCGATCTATTGGCCACCTCTACAGAGACTTTTGAATACCCACCCCTTGGGCTTGAACGAGTGGCTTTTCTTGTTAGCCTTGGGATTGTTTAATTTCGCGGCCATTGAGGCGGCTAAGTGGGCTTTCCTTCATCGCCACCGCAATTAGTCTTTTTGTGTTAAAATTTTTTTAACGATGATTTTTTTCTACCTGGCTGTGATGGTCATCGCTTCTTTTCTTTTGATTAAAGCGACTGACTTGCTGGCCATCAATCTAAAGGCTCTCGCTAAAGACACCAAATTGGGTCAATTGGCTCTTTCTGGTTTTATCCTCGCTCTGGCGACTAGCTTGCCGGAATTGTCGGTTTCTATGGCGGCGGCTTTTTCCCACCAATCTAATTTGGCTTTGGGAGTCGTTTTGGGTTCTAATTTGATTAATCTTTCTTTGGTGATTGGCGGAGCTTCTCTCTTGGCCGGTCGAGTTATGGTCAAGGGTAAGTTTTTGCGCCAGGATATTTTTTATACCTTCTTGGCCGGAACAGCGCCGATGGTGCTTTTGTTTGATCGAAAATTGGGACGGATTGACGGGATCATCTTGCTGGCAATCTATGGTTTTTACAATATCTGGGTTTTGAACGGCCATAAAAGACATCAGGAACTTTTAGACCAGCACGAAGAAACAATCAAAGATAAAATAAATCATTTTCTGGTTCGCCGTTTAAAAAGTCGTCGAACCAGGAGAGAATTGGCTTGGGTTTTTGTTGGCCTGGCTTTATTGCTTTTTTCGGCTGAGATTTTAGTTAAGTCGGCTAGCCAAATTGCTTTAGGTTTGAATCTGCCAATTTTGCTAATTGGTTTGTTTCTAGTCTCTATCGGGACTTCTTTGCCGGAACTGGCTCTTTCGATTCGAGCGATTCAAAAGAAGATGCCTCAAATGGTTTTTGGCAACATTTTAGGTTCAGTGGCGGCCAACGGAACTTTAATTATTGGTTTGACGGCTCTGGTTCATCCGATTCAAATCGTGGCTTTTAAAGAATATCTACTTGCCACTTTGGCTTTCATTATCATCTTTGCTTTCTTTTATCTTTTTACTCTTACTAAGCATCGATTGGACCGATGGGAAGGCCTTTTTCTGCTTTTACTTTTCTTGGTTTTTGCTTTGCTCGAGCTTACTGGCTGGCTTAATTTTACTTGACACCTCGGATCTATTTGTGCGACTCTTAGTTAGTGACTTATTGGAAAGGAGGTGAAGAAGATGACTCAGACTCAAAAAACGACAACTAATTTACCACCTAACACGGCTGCGGCTCTGTCTTACTTGTTCGGTTGGATAACCGGTTTAATTTTCTTGTTGATAGAAAAAGATCCTTTTGTTCGTTTCCACGCGATGCAATCAGTGATTATTTTCGGCCTGTTGTTTATAATACCGTTCGTTCCTTTTGTTGGTTGGATTTTATCTCCACTAGTAATGATTGTTGGCTTTGCTCTTTGGGTGATTCTGATCCTCAAGGCTTATCAAGGAGAGGAATTTGAACTTCCTGTAATCGGAGAGTTTGCCCGCAAGCAATTAGGCAAAGATAAATAGTTCTTTTCTTAGAATGAAACTATTAGTAGGCTTGGGTAATCCGGGCAAGCGGTATCGTCGTAACCGGCATAATTTTGGTTTTATGGTGCTCGATGCTTTGGCGGAGGATTTTGCCCTTGACTGGCGGCTTCATTCCAAATCTAACTCACTTTTAACCAAATTGAACTCGGATGTTTTATTGGCCAAGCCGCAAGCACTCATGAATGCCAGTGGAATAGCTCTGGCTAAGTTAGCTGGCTATTATAAGATAAAACCGAAAGATATCTGGGTGATTCACGATGAGTTAGATTTGCCTTTGGGACAAGTGAAAGTTAAAACCGGAGGTGGATCGGCGGGTCATCGAGGAGTGGAGTCAATTGTTGAACAACTGAGTGAGAAGGGTTTTGTTCGTTTTCGCCTTGGGATAGGGCATCCAAGACCAAATGGCCAGGAAGTGGAGGATTACGTCCTGAGCAACTTTGCCGTTGAGGAAAAACCGCTTGTTGAAGAAATGATAAAGACAACGATCGAATCGATCAAGGCCACTTTGTCAGAAGGCGATTAAAAATGTTCTTATTTAAAAAACCAGATAAACAAAAATTACTTTTTCTTTATTTAACCCAATCTTTTCGAGCGGTGGCTGTTTCTTTTTTAGCTTTCTTTTCCTCAATCTTCATTTATAAACAATTTTTACAACAAACGGAAAACCCTAAGCTTGCCTTGCTGGCGGTGATTGTTTTTAATTTAGTCCTTTATTTAAGTAAATTGGTTAGCGTTTGCTTGGCGGAAGAAACTGCTCTTAGGTATGGATTAAAAAAGGACATTATCTTCGGCAATATTTTTGTCGTTTTAGCTTTGTTGGCTTTTGCTTTTTCGGAGAAGCACCTAGGAATTCTTTGGCTGGGAGCAATTTTCTGGGGAGTTTCGATTGGTTATTTTTGGTTTGGTCGTCACGGTCTGCTGGCTAAAATAGGCAATCGGGAGCAGTATGGCCGTTGTAGTGGCGGAGCCAGCGCTCTAAGTATGATGATGTTAATCCTGGTTCCCTTTGTCTCTGGGTTCTTGATCGGAAAAGTTGGCTACACGGCGATTTTTCTGGCCTCACTGGTTTTTATTTTTTTGAGTATTATTTCGGCAGTCTTGCTCAAAGAGGAAAAAACCCATCGCGACACCGATATTAAAGAAGTTTGGAAATTGATGAAAACTCACAAAAGAATGACTCTCACCTATTTTAGCGGCGGCGGGATTGGGGTTTTTTATTCGATTCCGTTAATTCTTTTTGTCTTTTTAAACTTGGAAACAGAATCAGCTTTTGGTGGTTTTTACTCCTTGTCAATGTTTTTGGTTGCCCTGGCCAGTTTGGGGACCGGCAGATGGATTGACAAGAGGGGCAAAAAAGACTTGATTGCTTACGGGGCGGTGATTGCGGCAATTGTTTGGCTGGGTCGTTTTGTGGTTGGAACGATGACCGCCTTTTTCTTTTTTGACGTCATTGATCGGATTGCCAAAGGAATGACGGGGCTGTCTTTGGACGTTCTTTCTTTTGAGAAAGCAATTGATGGTCACTCCACAGGTAGAGCAATTTTGTTTCGAGAATTGGGAATTACTGTCGGATCGATTTTTAGTTGTTTAGTTCTTTTTGTTCTGATTTGGCTAGAGGTTGAATTGAAAACGACCTTTCTATTGGGGAGTCTTTTCTCGCTCCTGCCGCTTTTGATTGTGCGCAAGAAAAAATTACTAGGAGAGTATTTCCATGGTGGTGACGAAGCAAAGTAAAAAACCGGTAGGGATGCAATCTCTGGGCAATCTTTTAAAAGGGTTTGATTGGGATGAGAAAAAATATATTTCCCGAGAATTTCAAGATTACGGCTATCGTTTGGCGGGAGAATTGGGCGATCTTCAGCATAAATCTCTGTACATCAAGTTGGCCGGAGAAACACCTCGGCATTTGATGGAACAAGCCAGGGTTTTTGTCAAAGATGCGGCGCAAGTAAGGAGCAAGGGAAGGTTGTTTATGTGGAAATTGAAACAACTCAAAGACGAAAAGAAGAAATAAGATTAGGAAGTGACATTTGACCAAAGGGGCAAAATTAGCTTAAAATTTTCTAAAGTCAATTTATCTTAATGAATTACCTGTCTTTTTTACCTCGAAAGAAAATTGCGGCTCGCTTGGTGGCTCTTTTTTTCTGGCTTTTCTTGATCTCCTTTTTTAATTTTCATCTCACTTTTAATTTAGTTTTTCTCTGGCTCGGTGGGTTACTTGGCCTGATCTTGATCGAATTAGACCAACTTTTGTACGTTTTTTATTTTCATCCACAGCAAGAAGCTAGTCAACAAGTCAAAGCGTTGGTGGCTCAAAAACGTTATCGTCGGGCTCTGAACTGGTTGTTTCAAACTGGTCCAGGGAGAAAGAAGCTCTCTTTTCACAATGTCTTGTTCCAAGCAATCTTTATCCCTTTTTCTTTTTTGGTCCTGACTTCTTCAGGAAGTTTACTGGGGGCGGGTATTGTGATGGCGATCCAATTAAGTCTGCTTTTGGATCAGATTAATTTAATTTTAAAGAATCAGGATCAGTTTTTTGGAGAGAAATACTTTTGGCCAGTTTCGTTTCCGGTTCCTCTGAGACTTAAAAAGGCCTGGGTTTTTTTAATGATAATTGCTTTTATTCTTCTTAATTTATTGATCATTTAATTTAATAAAGAATGACGAAAAAGGTTTGGGTAAGAAAATTCGATGGTCAGAAAGAACCCTTCGATGAACAGAAAGCTTTGAATTCAATTTTACGGGCGGGAGTGAACAAGAAAAATGCCCCTTTAGTTTTAGCTAAAATTGAAAGTCGACTTTATCCGGGGATTTCCACCAAAGAGATTTATGGTTTTTTACACCAAGAATTGAAACAATCAGGTTTAAAACCGGAATCAAAATTTTTTCGTTTAAGAGAAGCGTTGGGGAAAATGGGTCCGCTTGATTTTGAGAAATTGGTGGCTCAAATTCTGTCTTTGGAACGTTTTAATTCAGAATGGAATGTTTTCCTGCAAGGGCGTTGCACTGAGCATCAAATCGACGTGCTGGCCTCTAATAAAGGACAGTCTTACTTAGTGGAAGTTAAAAGAAGACGGAATCCTCATCGGGATACAGGTTTGGGAGAGATAATTGAGCTTTGGGGTCGGTTTAAAGATATTGGCGAGAGTAGTAAAAACGAACGGGCGATTAAGGAAGCTTGGTTGGTTACCAACACCAAGTTCTCCTCGCATGCAAAGAAGTTTGCTCGCTGTCGAGGGATTAGACTTTTGGGTTGGCGCTACAATACCACCCGCCTCTCTGAAAGTAAAACTGAAGGCCTGGAAAAGATTTTGGAAAGAATCGGCAAGCAAAAAGTGTTAAACTTAATCAATAGTTTTATTTAGAAAATGTTTGACTTAAAAAATAAAAAAGCTTTAGTTACCGGCGGTTCTCGAGGGATTGGTCGGGGAATTGCTTTGGCTTTGGCAAAAGCCGGCGCAGACGTGGCCGTTAACTATCACTCTAATGAGGTTGAGGCCTTAAAAATAGTTGAAGAAATAAAGGCTTTAGGCCGAGAAAGTTTCGCGGTCCAAGCCGATGTTTCTAAGAAAGATCAAGTGGTGAACATGTTTACCCAGATTAAAGAAAAGTGGCAAAATCTCGACATTTTGGTTAATAATGCCGGTATCTTAAAGTATGGTCAAGTCGAGACGATCAGCGAGGAAGACTGGGATGCAGTTTTAAATACCAATCTCAAAGGCCAATTTTTGTGTGTTCAGCAAGCGGTTGCCTTAATGCCGCAAGCGGGCCGGATTATTAACATTGCTTCGATCGCTTCCGGCGGTGTTGGCGTCGGCTATCTTAATATCCCGCACTACGTTGCCTCCAAGGGTGGAGTAGTGGGAATGACCGAAGCTTTGGCCAACGAATTGGGACCGAAGATTAACGTTAATGCCATTGCTCCCGGTTGGATTGAGACTGATATGACCAAAGAGGCGATGAATGATCTGAAAGCACAGGAAGCGACCTTGGCGAGAATCGCTAAAAAAAGAGTCGGCCAGCCGGCAGACATAGGCGCGGCGGCGGTTTATCTTGCTTCCGATGAGGCCGATTATGTTACCGGAACGGTTCTCTATGTTGACGGCGGCTGGTTGGCCAGTTAACCAAGATGACTGATTACTACAGATTAGAAATCTGTGGTCTCAAAAGAAAATTACCCATAAAACCGATTGGTCGAAAAACAAAGTTGGCCAGTTTTAGCCTCTTGGGTGATGTTGAGTTGGTGGAGAAAATCGCCAAAGAACTAACTAAAAGGATAAAAGATTGGCAGTTTGATTATTTAGTGGGGCCGGAAGTGAAAGTGGTTCCTCTCATTCATGAGTTAGCGGCTAATTTAAAACAGCCTACTTACGTAATTTGTCGTAAGAGTATAAAACCGCACATGGTAAGACCGATTACCCTCAGGCCGTTACCTCATTTCCCTAAACACATTCAACCCTTAGTGATTGATGGCAAAGATAGCCAGTTGATTAGAGGGAAAAAGGTGGTTATTGTCGATGATGTGGTTTCGACGGGGGTAACGATGCGAATGATGAAAAAAATGATGGATAAAGTTGGGGCGAAAGTCGTCGGTTTGGTAGCGGCAATTCGACAAGGAGAGAGACAGTTCGATGAATTAGAAGATCTTGTTTACCTGGTGCCCCTGCCGATTATTAAAGATAATTAAAGGGTAAAACTACTTCTTGACAACGGGTTTTTATCTCCTATAGTGAAAGTAACAGTGTAGTGTCTCAATAAAGCCGGAGGCAAAATAAGAAGAATCAAGGCTTAGAAATAATGCTTAATTTGAATTTGTCATTATTAGTTGAACCCGAAGAGAAACCCGGGTTTTTTTGTGGCTTTTGAAAACTAAAAGCGTTTTTAAAAAGCCTGTTCTTTAACAACTGAAGACTATTAAACAAGAAGGAACAGCAGGCAAAAAAAGGCATGAACTTGGGATTTGTGCCCTTCTCTGCCTGCTGTTTAAGGCAAAAAAATTACAAGAAGGGAGTCTATGGATTTTTGCTGGGTGTTGTCGAATGGGTATTTTTTGGCTTGTGTAATCTGAGATATTGAAAGGAGAAAGTGAAATGTCTTGGCGAAAGTTATGGTTGTTGCTGGTTGTGTTGGTGTTGGTGATTGTGGCTGGTGTTGGTGAGCCTGCAATCGTACAAGCGGACAGAACGTATGTGGTTACGTTTTTCATGGCGGATGATAAGTATGACGAGGGATGGAACGCGGCTCATGACGATGGTGTTCGCAAACTGATGGAGCTAGGTGATGTTATCAAGGAATGGGACATGGGGTTTGTCGTTGATCTGGCAGATAAGCGTTTCTACGACAAATTGGAGGTAAATCTGGTCACCAACGTTGGTCAAGGAAGCGGCATTGAGGGTAAAATTCGATCTGCAATTGAGGTCCAGTCTCCCGATATGACTTTCGAGACTTGGTGGACGAGCAAAGATGCTGTCTCGGCGTTGGCACCGGAGTTTCCGGAAGTGATTTTCAATCACTGTTCGGGTTACCCAGTTATTACGAGTGAGCAGTTTTCAACTCGCAATGTGGCAACCTACTTCGTCCGTATGTACTATGCGGACTTTGTGGTTGGTAAAGTTGCAGGACGTAACGGTCACAATAAAGTGGGTGTTGTCGCCACGTTTCCAATTCCTGAACCAGTGAGAGGCTTCAACGCCTTTGCTCAAGGTCTCCAAGCCGGTCTCCGTGAGGCAGGAATGAACGACGATGTCGAGATCAATATTATCTGGATTGAGGAGTGGCTACATAGAGAAAAGGAGCTTTTGGCCACACGAGCCCTGATTGATGCGGGTTACGAAATGATCAAACAGGGGGCCGATACTCCAACAACTGCCCAGACGGCCTGCGAGGAGGGAGTTGATGTGCTTGGTTATGGTCGTGACACACTGCCCACTGCTTCGTGTACGATGGTGACCAATGAATGGGATTGGGGCGACTATTATGTAAAGAGTGTTCTGGCTGGCATAAAAGGTAGGTGGCAACCGCATGATTATTACGAAGAAGGGACGAACATTGTGTTTCATCCCGATACACCACAAGATGTTCTCGATATGGTAGCAGAAACTACTCTTGAAGAAGTTTGGGCCGGGCCCATCAATGGCTATGGGTACGATGAGAACGGAGAAAGGTACGAGATCTTTATTCCCGACGGCTCTGTGCTCACAGATGAAGACCTACTGAGTATGCAGTGGCTCCATTCTGGTATTCAAACAGGACAACAGCCAAGCGCCCCTAAGTTTAGGTTCGCAGTAGAATAGCCATTTTCGACGAGTGAGTTTTCAGTTTACAAAGGGTGTGGCCACGAGCTACAAATGTGACCACACCCTGTTTCAATTTTCCCCTTGTTTCGTTTTCACAAATCCTTTATGGTAATGTCATGGTTGATTTGAGTAAAGACGATTTCCAGTTGGAAGTTTTGGATGAAACAACACCGGTTTTGGTTGATTTTTGGGCGCCTTGGTGTGGGCCTTGCCAGGCAGTGACGCCCGTTTTAAACGAATTGACGAAGGAGTATGGCAATAAGGTAAAAATTGTCAAAGTTAATGTTGATGAAGGAGCCACTTTGGCCCAGAAATATAATGTTGTCAGTATTCCCACCTTAGTAGTTTTTAAAGACGGTAAAGAAATCGAACGCCAGATCGGCTTTAACGGCAAAGAGGCTTTGGTGAAAATAATTGACAAAGCGCTCTAGTTTTACATGTTGGATTTAATTATTATTGGCGCTGGCCCGGCGGGGTTGGCGGCCTCAATTTACGCTTCTCGGTTCAATTTAAATCATCTTGTTATTGGTCTTCAGTTTGGAGGAACGATTGTTCTGGCCCATAAAGTGGACAATTATCCTGGTTTACCCGGTTTGACGGGTCAACAACTGGCAAAAAAGTTTCTTGATCATGCCGAAAAATTGGGAGGAAAAATTATTGCTCAGGAGGTGATGGAAATTGCGAAGCAGAACCACACTTTTTCAGTCATCACCACTAAGGGAGAGAAGTACGAAAGCAAAGCTTTGATTGTTGCCACGGGGACGGAGCGGAAAAAACTGGATATTCCCGGTGAAAAGGAATTGATCGGCAAAGGGGTTTCTTATTGCTCGACTTGTGACGCTCCTTTTTATAAAGATAAAACCGTGGTTGTCGTTGGTGGGGCAAATGCGGCCTGTTCCGGGGCGATTCATCTAGCCGAATTTGCCAGTAAAATTTATTTAGTTTATCGAAAAAGTGATTTGAGAGCGGAACCTTTTTGGGTTAAAGAGGTTAAGAAAAATCCCAGGATTGAAGTAATTTATAAACAAAACTTAACTAAGATTTTAGATGTAGACCAAGGAAAAGTAACTGCGGTTGAACTGGATCAGAAATATGAAGGAAAAAAATCCTTGGAATGTCAGGGAGTTTTTATCGAAATTGGTGGCGTTCCCCTGACTGGATTGGTTCGGGAAATCGGGGTTGAGATAGAATCAGATGGCCACATTAAAACAAACCGGGAAATGGAAACTAATATTAAAGGGGTTTATTGTGTCGGAGACATCAATTCGACCTTTAGGGAATTTAAACAAGTAGTCAGCGCCGTCGCTGAAGGTGCCATCGCCGCTCAAGGAGTTTACCAGAGCTTAAATAAGAAATAGTTTGGATTGACGGAAATTGATATAAATGCTATCTTTTAAATCATGAAAGTTGTTGTAGATAAAACTAAGTGTATCGGTTGTGGAACTTGTGTGGCGATTGCTCCACAAAGTTTTAAACTTGAGGGTGCAACAGTAGTTGCCCTTGAGCCTTTAGGAGACTCGGAAGAGCAGGTTAAAGAGGCAGTTGATAGTTGTCCAGTTGATGCTTTAACGGTTGAAGAATAAATGAATAAAGAAAAAACCAATGGTTTCGCTTCACCCATTTTAATCCTTCTTTTGGTAGTGGCTTCCTTTTTGATGGGAATGATTTGGACCCAATCTCGCCAAAACGGAAACGACGACAATCAGCCAATCGGCCAGCAAGAAGAAGCGGTTCTTGAACAGGAGCAAGAAGAACAAGTTTTAGGGGAAAGCGTGGCCGTTCTTGGTAATTTCAAAGCTTTAGAAGAGACAGAGGTTTGCCTAGAAGACGACAAGCCACTTGTTTATTATTTTGGCCGTTCTTCTTGTCCACATTGTGCTTGGCAACATCCAGTTATCTCTTCGGCAGCAGAAAAATTTGAGGACTTGATTGTTTTCCATGACAACATGGATAAAGCTGGGGTGGATCAAGAAATTTACGAGAAATATAGTTTACTGAATCAAGGAGCGATTCCTTTTATTGTCATTGGTTGTCAGTATTGGCAATTGGGGAGCGGAGAGGCCTTTGGTGAGGAACAGGAAATCGAACATATTACTGCCTTGATTTGCAAAGTGACTAACAATGAACCGGAAGAAGTTTGTGCCCCCTTACAAGAAACCATCGACTCTATTTAAAACTACTTGTTTGCCGATTTGCCGTTCCTGATGCTATAATCTCCTCATGAACATTTTCCAACAAGTGATTGCTCAGGCGATTGAAAATGGAGTTTCTGAGCAAACAGTCATTTTACTTTTGCTTTTACCTCTAGTTACTAGCTTGGTGGCAGCTGCCAGATATATTATCGGTTTCCGTGGTTTCGGTATTTTCATTCCTTCGGCTCTTGCGGCGGCTCTTTATGTGGCCGGTGCTCAGGCAGGAGTAATTGTTTTTTTGGTGGTTTTGTTTTCGGCTACTTTTGCTCGTTGGTTGCTGAGAAAATTCAAACTAAACATTCATTATTTGGCCAGAATGGCCATTTTGCTTTGGCTTGTTTCTTCGGTAACTTTGGTTTTGATTCTTGCTTCTCCTTGGTTGGGGATTGGTCAATTAGTAGTTATCTCTATTTTCCCGATTTTAATTTTGGTTCTTTTGGCAGAAGAGTTTATTGGAGTTCAAACCGGCAAATCTTGGCGAGAAGCGGCCAGGTTGATGATGGAGACAATCATTATTGCCTTCTTGGGTTATTTAGTTTTTCAAAGTAGTTTTTTACAGTTTGCCGCTTTAAAATACCCTCATTGGTTTATTGTTGCCCCGGTGATTTTGAATTTGATTGTTGGTCGGTTCACCGGACTAAGAATTTTTGAATACTACCGATTTCGTAAAATATTAAAGTAACTTTCCTTTGAGAAAATGTTTCCTAAATCTAAACAGGTATTGGGGGTTAATGCCAGAAACCGAGTTTTCTTACGTTTCAACACCAAAAAAGGGAGGAAAGTAGCCGATTCTAAATTGCTAACTAAAAGAAAGTTAGCCAAGGTTAATTTACCCACGCCAAAACTAATTAAGGTTTTTAAAAATTCTCAGGAAGTTCAGAATTTCGATTGGCTGTCTCTTCCTGAGAATTTTGTCTTGAAACCAGTTTCCGGCTTTGGTGGTGAGGGAATTGTTGTTGTCAGAAAAAAAGCTAAATTTGCCGGTGAATGGCGATTGATGGACAATTCTATCATCACTTTGAGTGAATTAAGACAACAATCTTTGGATATCCTTGCTGGTCGTTATAGTCTCCACAATCTTCCGGATAAAGCAATGATTGAAGAGCGAATCAAAATTTCCAAAACCTTTCGTCATTATGCTCATCAGGGAACCCCAGACATAAGAATCATAGTCTTTAATCGAGTTCCAGTTATGGCTATGTTGCGTTTGCCGACGATTGTTTCCAAAGGTAAGGCCAACTTACATCAAGGAGCTTTGGGTTTAGGCATAGATTTAGCAACCGGGATTACAACTCACGCGATTACTACTTTTGGAGTTTTGGATGCTCGAAACTTAAGATACATCCCGGGGACAAAAAGAAAAGTTAATGGGCTTAAGATTCCTTATTGGAATTCTTTTTTGACTTTGGCGGTTAAAGCTCAGGAAGCGGTTCCGGAGTTAGGTTTTTTGGGAGTCGATTTATTTTTAGATAAAGAAAGAGGACCAATAATCGTGGAACTTAATGCTCGACCTGGTCTCTGGGCACAACAGGCAAACATGGTGCCCTTGAAGAAACGACTAGAAAGAGTTGAAGGTTTGGATGTTCGAGATGCTGATCATGGAGTGAGAATTGCTCGGGCTCTTTTTGCCGCTCGTTTTGCCGATCGAATAATGATTAAAGAAGGCCTTCAGATTCTTAGAGTTTGGGAAAAGATAAGAGTTCTTTCTTTTGACAGAAAGCAAAAGCAAGAAATAAAAGCGAAAATAGATACTGGCGCTTGGCGAACCTCGATTGATAAAGATTTTGCCGATCAAATGGGATTGTTGACGCCGGAAAATATTCTTTGGAAAAAAGTTTATCGAAGTGGTTTCGGAAAAGACGAAAGAGAAGCCATTGGGCTTACTTTTTATTTAGGGGGGAGAAAAATAAAAACGGTTGCCAATGTGGCGGAGAGAAGCGAACTAAGGGCGTCGATGATCATTGGTAGAAGAGATTTGGTTGGTTTTTTGATAAGACCGAGAGGTTGAGATGAAAAAAGTTTTATTAGTAGTCACCAAAAAAGGCCAAAAGAAGAAGCATTTAACTCGACGGCTCAACGTCTTGTCGGCTGGCAAGATCGAGTTTAAATTAGTGAGACTTTCTGATTTTACGATTGAATTTAACGGTAAAAAAGTTGAGGTAAGGGTCGAAGGCGAATCCGTTTCTAATTTTGACTTGGTTTATTTTCGCCGAGTTGGAGATATGATGTCTATTGCTGGCTCTTTGGCAATTTGTTTTGACGCCTTAGGGTTGGAATATCTCGATGCATTTTTCAGCCACATGGGTCCAGCTCGGAACAAGCTTTCTGCTTTGCTCAAACTTTCTTTGTCTGGGCTACCAGTGCCGCCAACCTTTTTTTGTTTTAAAGAGCACGTTTTGGAAAATGTTGATTACTTATCGACTCGGTTTGGTTTTCCCCTGATTGCCAAAGAGTTAGCTTCTCAAAGAGGTCGGGGAGTTTTTTTAGTTAAGAATAAAAGTGATTTTGATTTTTTGAACGAAGCGACGGAGGACGATCAGTTTCTTTTTCAAAAGTTCTATCCCAATGATGAAGAGTTTCGGCTGTTGGTTTTAGGGGATAAAGTGGGAGTTTATGAAAGAAAGGTGCGAACGGATGAAAATGAATTTCGTAACAATGTTGCCCTGGGGGCGAAAGAGGAGTTTTTAGATTTGAACCAGATACCAGGGGTGTTAAAGCAAATTGCAGTCAAGGCGGCTGATGTTTTAGGTTATCAAATTTCCGGCGTGGATGTGTTGGTTGACAAAACCACTGGAAAATATTGGTTATTGGAAGCCAATCGGGGTCCGGGACTAACTTACGATGAAAAGGTTTCTCCGGAGATGGTCAAATTGGCTGAATATTTTGCCAAGAAGCTAGGAGAATGAAAAATGCGTAAAGTGGCCATGAGTTTTTCTCGGCCTTTTGAGGGAGACGAACCCCTAGCTCACATTGGGTTTAAACTGCCGGTTTATCTCTCTTTCTTCGATCTTCTGCTGAAACAGGGTTGGGAAGGTTATGTGGTTACCCGAAAAACCTACCAGGCAGATGGAGTTTTTGACGGAGCTTGGCGTTATCAAAAGCGGAAGTTTGTAAAAGAAGACAAGAGAGTGAGGATGGATTTGATTTATGATCGTACCGGCGGATTGAAGTTTCCTCCCAAGAAAAAAGAGGCCGTGGTGGTGGTGAACAATCGGGATTTCAAGGAGCTTTGCGCTGATAAGTGGTTGGCCTGGCAGGAATTAAATTCAGTCTTGCCAATGCCCAAGACTTTTTTGGTCGGAGAAAAAAAGAACTTGCCGGCAATCCTTTCGAAAATGGAAGGAGATTGGGTGGTTTTAAAACCATTAAATGGATTGAAGGGGCTGGGGATTTTTGTTGGTCCTAAAAAGAAAGCAGTTGATTTTGAGTTTGATCGAAAGTATTCCGAATATATCGTTCAAGAGTTTGTGGACACCAGCGGTGGTTTTTTGGGGTTAGTCGAAGGATTCCATGATTTGAGAGTAGTGATTATCAACGGAAAGATAGTTTGGTCTCACTTGCGAACCCCTCCCAAGGGTAGTTTCAAGGCGAACGTGGCTCAAGGAGGAGACATCAAAGAAGTTAGTGCGAATCAACTCCCTGAGCCCATTAGAGAAGCCTCTCTATCGGTGGCAAAGCTTTTCTTAAAGAAGTATAACAATCCTTTGTTCAGTGTTGATTACGGACTAGGTCTTGACGGGCCAAAAGTCTTTGAGATCAATGATCAGATTGGCTTTCCTGCCCCAAACATGGAACAGAAAAATTTATTCTTGCAAGAATTGGTGGCTAATTTTGCTCAAAAACTTAAATCATGTCGGCAGTTAAGTTAGATACACAGTCAAAAATTTTAATTGCTCTTTCCGGGGGGGTTGATTCGGGAACAGCCGCCGCACTTTTGGTAAAAAAGGGTTACCGATGTACAGCTGTCCATCTCAAGTTTTGGAGTGAACCAGTCGTTAAGGGGGAGGTTGGCTTTGGGAATAAATGCTGTACCCCGGCTTCTGCCGAAGCAGCTCATAAAACAGCGGTTCAATTGGGAATTCCTTTTATCACTCTCGATTTTGCCAATGCTTTTAAAAAAGCCGTGGTTGATTATTTTTTAGCTGAATATCAAGCTGGGAGAACCCCTAATCCGTGTGTGGCCTGTAATCAATTCATTAAGTTTGGCCGACTTTTACGTTATGCTCGGACTTTGGGTTTTGATTTTTTGGCTACGGGTCACTACGTCAGAAAGGTTTCAAGAGACGAGACTTACCATTTAGTTGAAGGAAGAGATGAAACAAAAGATCAATCTTATTTTCTTCATCGTCTGGATCAAAAAAAACTTGGCCAAACCCTTTTCCCCTTAGGTGATTTAACTAAGGTTGAAGTCAGAAAGTTGGCTCGAAAATGGTCGTTACCGGTTGCCAGTGCCAAAGAATCGCAAGAAATTTGTTTTGTTAAAAAAGATTACCAGTCTTTTTTAAAGAAGTATTTGAAAAAAGTGGCCCTTCCTGGTTCTGTGGTTAATAAAAAAGGGAAAGTAATTGGACAACACCAAGGCTTGCCGTTTTACACTGTTGGCCAAAGGCACGGATTTGCCTTGAATCCTAAATTTGAAACCCTA
>Ga0075122_10000892_pt1 | contig 22337 bp, 19 predicted proteins | sample AntAceMetag02UKB_FD_69790 | JGI IMG/M metagenome (GOLD analysis project Ga0075122, IMG submission 69790) | Saline lake microbial communities from Ace Lake, Antarctica - Antarctic Ace Lake Metagenome 02UKB | ecosystem: Environmental > Aquatic > Non-marine Saline and Alkaline > Saline | place...
ATTTATATTAATCGAGTAGAGGCTAAACATTAATTGTTTTCGCCCCTCTCACACCACCGTACGTACGGTTCTCGTATACGGCGGTTCAATCTATATTACAGTATGAATTTTTAAATAGTGGTCTCGTGCACTCACGAGGCCTCTTTTTTCTAATCTTTTATTACTAATAGCTCTTTGAACAATACAAGAGTGAGATATAAATTGAAATCCCCTTCTACACCATGTTATTCCTTTGGCTTGTTCCATATCAATTCCCAGTTTCATAAGCGCTTTAATTCGTCTCATATTTACCTTCCATTGTTTCCAAATAACCACTCTAATAGCGTTTCTTATCTTGTTGTCTATTCTTCCGAGTACCATTTTCATTTTGGCTATTCTGAAATAGTTCACCCAACCTCTAATTAATTGTTTTAATTTGAGTAATCTTTTATCAAGACTTATGCTCCAACTTCTTTTGGTGAGTTGTTTGAGTTTTCTTTTCAATTTTTGGATTGATATTGGATGTGGTTTTACTTCATATCGTTTTGATTTACTGTCAAAGTAATACCCAAAGCCTAAAAACTTGATGTCTCTTGGTCTACCTACTTTGCTTTTACTTGCGTTCACGATTAAGCCTAGTTTCTTCTCAATAAATGTTGTGATTGATTTCATTACTCGGTTCGCTGCTTTTTCGCTTTTAACATAAATATTACAGTCATCTGCGTATCTAACAAACCTTAACCCTCTTGATTCCAGTTCTTTGTCTAATTCATTAAGCATAATATTTGATAGTAACGGACTTAGGTTTCCACCCTGTGGTGTTCCTACCGTTGTTGCTTCAAAGTTGCCTTGAATCATTACTCCACTCTTTAAGTACTTACTGATTAAACTCATCACATCTCCATCGTCGATAGTTTTGTAAATAATTTGTATCAGTCTGTCGTGGTTCACTGTATCAAAGAATCGTTCTAAGTCTATGTCCACGACCCAGTCGTGGCCATCATTCATAAATTCTAGACTTTTAATAATTGCCATCTCACACGAACGATTTGGTCTGAAACCATAACTATGTTCGTTAAATTGCTCTTCGTAAATTGGGCTTAGTACCTGTGCTATTGCTTGTTGGATAACTCTATCAACGACCGTTGGTATTCCTAGTTTTCTAACCTTGCCATTCTCTTTTGGTATCTCTACCCTTTTAACTGGCATTGGTTTATACTTTCTGTTCATTATGTCATTGATAATTTTATCGCCATGTACTTGTAGGTATTGTTTGAGTTCATCAACACTTACCCCATCTACTCCCGCACTGCCTTTGTTTCTAAATACTTGTAAGTAGGCTTTGTTCAAATTCTCTTTGCTTAACATTCCTTCGATTAGTTTCATACTCGTTCCTCACTTTCTACTTTGCTACTAGTTGAACCATCTTTTCGGTTTATTCTTTGGTTACGTCCATACCTTCAACCTACTATATCTGACTATCAACTATTCCGTCCATAGTGTCAGTAACACTATAAATTGTTCGGTCCTTCGAGCGCACTCTACTATGACCTTTGCTGACTTCTCACACTTAACCTTTTCCGACATTAGGAAACTACACCTTTATGTGTTCGTTTTATCTTAAACCTAATGGTGTGAGACCTCCCGGGGTAATTCATATAACTTTCCTCTCATACGTGCTAGATTTACACCCATAATTTACGCTCACATTTTGGACTTTAAGATGCTTAGTTCTCTTATCCCTTATGAATGCCTTTATATCTAGTTTTTGTTCATCACGCCAAGATTTTACTACGCACTTCCTCCAGTTCACACCTCACGATGGATACCTTGTGCTTCATTAGTGGTTGGTTTGTGAGTGCCTCCACAGTGGACTTTCACCACCTAGTTATATGCCATACCCGGCACACTAAAGAAAAGACTTCCATAATGAAAGTCTTAAACGAAATAAATAACTAAAACAATAACGAACATCACAATAAAACTTAGAATCATTATATTCAATGTTTTTGAGTAACCTTTCGGAGTAATTTGTCCTAACTTATCTAATTTCTTAAACGTTGGAAATAACCGCCAATAGAAAGATAAAATAGATATTATAAATGCAATAACAGTGTATAATTGCGTTTTTTCATTACCAAAAATGATGATTACAATTCCAACCATTACAAAAATTAGTTTGGTTCCAGCTACCCAATTAATCAAATAACCAACAAAAGGAGAAATCTCCTCACTCTTCTTTGATTCTTCTAAAGCATTAAAGACTCCTATCCCGTTACCTATTCTAGATGATGGCATAAAATATAAAGTTAAAATATTTAGTGATTCTATAATAATAAAAATTAGTATTCCGATTTGTAAAATATTCATTCAATTTCTCCATTCTTAAGTTTCAACATCGTGTGTATTATAGCCTATTTAAAATATCATGGTGACCAATATCCAGCATAAATATAATCTTACCGTTCTCGTATTTCCAAATTATTCTAATGGACATATTTATACTACTCTCAAATAGCATTTTACTGTCTTTAATTTTTTTGGTTCTTAAACTAGGGTGAAGCTAATTGTTAATAAATAATTCCAATTTTCATAAAACAATTGTTGTTCCTTACGGGATAGCTTTTTAAATGATTTCTTAAATTCGCTGAAAACAGTATTGAGTATATCATTTTTTTATTTCACTATCTTCATCATCCTGTTCCAAATATTGAATTGCATCTTCTACAGATTCAAAAGGTCCAGTATTATAATTGTCTGGGTTTTCATGCATCTTCATAACTACGTTCTCCAATTTTCGAACATAATTTTTCGTATAAATTGCTACCGGTTCCATTTTAATAACACCTTTTTCAACTGTTAGTTCGAAATGATCCCCTTCGTGCAAATTTAATGTATCAACAATATTTTTTGGAATCGTAATTTGAGATTTTTTTCTTAGTTCAACAATCATTACTATTTCCTCCCAATTCCTACTTTCTTACTTTCTAACTATATTATATCATTTTTTTATATGTTTTCAAATAGTATTTGCTAAAATGATTAAGGTATTTTCTAATAAACACTTCTTATAAATAAAAAAACCAAATAACACGTATTTGGTTCTTTATTTAATTGAATATTTATTTAAATGAATCTTTTAATTTTGACCAAAATGTTTTGTTTTTCTTAGGTGCGTCTTCTACTTTTGAAAGTTGTTCAAAAACCTTCTTTTGCTCATTGGTAAGTTTTGAAGGTGTAACAACAGTTACAATAACATGTTCATCACCTTTTACTTTCGAACGAATATTTGGTGCACCTTTACCTCTTAGTCTAAACTTAGAGTCCGACTGAGTTCCGCTAGGCACTTTTAGTAATACATCACCATATACGGTTGGCACTTTAATTTCGGTTCCCAAAGCCGCTTGAGCAAATGTAATTGGAATATTGATTACTATATCATCACCTTGTCGAATATATGTATCTGACGATTTCACTTCAAATATAATATACAAATCTCCATTCGGGCCACCATTATGGCCTTTATTCCCAAATCCTTCAAGACGAATTTGTTGACCTGTTTCAATTCCCTCAGGCACTTTTATTTCTACTTCTTTTTGGATTTTTTCAACACCTTCACCATTACAATTCGAACATTTATTTAGGATTTCCTTACCAGTCCCATTACAGGTTGGACAAGTTCTCCTACTTTGGGTTCTACCAAATAGTGTTTGCGTTTCCTCTAAAACGGATCCGGTTCCATGACAATGTGAACATACTTTGATATCACTTTTGGATTTTGCGCCCAAGCCGTGACATACATGGCATTCATCATAAACTGGAATTCGTATTTTTTCTTTCTTACCGAAAATAGATTCTTCGAAGGAAACGGTCATCCTTCTTTGAATATCAGAACCTTTTCTTGGACGATTCGATGTACGAGACCCACGTTGACCGCCACCAAAAAACGCACTAAATATATCACCAAAATCAAAGTCGCCTTGGCCTTGACCAAACCCTCCAAAGCCTCCAGGACCGCCAGCGCCATTTTCAAATGCTTGATGACCAAATTGGTCATATTGCGCTTTCTTCGTTGGATCACTTAGGATATCATAAGCGTGTTGAACTTCTTTGAATTTTCCTTCAGCATCTTTTTCAGTGGATACATCGGGATGATATTTTTTTGCAAGTTGCCTGTATGATTTTTTTACTTCTTCTGGTGTGGAATTTTTTGAAATACCCAAAATCTCATAATAGTCTCTTTTGCTCATTCTTATACACCTCTAGATAAAAGTTAAATTGCAGTTTCCTGCAATTTAATCTATTTACATTTCTTTATAATCCGCATCAAATACGTCGTCATCTTCTTTTGTTTCAGATTGATCATCTTCTTGAGTAGAATCAACATCTGGTTGTTCTTGATTTGCTTGTTGTTCTTTGTACACTCGTTCTGATAATCCTTGTGCTAATTTTTCTAAGTTTGCTTTAGCAGATTTAATCAAATCTAGATTGTCGCCTTTTAAAGCTTCTTCTAATTCTGTAATCTTAGCTTCTGCGTCTGTTTTTTCAGATTCTGTTACTTTGTCGGCTAAGTCTTCAATTGCTTTTTTCGTAGAGAAAATTAATTGATCTGATTCATTTCTTAAATCAACTTCTTCACGTTTTTCTTTATCAGCTTCTGCGTTTTCTTCTGCTTCTCTAACCAAACGATCGATTTCATCGTCTGATAAACTTGATGATGATTGGATTGTAATTGAATTTGCTTTTCCAGTTGCTACATTTTTCGCATGAACATTCACGATACCATTTGCATCGATATCAAATTTCACTTCGATTTGAGGCACACCTCTTCTTGCTGGTGGAATGTCGCTTAATTGGAAATGTCCTAAAGTTTTGTTGTCTTTCGCCATAGATCTTTCACCTTGTAATACGTGAATATCTACCGTAGGTTGATTGTCTTGTGCAGTACTAAATACTTGAGATTTTGATGTTGGAATAGTTGTATTTCTTTCAATTAATTTTGTGAATACTCCACCTAATGTTTCAATTCCTAATGAAAGTGGTGTAACATCTAATAACAATACATCTTTCACGTCACCTTGTAATACTCCACCTTGAATTGCAGCACCCATAGCTACTACTTCGTCAGGGTTGATTGATCTATTTGGTTCTTTCCCTAATATCTTCTTAACTGCTTCTTGTACAGCTGGCGTTCTTGTTGAACCACCAACCAATAATACTTCATCAATGTCACTAGCAGTCATTTTAGCGTCTTTCAAAGCTCTTCTAACTGGTTCAACAGTTCTTTGAACTAAATCATGAGTTAATTCGTTGAATTTCGCTCTTGTCAATTCTTTTTCTAAATGGACAGGTCCATTTGCGTTCATTGAAATGAATGGTAATGAAATTTGTGTTTTTGTGATTGAAGATAATTCTTTTTTCCCTTTTTCAGCTGCGTCACGTAGTCTTTGGAAAGCCATTTTATCTTTTGATAGATCTACACTAGTTTCTTTTTTGAATTCACTTACTAACCAATCAACGATTTTCGCATCAAAGTCATCTCCACCTAGTTTATTGTCTCCGCTTGTTGAGATTACTTCAAATGTTCCATCACTAAGTTCAAGGATTGAAACGTCAAATGTTCCACCACCAAGGTCATATACCAATACTGTTTGGTCTTTTCCACCCTTGTCAATACCATATGCTAATGCTGCAGCAGTTGGTTCGTTGATGATTCTTTTTACTTCTAAACCAGCGATTTTACCAGCGTCTTTTGTTGCTTGTCTTTGAGCATCGTTAAAGTATGCAGGCACTGTAATAACAGCTTCTGTAACTTTACCACCTAGATAAGCTTCTGCAGATTCTTTTAAGTTTCTTAAAACCATGGCACTTATTTCTTGTGGTGTGTATGATTTGTTGTTTGCTTTTACTTTTTCTGATGTTCCCATTTTTCTTTTGATTGAATAAATGGTATTTGGATTTGTTATAACTTGTCTTTTTGCGACTTCTCCAACTTGAATTTCATTGTCTTTAAATGCGACTACTGATGGTGTTGTTCTATTACCATCTAAATTTGGAATAACTTTTGCTTCTTTGCCTTCCATAACAGCAACACAAGAGTTTGTTGTTCCTAAGTCAATACCTATAATTTTCATATTGTTCACCTTTCGTATTCTTTAGTTTCTTCTATAATTTCTTCAGATTCAGTTTCTTCTTCCTCTGGTTTTATATTAATTACGACCATACTAGGTCTTAATATTCTATCTTTAAATACATAACCTTTTTTTACTACTTTTAAAACGGTATGCTCTTTAAACTCTGGATCATATTCTTTGTCCATTGCTTCTTGCTTACTCGGATCAAACTCATCTCCTACTTTTGTATCGATAATAGATACACCCTCTTCTTTTAGGGAATTGTAAATCATATCATCGATCATTCTAAATCCATATAAGAAATTTTTTAGATTCGGATCATTGGTTTCCATATTCAATGCTTGATTAAATATTACAATTGAGTCAATCAATTTGTTTGCCAATGAAAACCCTGCGTATTTGCGTTCTCTCTTTAAATCTTCATTCATGCGTTTTTTAAAGTTTTCCATTTCTGCAAGGCTTCGCAGATATTTTTCTTTGAATTCTTCCAGCTTTTCCTCTAATTCACGCAATTTGTCTTCTGGTTTTTCTTTTTTCTTCTTTTTTGTTTTTTCTTTTAATTCAGGCGTATCATCTTGAACTTGTTCTGTTTCTAGTTCTTCGTTAGCGCTGAATTCTTTTTCTTTATCTTCACCCATGCTTGTCTACTCCTCTTCATATAATTTAGCAATATGAGTCGCTATATACTTTAACAATGGAATTACTTTGCGGTAATCCATTCTTGTTGGTCCTACCAATGATATGGTTCCTTTTTCTCCATCTAATGTATTATACGTAGATGAAATTACGGTACAATCACTCATTGCTGTAATTTGGTTTTCACTACCTATTTTTACAGAGATTCCTTCTGAATCTTGATCAACTATTTTGAATATTTCATTATTTTCAACCGTAGAAATAAATTCTCGTAACTTCTTAATATCATTAAATTCTGGTTGATACAGCATATTACTTGAACCAGTCAAATAATACTTTGATTGTGCGAACTTTGAAAATGCTTCAATAAAAGAATCCACAATCGTTTCACGGTATTTCAATAATTCTTTAATGTGGCTATGTTGAATTTCATAATGCAATTTTTCTGATACTTTTGATATCAATGTATCCACAAGCATTTCATTTAGTAAATCAATCACTTTTGCCAATTCTGCTTGATCCATTTCTTCGGACACGTTAATTTGTTTCGATTCAACGTAACCAAAGTTCGTAATAACCAAAATTAATGCTTGATGACTAGTAATTGGAACCAATTGAATTTTTTTAACTCTTGAATGATATGCATTTGGTCCAAGTGAAATAGCGGTGCAATTTGTCGCTTCTGAAAGCAAGTTAATTGCTTCTTTGATGATTTCATCGCGTGCAATTTCTTTATCAAATATTGTATCAAACTCGAAGAATCCATCGGTATCTTCATCTAAGTTCTTAAGGATTGTTTCTATATAATAACGATAGCCCTTCTCAGATGGAATTCTACCAGATGAGGTATGTGTTTTTTCTATAAATCCTAAATCTTCTAATACACCCATTTCATTGCGAATGGTCGCCGAAGATATATCTAAGATATCGGATAACGTTTTTGATCCAATTGGTTCTGCACTTTTAACGTATTCATCTACGATTAGTTTTAGAATCATTTCTTGTCGTTTTGTCAACTCATTCACTCCTTTTAGCACTCTTCAATTCTGATTGCCAAAGTTATTATACTAGACTATATTAGCAATGTCAAGAAAAGAGTGCTAATTTTTTTGTGATTTTTTTATGTTGTTACTATGTAAATAAAAAAAGCCGAACAAATTTCGGCTTTGTTTCTATAAATACAGACATTTCTATATACACTAACAGAATATTAAAACTATTTCAAATAAGGATTAACTTCCTTTATTTGTTTCAATTTTCCAAAGTTACCGTGTCCTGGATAGATTGTGGTATCATTGCTAATTTTGGTTTTTAGGAGTTCAATTGATTTTTTAATATCATTCCTATTTCCAGAATGCAAATCTGTTCTTCCAATACTATTAAAGAACAATGTATCTCCGGTAAAGAGGTATCGATTGTATCCAAAGCATATAGATCCAGCGGTATGTCCTGGTGTACTAATTACTTTGAATGTTTCCCCTTCAATACTAATTCTTTGATTGTCTTTTACAATAATAATCGTTAAATTGGGGAGGTGAAATTTTAAACCAAATGCAGATGCATAATTATATTGATCATTCTTCAAAAACGATTTATCTGCTTCTGAGATGTATAGTTCAAAGGTAAATTCCTTTGCTAGTAATGGTATATCTTTTATGTGATCGAAATGTCCATGAGTCAACAAAACAGAGACAATATTAAGCTCTTTTTGTTTGCAAAAATCAATGATTTGATTTCCGTTAAACCCCGGATCAATGACGATAGCTGTTTGATTCTTATATAATAAGTAGGTATTTACTTGTGCTTGATTGTCGCTGAATGTTTTTAGTTTCATCATTGTATCAAGTAGCAGCAACCATAGATTCCTGCATCATTTCCTAGTGAAGCTATCGCAAATTTAGTATGAGTAATAAATGGCTTAACCATTTCATAATAATATTTTTCAATCTTCTTAATGATGTACTCTCCCGCATTGGAGACTCCACCTCCAATAACAATGATTTCTGGATTGATTGTGTAGGAAATATTCGCCATAGAAAATGCTAAGTATTTCATCGCTTCATCAATTGTTTTTCCAGCAATATAATCGCCCTCTTTGGCGTAATCAAACACTTTTTTTGCGCTGAAGTTTTCATATCTTCTCAGCGGACTCTTGTTTTTATAATGCACAAGATTTTCTTTGGCAAGCCTTACTATTCCCGTCGCGGATGCGATGGTTTCCAAACACCCGATTTTTCCGCATTTACAAACATAATTGTGGTTAAAGTCCACTCTCATGTGGCCTAGTTCACCACCAACTCCATTGATTCCCTCAACTAATTTATCCTCAAATACGATTCCGCCGCCAGCGCCTGTACCTAACGTATATAAAACCACATTAATATAACCCTTTGCAATTCCTTTAAACATTTCCCCAGCGGCTGCAGCATTGGCATCATTCGCAACAGCGATGATGACCTCAGGATCTTTTATGATTGCAGAAAACTCTTCTTCAATATTTTTTCGAGCCCAACCCAAGTTTACACAACTTATAACAATATTATGTCGTACTGGTCCAGGCACACCAAAACCAATTCCTTTTATAGTAGAAAAAGGAGTATTTTTTTTGATTGATTTTGCTATGTCTTTTAGTACATGTTCTCCATTGTCAGTCTTATCTGTTCGTATGGTCCACTTTTCTAATAAATCACCCTTTAGATTAAACTTACCAAATTTAACACTTGTACCACCTACATCAACCCCGATGATATATTCTCGCATGAAATCACCTCATATGATATTCTATAATGTTTTCGGTTAATAAACAATTGAAGTATAGAAAAAAAGCATCCTAGATGGATGCATAAATACAAAAAATTATTTTTTCTCCTTATGTGTTGTAGTTTTTTTACACGTAGGACAATATTTTTTTACTTCCATTCTATCTGGATGTGTACTTTTATTTTTTGTATATTGATAATTTTCTGATTTGCATTCTGTACATTTCAAAGTAAATTGCACTCTCATAAATAATCCCCCCCATTCAATTACTAGTATATTGTATATTTTATTGCTTAAAAAATCAAGTGTTTTTTATTTGGAAGTTTCTATAAATATAATATTAGGTTGTATTTTCTCGTAAATTAAAAAATACCCTCGTCATAAGGGTATTATTTTTAAAGAATTCTGGTTTTTAAAACACCATCAATTTCATTGATTTGATCAACAATAGTTTCTTGTAAGTGTTCTTTGAAATCAAAGGCAAATACCACATATCCATTTTTTGATTTACTAACAGATGTTTCAATATGAGTTTTTGCTTGTTTTAATATTAAATCAATCTTATTCGCTACTTTATCATTCAATTTAGCGAGAATTTGTAGGCGACAAGTTCCATTTATACTTCCTAAAGAAATATTTGGATAGTTCACAGAGTTTATGATATCTCCTAGCTTCACATAAGCCATTAATTGTTTCGCAGCCATAATAGCACAATTCTCTTCGGATTCTTCTGTTGAAGCTCCCAAGTGAGGCAATGGAATTACATGCTCCAAATTTGCAACAAAATGATTTGGAAAGTCCGTTACATAAGTTCCTAGTCTTCTACTATCCAATGCTTCTTTAACTGATTCATTATCAACAAGTCCATCTCTACTAAAATTTAATAAAACTGCACCATGCTTAATCTTTGCGAATACTTCTGAATTAAACATGTTTTTTGTTGAGTCAAGCAGTGGTAGATGTAGTGATAGAAAATCAGATACTTGATATAACTTATTTAAATCATTTGAAATTTCAATTCCTGGTTTCAATGCTTTTAACGCTTTTTCAGACATAAATGGATCGTATCCATATACTTTTAATCCTAAATCATAGCAAGCGTTCGCAACCATACCACCAACAGCCCCAAGTCCAATAACGGAGATTGTTTTACCAAATATTTCCGTTCCACCAAATGCTTTTTTTGCTTTTTCAATGGATTTTAATATTTGTTCATCTTGACGGTTATTTTTGACCCAGTTAATTCCCCCAACAATATCTCTTGAAGCTAGCAACATCGACGCAATAACCAATTCTTTTACACCATTTGCATTCGCACCAGGTGTATTGAATACTACGACTCCATGTTCTGCCATTTTATCAAGTGGAATATTGTTGACACCAGCTCCCGCTCTAGCAACAGCAAGTAAGTTGTTGTTGATGTCATATTCGTGCATGTTAAAACTTCTGACTAAAAGCAAATCAGATTGTTTTACATCTTCTGTGATTTTGAATTTCGATGTGAATAGCTTGAGTCCTTTTTCGGATATATTGTTTAAACAACCAACAAACATTATACGTTCTCGCTTTCAAATTGTTTCATAAATTCAACCAAAGCTTTTACTCCATCATAAGGCATTGCATTATAGACAGATGCTCTCATACCACCAACTGAACGATGTCCCTTAAGGTTTACAAGATCGTGGTTTTTCGCTTCAGCAATAAATTTTTTGTTTAAATCTTCTGAATTTGTTTTAAAGGTTATATTCATTAACGATCTATCTTCTTTATTTACAGTACCTTTAAATAAATTTGATTGGTCCAGATAGTCATATAACAGATTCGCTTTTTTCAAATTCTTTTTGTACATTTCCTCTACTCCACCATTTGCAAGTAAATGCTTGAACACCAAACCACAGATATAGATTCCATAGGTAGGTGGTGTATTATACATTGATTTTTTGCTAGCATGAATATGGTATTGCAGCATCAATGGTGTACCTTTTAGAACGTCTTTTGTAATCAAGTCTTCTCGAATGATTACTATCGTTGTTCCAGCTGGCCCAATATTTTTTTGAGCTCCTGCAAATATGATTCCAAAATCTTCCACTTTGAAAGGTTCTGAAAGAATATTGGATGACATATCGGAAACAAGTACTTTTCCCAAAGTATTAGGTAATGATGTAAATCTTGTCCCGTAAATTGTATTGTTTTGTACCATATGAACATAATCTGCATCTTCAGATATTGTTAAGTTGGTTAAATCTGGTATACAAGTAAAATCATTGTCTTCACTAGATGCAATCACATGAACAGTTCCATAACGTGATGCTTCTTCAATTGCTTTTTCAGACCAAGCACCAGTGTGAATAAAATCAACAACTCCTTGTTTCATTAAATTCATTGGAACCATAGAGAACTGTGTTGTAGCTCCACCTTGTAAAAATAATACCTTATAGTTGTTTGGAATATTCATAAGTTTTCTAAGGTCTGCTTCCGCTGCGTTTATAATATCATCAAATACTTTTGAGCGATGACTCATTTCCATCACCGACATTCCACTATCCCCGTAACAAAGCATTTCATCAGCAGCTATTTTTAAAACTTCTTCTGGTAACACTGCTGGTCCAGCAGAAAAATTATATACTCTCTTCATTGTAAAACTCCTTTATTTTAAAATTCTTTTTCCTTCTAGATAATATCGTTTCTCTTCGGCTTCACCAAGTGAGAAGGATTTCCTTGGTAAAACGCCAAATTCACCTATATATGGTAACAACAAATCGCGTTTTAATGGTGGCATCGAAATGCCAATTGAATTTGGATTTTTTTTAATAATTTGTTTTGTGTTTTTTAACCCATGAATAAAATCAATATGAGCTTCTGGGTGACTTCCTAGGTAGTCATCTAGATAGTCTTGAATGATTTTAATACAAGTAAATGGATTATCAGGAACATTAAGTATGACTTCTTCATTTTCTTTAAATACACTCAAATGTTCTGAACCATCCAAAATCGTTTTTAATCCTTCAATCAAAGAATCATCTGCATCAAAGATTATACGATGAATCGGCTCAAAGGTCAAGCCCTCATCATATAGACTGATAAGTTCGACTAACGCATATCTTGCAGGGTGATTAAGAAGTTCTTCTTCTGGAAGAGTATTTTTAATATTCTCCCAACATACTTTCGCCGACGCAAGTGAATGATTGCCATCTCCAACAATCAATCCAATATCATCAGATAGATGTTCAATTCGTTTGATAAGTTCGTTTGTTTGGTCAATCTTATATCCTTTTACATGTCCACCATTCATGTTTAAATCAAAATTATATAACAGTTCATAGTTTTTTTTGTTTTTGTATAGATCTTCCATAAAAAGATCCTTTGCATCATCCACTAATACTAAAATATGAGGAAATTCTATGCTAGCATTTTCTCTGATTTTGACTCTTGGTGGAATTCGTTTAGGCACCGTTTTTTCGGTTGCTCTAATCTTTCCAACGCGTCCAGGTTCATATTCATACTCCTCTAAATCTATCGCTATAACAAGACCTAAACGCCTTTTAACAAAAGGCGTTTTACGTTCTACTAATATGAAACCTTCATGCTCTACGAAGATGTTATTCGTAAGATATAGTTGCATCGTATGATTTACTCTTTCGATTTTATGCAACATATCGTGTTCTAAATAAGCTTCTGGTAAAATTAAATGATAGGTTGAAGGAACATTATCAACCAATGATTTTAATTCATCCCAGTATTCCGGTTCGGAAGTGAATTGGTCACATGCTATAACCGACCATTTTTCCATATCAATGGATTTTGATGGTAATAGTATTTTTGGCGTTACAATGTAAGACATTAAATAATTCCTTGATCTAACATTGCTTGATAAACTCTCATAAATCCAGCAATATTGGCTCCTACAACTAAGTTTCTATGATCTGTATATTTTCTTGCTTCTGTATATGCTTTTTTAAAGATATCTGACATAATCACTTCTAATTTTTGGTCTACTTCTGCATAAGTCCAAGGGTAATGTTGTGCATTTTGACTCATTTCAAGTCCAGAAACTGCAACTCCACCAGCATTCGCTGCTTTACCTGGAGCAAATAAGATATCCGCTTTTTGTAAAAATTTTGTAGCATCCAAAGTTGTTGGCATATTTGCGCCTTCTGCAACAAGGAAACATCCATTCTCTACTAATGATTTCGCACCTTCAAGTGGTAATTCGTTTTGTGTAGCACATGGCAATGCGATATCACAAGGAACTCCCCACATTTTTGTAGGATTGGTATCATATACAGCAGATGGTCTAAATTCTAAATATTTTTGAGAAAACTCAGGTGCTTTTTCAGTTAACATTTTTATGATGTTTAAGTCTAATCCGTTTTCATCATAAACATAACCATTCACATCAGACATTGCAACTATTGTAGCTCCAAGTTCTTGAGCTTTTAAAGCTGCGAACATTCCAACTTTACCGCAACCAGAAATGATAATGTTTTTACCTTCAAAGGTATCATTACGATACACTTTCAACATTTCTGATACGAAATAGCAAACGCCATAACCTGTAGCTTCTTTTCTTACCAAAGAACCACCATAGGTTAACCCTTTACCAGTTAATACTCCTGTGTTTTCGTTTTTAATTTTTCTGTACATTCCGTACATGTATCCAACTTCTCTAAAACCAACACCAATATCGCCAGCAGGTACATCTGTATCAGGTCCTAAGTGACGATATAGTTCCATCATAAAGTTTTGACAGAATCTCATAATTTCTTCATCACTTCTACCTCTTGGGTCAAAGTCAGCTCCACCTTTACCTCCACCCATAGGAAGTCCAGTAAGTGCATTCTTAAACGTTTGTTCAAACCCTAAGAATTTCAATATAGATTCATTAACAGTTGGATGGAATCTTAATCCACCCTTGTAAGGTCCGATAGCAGAGTTAAATTGAACTCTGTATCCACGATTTACATTAATTTTACCATCGTCACCAGCCCAAGTTACACGGAATTTAATGATTCTTTCTGGTTCAATAATTCTCTCCATAATTGCGTGTCTTTCAATTTTTGGGTCGCTACTAATGATAAATTCCATCGACTCAAAGAATTCTTCTACAGCTTGAAGATATTCTGGTTGTGATGAGTTTCTTTCTTGTACTACTTTAAACAATTCATTTAAGTATACGCTATTAAACAATTTGCTCGCCTCTTCCATTCAAATATTTAATCGATTGTAAACAATCGCTTATAATCACTCGTAAAAAAAAGCATTAACTTTATTGGTATATGCTAGTTTTATTGTATCTGAAATTTCCTTTTCTGTCATTTATATTTTTCACATTATAGATTATACAATGAAAGCGCTTGTAATGCAAGTGTTATTTTGTCTTTTTTATGAGACATGAAAAAAGAATTTAATTTAATAATAGATTACTATATATATCAGAAAAAAATGACCAGGCTTGCCCGGTCATTATGATTATTTTATAATGTGAACCCAATTCTCTGGAGCTTCTAAATCTCCAAATTGAATCCCTGTTAACAAGTCATATAGTTTTCTTGTAACAGGTCCTACTTCTGTTTCACTATAGAATAAATATTTCTTATCTTCATAATCAATTCTACCTATCGGTGATATTACAGCAGCTGTTCCACAAGCTCCAGCTTCTTTAAAGATATCTAGTTTATCAACGAAAACTTCCCCTTCAATGACTTCCATATTTAAGTGATTCTTCGCTATATACATCAGGCTCTTCTTCGTAATGCTTAATAGAATTGAGGGTGATTTTGGTGTTATGAATTTATTGTCATGTGTAATTCCAAAGAAGTTTGCAGCTCCAACCTCATCAATTTTTGTATGGGTTAATGGATCTAAATATATACAATCTGCATATCCGTTTTGTTTTGCAACATTATGAGAATATAAACTAGCAGCGTAATTTCCCCCTACTTTATAACTTCCAGTTCCATTTGGTGCAGCTCTATCATTGGTTGTTATCATAAAGCTATTTGGCGCTAATCCACCTTTGAAATAAGATCCTACTGGAGAACATATCACATTGAAAATATATTCTTTCGCCGCTCTAACTCCTAAGTTTCTTCCTACCCCTATGATAAATGGTCTTAAGTATAGTGTTGCACCTGAACCATAAGGTGGAACCAAGTCTTCGTTTGCTTTTACAACTTGTTCGCATGCATCAATAAATTTTTCAACTGGTATTTGAGGCATTAATAGTCGTTCACAAGACCTTTGTAATCTTAAAGCATTATCAACAGGTCTAAACAATTGAATCTTACCATCTTCTCTACGATATGCTTTCAATCCTTCAAATGCTTCTTGTCCATAATGAAGTGCGGTAGAAAAGGCAGAAATGGTAATACAATCATTTTCTTTTAGTTGTCCATCGTCCCAAGCGCCATCTTTATAAAAAGAGATATAATTCGCATGTGTATCATGACATTCAAACCCTAAATCCTTGTAATCCTTGTTAATCAAAATGTTTCCTCCAATTTAAATAATGTCGTTACTTCTATTATAGTAGATGTAAGCCCTTTCTTCAAGTAAAATATTTGCTTTTTAGTAAATACAATTATTCATTCATTAATTGTTTCTTTAAATCGGTCGTCGGATGATTTTCATATTGGATCACATTGCCTTCCCAAGATCTTATCATCACGTAGTCTTTCCCTCTTGATATCAAGTATTCTGGTAAAACAGGAATCTTTCCTTTCCCTAATGGAGCATTGATAATATAGCTAGGAATTGCAAGTCCAGAAGTGTATCCTCTTAGATGTTCCATGATATCCAAGCCATCATCTACTGAAGTATTAAAATGACTAGTGCCTTTTACCTTTTTCGCATGGAAAATATAGTATGGTTTCACTCTAATTTTTAAGAGTTCTTGATTCAAACATCTCATAACAAACTTATCATTATTAATCCCATTGAGTAAAACAGCTTGATTTCCAAGTGGAATTCCTACATTTGCAAGTTTCTCGCAAGCAATTTTACTTGCTTCTGTTATTTCCATTGGATGGTTAAAATGTGTGTTTATATATATAGGATGATATTTTTGTAACATTTTACAGAGTTTATCTGTGATCCTTTGTGGCATTGTAACAGGTGTTCTTGTTCCAATTCTTACAAATTCGACATGCGGTATAGCTTTCAATTCTTTTAAAATCCATTCCAAGGTTTGATTTGCCAAGGTAAACGGATCGCCTCCAGTGATTAGGACATCTCTAATTTCTTCATTTACTTTGATATAATCAATGGATTTTTTGATTTCTGTTTTGGATGTTGCGCGGTCCTTTGCGCCAATATTTCTTCTTCTCTGACAATGTCTACAATACATTGCACATTCATTGGTAACATTGATAATAAGACGATCAGGGTATCTTCTGGTGATTGCTGCGCAGGGATTTGTGAATTCTTCTGCCATAGGATCTAAGTTTTGAACAGAATCTCTCAATTCTAAAATCGTTGGAATCGCTAGCAAACGAATTGGATCTAATCGATCATCCGGATTTATAAGGCTCAGATAGTATGGCGATATTGCCCACCGATAGATTTTTGATACTTCTGTTATTTCTTCGATTTCCCGATCAGATAGTACTATGAATTTTTGTAGTGTGTCGACATCTTTGACTCGGTATTTCAATTGCCAATGCCAATCATTCCATTGCTCCTCTTTTGCATCAAGTATATTTAGAATTCGTTGTTTTCTCCTTAAAATTTCTTCTTGTTTTTCTAATCCTTTCGGAATGAATTTTCTAGCTTCTAAATAATCTTGAATTCTACTTTTCAGCACTTTTGCACGTTCTAGTGAAATATCTTTTTTGCTTTTCATACTCATTCCCCCTCTTCAATTGTATTATATTATAAACCAGTTATTTTATCAAATCTCACAAAAACCTAGTATATTCTCATTTTGCGTATATAGAAAAATAAAAAGATCAGTAAAAACTGATCTCTATTTTATCTTGGATTTGCAAATCCATTTATCAAATATTGAAAGTAATTGAGGTAAGACTATTAAAACATAAAACAATGAAACGACTGCTCCTACTGCAAGTATTAGTCCAATTTGAGAAATTGTTTGAATCGATGAAAAGAAAAATATTGTAAGACCTGATACCGAGAATAGCAATGCGGAAGTAACGATGGAAGGCGCGGATTGTTGGATTGCTAATTCAATGCTTTCTTCTTTTGAATGCTTCTCTCGTTCATTCATATATCCCTTACTTAACAGAATTGCATAATCAATGGTAACACCCAGCAGTATTGCTGAAACAACCAAACTTGCTAAGAATACTACTTCGCCACTTAAAAAATATAGAAGTGCCATGGTAAAGAATACTGATGTTTCAATAACCAATGGTAATAAAATTGGCATTAATAAGTTTTTAAATGTAATCAATATGATAATCATAATTGCAAATAATGCAATAACAAGGACCAAATTGTAATCAAATGACACGGTATCTCTAATATTATATGCAACGGATGTTTCTCCGAGTAAATAGTACTCTGTAAAACCTGTGTCTTCTAGTAATTGGTCTATGTTTTCGTAATATTGAAATGCATTGTCTCCTTCAATATCACTTGTTAAATTAAATTGAACCAAAGCAAACTCATCCGAATACAAGGAGCTTGTAACATATGCTAGTACAGCTGGATCAGAAATCACTTGCTTGTAAAACACACCAGCAGTGATATTTGACACGTAATCTAAATTGGATAATTGTTGGTAAAGAACTCCTTCTTTCATATCATCCTTTGACACCAATAATATCATCTCATTTGTCTTGCCAAAACTATTTTGAATGTGTTGCAAATCTTTATAATATTCAGTTCCTTCAGTTCCTGCAAAACTAGAAGAACCGTAGGTGTAGTTGTTTAATGATTGAACATATACTGATCCAGCAAGGACTACAATCAACAACCCTAAAAAGAAATAGCGATACTTATTTATCTTTTTAGCAAAGGTTCCTTTGATTAAGGAACGATCTTTCTTTGTTGTTTTAGCAATGGTTTTAGCAAAATACTTAATCAATATTGGTAACAATATGATTGTAGTGATTAGACTAATTAGGATTGCTTTTGCAAAGACTATACCAATATCAAAACCAATTGTAAATCGCATGAATACTAAAGCTAGGAAACTAGCTCCAGTGGTTAGAGCAGAAGCTATAATTGGTTTTCTCGTTTGTTTTTTTGCCTTTCCAATTGCTTCTTCAACCGTTTCACTAGTGGTTATATTTTGATGGTATGCGCTCAATAGGAATATCACATAATCCAGAGATATGGCTAATTGTAATGCGATTGCCATTGATTGTGTTATAAAGGATATGTTTGGCAACAAGGCATTTGTACCGAGATTAATGACAACCGCTATTCCAACTACAATTCCAAATAAAACAATATCGAAAAATGATTTGCTCATCAGTAGTAGGATAAACAGGATAATAGGTACAATAATCAAAGTGATTAGCAGTACTTCTTTTTCAATAGTGTTGCGAGTAAAAATCGTGCTTACTGCCCCACCTGCAAAATGGTAATTATAATTTGATGCATCCAGTACCGTTTTAATATCATTCAACGCAACTTCTGTTTCAGGTTCCGATTGGCCGGTTGAGAATATAACATGCATCAACATTTCATCACCACTAACGAATTGCGTTAGAATGGATTGAAATTCTATCTTTTGAGCTTCAGTCATATACGAAATCAAACTAATAAATGCTTCTGGGAAAGACATTCCAGATAGTATAAGATTGTTTATGGTTGCATCGATAATGGCCTGTTCTGCAACAGACATATTTGCTTTCAATATGGAAAATGTGACTTCGTTAAAATAATCATCAGCAAAGATGACCTTCTCTACGTTTTCAACACTTAATATTTCTTGTTTAAGTAATAGTGCTGTCTGTAAGTTTGTCTCATCAAATGTGAAGGTTGCTCTACTAGTCACACCAAACTCATCTTGATACACATCAAGACCTTGTTTTATTTCAGATCCTCTAGGTAAATATTCTTCTAACTTATAATTTACGTTAACTCTGTTTATAAAAAATATGGAAGTAATTGTCAGTAGCAAAAAAATAATTAGAATAAGTTTATTCTTCATTACATAATCCCCCTAATTTTCAAAGCCGTATTTAGTTGTTGTCCTATATCTCCATTGTATTGCTGTTGTGTGATGAAATTTTGTGAACTCAAAAAAAAACCTTCAAAAAGAAGGTTTAGTTATCTAAAATAAATATTGCTCCAGATTCTCCATTCATAATAATTTGATTATTATTATTTATACTATCAATACGATTTTTTAATCGAATGATAACTGGGATGTTTTTTGCTTTCGCTAAGATAGCCCCATGTGAGCAATTGCTACCAAAACGAGTAATGATGCCTTTTAAATTGTCAAGCGGCATTCTATATAATAAAGATGGAATAATGTCATCACAGATTAATATAAAAGGTTTCGTGGGAAATTTCTGCTCTTCTGTATACCCAGTTTCCATCTGTATGAGCAAATCAAACACATCATCAATATCACAAACCTTAGATCGAAAGATTTCTGACTGCATATTTAGAAAGTGAATTTTCATATCTTCTTTTGTCCGAATTAATGCGGACAGTAGATCGTATCCTTGATCTAATAAATCAGTAATATATTTAATCAACTCCACATCATCTATGAGAAGTTCATGTGTCATAAATATCTCAGCAGTATCTACATTGTCTTCCAATGCTCTTTGATGTAATCCCACAATATCCAATTTGGATTTTGTTCTTATATCAATCAATTTTTGTTTCTCGATTATAGGATCTGTTTCACCAACCACTTGATATTCCATCGCGTTTTTCTTATAAATATAGGCAATCCCGCTGCATTTTTGTCCAGATATTCCAATGCCTCTAATTTCAATCAACAAACTCACATCCTTCCAATCCATTTTACCATAGATTATGGGTTTTTTTCATTTTTTTCTCATGATATTTTATTATGTAGTATAATATTTACAGGTGATATTATGTATTTAAGAAATGAAGTTAAAGCAATTAAAATTGGGAATGTTATTATTGGTGGAAACAATCGAATTATTATTCAATCAATGACCAATACTCTAACAAAGGATATTAAAGCAACCGTATCACAAATTAAAGCTTTGGAAGCTGCTGGGTGCCAACTTGTTCGTGTAGCTGTTTTAGATATGGAAGATGCAAAAGCATTGAAAGAGATAAAAAAACAAATTATCATACCACTCGTAGCGGATATTCATTTTGATTACCGTTTAGCGCTAGAAGCTATTGAGTCAGGAATTGATAAAATCCGAATTAATCCTGGTAATATTGGAAATGATGAACGTGTGCAACAAGTTGTAGAAGCTTGTATTACCCATAATATTCCGATTCGAATCGGAATCAATTCTGGATCGCTCGAAAAACATATTCTAGAAACGTATGGAACCCCATCTCCAGAGGCTATGGTTGCTTCTGCAAAATATCATGTTGAACTATTGGAAAAATATAACTTTAACAACATCATTATTTCATTAAAGTCTTCCAATGTGTTAGATACTGTCAAAGCAAATGAACTTGCTTCAGAGGTATTTCAATATCCCCTTCATATCGGCGTCACAGAGGCAGGAACTGCATTTTCAGGAACCATCAGTAGTTCCATTGGACTAGGTATCCTTTTGAATCAAGGAATCGGTTCTACGATTCGCGTTTCTCTAACAGCGGACCCTGTAGAAGAAATTAATGTTGCAAAAGAAATTCTATCAAATTTAGGATTGTATGATAAACCAAAATTAATAAGTTGTCCAACCTGTGGAAGAATTCAGTATGATATGATTCCGATTGTTACAGAAATCGAAGCATTCTTACAGACTATTCATAAAAAGATTACTGTAGCAATTATGGGATGCATTGTAAATGGTCCAGGTGAAGCCAAGGAAGCGAACATCGCTATTGCCGGCGGAAAATCAGAAGCATTACTCTTCATTGATGGTGTTAAGAAAAAGAAAATTCCACAATCTGAGATTGTAGAAGTTCTTAAAAAAGAAATATTAAATTACTAGAAAAGCGCTATAAATAGCGCTTTTGCTTTTTTTTATGCAATTGCAACAAAAATGTTAATTACATTTTTAAGTAGATTGTTATCATAGAGGTATTTACTCAACCTAAACTGTTCTGTTGTAAGCTGCATATCTACTTCTAGAAACTCCCAAATCATATTATTGATTGCTGGAATATTAATTACTAAAGCAAGCACAAATAATAATATATAAATTAATAGTGCGACTTTTAATAGTCCAAATATTAGTCCAAAGAATTTATCTACTTGTTTGATAATTGGAACTGATGTAATTCCTTTTGCTAAAATTCTTAACAAGAAGAATATGATCATCGAACCAAAGAATAATGTGACGAAAGAAATAAACAACAGTGCTAACGTCAATACAAGTGGTGTAACAGAATCAATAATAGATGTAGCAACTTGACTAAAATCAACAGAGTCAACAATCCATTGCACCATGAAATCCGGTAAACTTAGCCCTTCTAAAGCGGCTCTTAAAGAAGTTTCTGATAAAGCATTCGCAAAATCAGGACTTCTTGAAATCAAATAATCATGGATACTGCTTTCCATCGCTTCTCCAAACCAACCTCTTAATACTGTTGAAAATGGTTTTGCAAGTAAAATAGAGGCAATTAGTCCAAACACAGAAGAAGCCATATCAATGACTTTTTCCAAAAATCCTTTTTTCCACCCAATCACAGCAAATAAAATTACTGTTAATACAATTACCACATCTATAACACCAAATAGTC
>Ga0075122_10000894_pt1 | contig 22315 bp, 29 predicted proteins | sample AntAceMetag02UKB_FD_69790 | JGI IMG/M metagenome (GOLD analysis project Ga0075122, IMG submission 69790) | Saline lake microbial communities from Ace Lake, Antarctica - Antarctic Ace Lake Metagenome 02UKB | ecosystem: Environmental > Aquatic > Non-marine Saline and Alkaline > Saline | place...
TTGTTTTTACAGACTCTGCAATACAAATTTAGTAGTCTAGAATGTGTTCCTCGAGCATTTTTGTATTTGTCTATTCTGAATTCAAATTTCATATAACTCAAATAAGGTTTTAACATAAAAACTTTCGTATATCAAAACTCTTAAAAATTTTTACATATTAATGTAATATGTTACATTTTGCAACATCCAATCCAACAAAATTTGAAAGAACTAAAAAGAAATTTCTAGAATTTGGAATAGAAATTGAGCAAGTTAAATTAGATATTCCTGAAGTCAAAGGTGATACAGATGTATCAGATATTGCTCGGGAGAAAGTTAAAATGGCTTTCAATCTTTTGAAAAAACCGCTCTTTTGTAATGATTTTGGTTGTTCAATTATTACTTTGAAAGGTTTTCCTGGTATCAACACAGCTTTTGCTTTAGATACAATCGGCCTTGCTGGAATAATGAAATTAATGGAAAATAAAGAAAATCGACGTGCAGAAATGTGTTTTGCTGTTGCATTTACCGATGGTAAGATTTTGAAAATTTTCCCTGCGAAAGTTTCAGGCACAATTGCAAAAGAAATAAGTGAAAAAACTCAAGGAAAGTTTGGAATGAATCAAATTTTTATTCCTGAAGATTGTGACAAGCCAATTACAGAGTATTCTGAAGAAGATCAACATAAGTTATTTTTCGATAAGTTAGGAGAAACTAGCTATAAATCATTTGCAAACTGGTATAAAAAAGAATATTTATAATCGTAATCAAAACCCTTTAATTCCTTGTTTTCATGTAACTTTATGGTAAGACAACCCATTCAAGTTGAAGGAATTGTTTTCCGTAAAAATCATAATCAAACTGAATTCTTATTACTTAAACGGCTTCCAACTCGTGGAGGTTTTTGGCAGCCTGTAACAGGTGGTGTTGAAGAAGGTGAAACTATTTCAGAAGCACTAAATCGAGAGATTACTGAAGAAACAAGTATTTCTAAGTTTATTCAGATTATTGAAAAAGTACATTATTTTGAAATGCCTGCTAAATCAATTAGTCGAATAAAAGATTCGAAACCAATTAAAGAATATGTTTATGGTGTTGAAGTTTCAACAGACCAAGAAGTGCATATTGCGGCAAATGAACATACTGAATTTAAATGGTGTTGTTATGAAGATGCTTTAAAGCTACTTAAATGGGATAGTAATAAAACAGCATTTAAGAATTTACGCGATATGCTTTAATCAAAACGTATTTAAACCAAAGTTGTTACTATAAAGTAATATGGAAGAAACATTACTTATAGAGTTTAACTCAGCAATTAAATTAGAACAAACTATTGATAATTCTTTTAAAATATCCAATATATGTGAGCAAAAAGATTGGTATGAAAATGGTGACGCTGAATACCAAAACATAGCATTATTGAGCGCAACTAGAAAAATAATGGATAAAATTTGTGAAAAAGAATATATTCCAAAACATCGAGTTCAACCTATGTTTAGTAAAGATTGGCCATATTATCTTTTTGAAATGATTAAAAATGCAGAATATCATGGAAATCGCTGTAATGTTGTGAAAAACATCGATGTTTCTTACAAAATAATTGAAGAAACTAAAGAAAGTGAATCTTTAGCAAAGCACATATTCGCATACAAATATTTAGATTTAACAGTAACTGATGAAGGAAATGGTTTTGATTGGAAAGACGCTCAAGAGCATATACATACAAATATACCAAGTATAAAACCACAACAAAGAGAAGATTCAGAAGGACAGGGACGCGGTCTTGACTTTATTGTAAAAGGCAGTGATAAAACAAGTTGGAATAAAAAAGGAAATAGCATAACTACTCGATTTTATATTACTAGTAAATTAATCTTTGATGGTGAAGAATATTACAATTAATCAAAACTATTTAATCTCTAACTTTTCTATAAAAATATGATAACTGAACTTAGTAAGAAAGTTATGAATATGTTTGATAAAGCAGATTCTGATTATTCTGGTGAACCTTGGTTTTTTAAATTGCATATAAGACCTGTAATGAAACTCGCCTGGAAGCTTGCTGAAAAATACAATGCAGATAAAGATATTGTTGAAGCAGCTGCTTGTTTACATGATATTGGTTTAATCAATGTTGGGAAAAAAGACCATGCTAAACATGGAGCAGAACGCGCTAGAAAAATCCTTTCTGAAATGAATTATGATTCTAAATTTATTGATCGAGTTTGCGCATGTATTGAAACACATATGAGTAATGTAAAATTACCTGTCAGCAAAGAAGCAAAAATTGTTTCAACTGCAGATGGCTTATCGCATTTAACCACTAATTGGTTCAAAGTAAAAAGAAAGCATTCTAAATTAACTGATGAAAAATATAAGCAATGGTGCTTGAAAAAAATCAAAACTGATTTGAAAAAAATACATTTTTCTGATGAGAAAAAGTTAGCTGAAAAACATGCTAAAGAACTTCTTCAAAAACTGAAATATCTGTGAATAATATACTTTTATTCAACTTCTAGATCTCTTGAAAAATAACGTCCATTTTCTTGTTTATTAAAGACTTTTACGTCTTTAACTCGTGAGACGTCTAAGTTTTCAATTGAATCGCTTGAATCGCTGAGCACCCAAGATAATGTATTCATAATTTTTACAAGATATTCTCGAGTTATTTTGTTTCGAGTAGGTGCTTTAACGCCTAAATAGTTAGTTACTTCTTTATCTGTGAGTGGCAAAGTTGCTTTTAGCATATAGTTCATATTTTGTGATTCCATAGATTTAACAACTAATTTTAATTCCGGATCCTCGTCAGTATCTTTTTTAATCTGTTCGTGATCTAATCCAACCCTGAATTCCAAACCAAACTTCTTTGGCATTTTCAAATTCGCAGGCATATCTGGCAGTAACTCATTAATACTTTCAGGATCATCTTTGCAATAGAAAAATGCGTATGCTACTCCTTCAGGAAATTCACCACTAACATATTTCATTTCATCCATATTAACTATGGAGTAGTTTCTTTAAAAGGCTTTTGAAGCGAATTAAGCAACGCTAAAAACAAACCAAAACCTATCTGAACCAGCTTTCTTAATCTTCAAAAGAGTATATGGCGTTTTAGAATTATTAAACCAATTTATTGTTAGCAGACTGAGCGTCAGTATTGTAAACAACCATTAATACTTCTACTTCAAGTTCTTTACCGACTAGATCACTCGGCTTTTCCGCCTTAGGATCTAATTCGTTAGTTGCAAAAGTGGCTTTAAGATCAAGTTCATTTGTAATTACTAGTTGTATACCTGCTTCTCTTGCAAGATCTGAACTTCTTCGAAATGGCGAGCGACGGTCATACTTATCTGAAGCTTTGCTCGCATTTGACCAAGTTTTATCAAGATGATACTGTCTAATCCAACCATAATCAACTACGGGGGCCTTGCTTAGTTTCTCTTTCAAAAGATTTGAGATGGTTGTTTTTCCAGTTCCTGGCGAGCCAGCAATAAAGATGAAGTCTACCATATATTTCTTATAAGACAAGATACTAAAAAATCTTCGAAACGGCTCAGAAAATCAATCCTTAGCATCTGACATCTTCGAGAAGTACCTAAATATTTAAGAGTAATTAAATTACTCGTTCTGATCGCAACTCTAAACCTAACGCTATCCCTGCGTCAATTGCTCGAGAGGTTAATGGAATTTTAGATTTATGATTGATTAGAAAACGTCCATGTCTCACGTCCCAATTGTCATAGTGTGTTCCTTGAGAAAATTCTTGCCTTAAGAGAACAAGATAATCATCTAATGATGCTTCTACAAAACCGCGAGCAGCAATCAATCGCATATTAGGTAAAATTGTTGACGGATCACTTCTATCAAAGTCTCGCGTAAGTATAAAATCACTTCCATTTATGCGCGTTTCTCCAATTCCTCGCTCCAGTTTATCATCATAGTATTTAACCAACAGTGCGATCATACTTGCATGGGCTGCCTGAACCGAATCTGATGAAAAAGATTCAAAATGATACTTTGGACGTGGATCATAAAATCCTAACTCTTTTCCCTCACTACTATCACTACGATTAGCTACACATATCGCATCATTAATATATGGAGTTACAAACAACTCGTGGTTCCCCTCCTTAAAATATGCTAACGGTTCAATAACAAAACGAGAATCAATTGCCGCTAAACTTTGGAGGTTTTCAAACTCGGATTTCACTTTGCCCAACGGCGTTATTGGTTGATTAATTAACACAGTAAAACGTTCTATTCCCTCTAAGGTCGTTATACTAGCAAGATAAACAAGTTGCATAGCACCATAATTAATGAAATCTAATTCGATGGGCTTAGCTGTATTTCGCTCAAAACCTACTTTGTCAGCTAGCTGTTTAACAACTGAATTTGCGTTCGTATTGCTAAATGCATGTATTAAGGTCTGTTGAATATTCTTATGTGCTACGCGTGACGGGTTTGTCGAGATATCTGTTTTTATATAAAATTCTGGTCCTCCGGAAAACGTATGCGGACCATATTGAACTGATGATTTTCGCGTGCCAGATACCATGTTACTATTCTTAAATAAGACTTAAAAACTGCTCGAAACGACACATAAGATGTATTATGCGTAGTTTTATTTATTTCGAAGTGCAGCTAAACCTTTTTGTTTAACTTTTTCAAAGAAGAATGTATAATATACAATTGCAACAATAATGAATAAGATACTATTCAAATACTTGAAAAAACCTGTATATTCTCTAAACAGAGCGATATAATAAAGAACAATTGCACCGACAATAATAATAACTAATCTAAACCAAAGATGGCTTTGTAATTCAAACATTTTCTCTGAAACTGTTTTGTTTTTCATTTCTTTACAAATAAATAATTATAAGCAACAAAGTACGCAATCATTGAAACTGCAGATATTATAGACAGATACGTTTTAAGATCTTCTTTAGCAGTGCCAAGAACATAAATTCCTATAATAAAAAGCACAATCCAAACACTAAACCCTGTAGCTGCTGATTTTATAATATTTCCTTGAGTATTATCCATATTTTTATGAACCATACATGAATATAAATCTATCTCAGAAATTTAGAAAAATAAAGTCTAAACACAATTATTTGCTATAATGCTCCGGATTTCTTCTATGTGCTCAAATTGTGTATTATCTATACTAATTGGATAAATTAATATGCCCGAATCCAAAAATCCATTCGCTATTACTATGTCAATTTCAGGATTTACGTCTGTATACGCAATTATTTCTCCACCTTCAATATGTTCTCTAAAATAAGTTACATCCATTTCAACTATATCCGCAAAAAACTGCTCTTTATATGTTTCTAGATCTTCAGCATTATCAAAATGTGTCATCTGTAACATTGGACTTCCATATAATATATTTTGAGATTCAGATGGCCATTTTTCAGCAGAACCATCAGCTTTCATAAAACCAACATCTCTTGTTGGTTCCAATGCTTTTTCGAGTTCTTCACCAAATAAAGTATTTGGTGCACTACATTTAACTGTCGCAGTCTCTGGTTCAGTACACCCACTAACTAAAAATACACTAACACAAAGAATACACATAATTAACATATTTTGTAGTTTCATTAATAAATTATATACACTAAAACACTAAAAGCTTTCCGAAAACATTCTTTGCAATATTAACAATAATAGAAAAAGACAAGGAGGCTTTCAGTATAACGTTTTTCAGAGCAGGGATTCAATCAACAACTTAGAACTTTTGATCAATTGAAACTAAGTAAAGCGTTTTTTAGTAAATCAGAAACTACAAAAAGCTTGTTTTATGTATTGTATATACCTAAACTCCTAACAAAATCCAAATACTTATGTGACCTTCAGTGTGCCGGATACTTATGGGACTTGTTCCACAACCCAGATAAGATTCCAAAGCCAAACAAAGCACAACAATATACTTTTGATCAAGGAACAATTATTGGTAATCTTGCGAAAAATGTTTTTCCAAAACTTTATATCCTTAATTATTGACTGAAATGTATGACTAATAAAGATAATTTACTTAAATTCATCAAAAGTATTGACGATTTTGTTTTAGTTCCGCAGATAATGCAATAGGTCAAGGTTATAGACGCTAATTTATGCTAAATTTAGAATTTCTAAGAACAAAATATTTATAAATGAATATAGCTAACTACTTATAAGTAACAGTGTAATAAAATGCTAGTATTAGATAAAGAGCAATTAAAAAAAAGAGGTATTGAAACCAAAGAAGATTCAGAAGAATTTATACGTAATTTTACACAGTATTTTTTAGATCAAGCAAATGCTAAAATTAAAGAAGTAAATGAAATAAATTACACTCCGTTAGAAGTTAAAGTTCGTTTTGTTAAAGATATTGAGGATAAACACGATTTTGAACGAGAACTTAAACAGTTACTTGAAAAAAAAGATAAAATTTTTGCATATGAAACTAAAATAAAAAATATAGATGTCAATACGCTAGATAATATGTTTGATGATGCTGATCCAGATGAGCAAGAGGTTATTTTAAACCGAATTGAAATGATTTTAGATAAATCTGAAAGTGAAGAAAAAACAGTTATGATAAGTGATTTGGAATGTAAAATAAAAAATGTTAGAGAAACCATATCTCATTGTATAGGCGAAAATAACATTTCACCAGCATACTATTCAAAAGGAGCTATTACATTTAAAGAACGAGAATTTAATGAGGAAAAAATTAACATAGATTCTATCGCACATGAATGTTTGCATGCACTACGACACATATTTCAGCAAGATAACTTTTGTGGATATGCGACGTATAAGCAAAAGTTTGCTAATCGGTATGTTGAAAATATTTTTATTGCAACACCTGAACTGATAGAGTTTTTTTCAAAACAAAGTACTATTGTACTTAAAGATATTTTAAATTCAGAAAATACTCCAGAAAAGTACAAATCTTTATTGAAAATGATTGAAAATGATGAAGATCTTTCTATTTCAGGAGTACATAAGTTTAAAAAATATTATGCAGACATTGATTCAATTAAAAATATAACTTTATCTCCAATGATTAAATTATGTTCAGTTTTAGAAGAATTTATTCGAGGAGATGATGAAGAAATTGCAGTGAAATTAAGATATGCAAAGTTACCTAAATATATTATAGATAAAAATATTATTCAGTTAATTGGTGAATCAAATAATAATTTCATGATGGAATTTTTTACAGTTACTCAATATGCAAGTTTATTTAACGTTTATGAAAAAGTTAAAAATATTCTTTTAGATACAAATCATAATCTGCGATCTATTAGATCTGCGATAAATACATTATCTGATGAACAAAAAGAAAGTAAATTAAAAGTTGGTACAAAATATAATAACATTAAATATTATTTCCTAAATATTAAACATAAATTAGATCTACGAAATAAACCAATTAATAAAAATAGTTCTATATTTTATCATTATGGGGATTTATTAAACGAAATAAAAAATGAAAATTTTTCAGTACCGGAAGAGCTATCGGATAAAAAACCTTACACCTTATCTAAATTAGTAATTAATGAAAACAGATCAGATTTAGAGAAAAATTGGGCAAAAGTAATTACTTTACCTGCAGAAGAAGTTGATGCAAAATACATTCAGCCAATTAGAGCGCAGGTTGAAGAAATTGTAAATAGTAGTTAAACAAAAAATTTTAGTTCCGCAGATAATGCAATAAGTCAAGGTTATAGACGCTAATTTATGCTAAGTTTTTAATTTCTTGTCCAAGATAACTAGTCATCCATGCATCTGCCGGAATATCTTCCATACGACGAGCAACAAGATCAAGATTTAGTGGATTAAGAACTTGCTCTTTTAATGAATCATATAATTCATCACAACTACCTGAAGTTAAAGTTCCATATAGTTGATTTAAAATCATATTACCTACAAAGAAATCATTACCCATTATATGTAATAATCCAAACTTTTTTGTTTTTTCTGGATCGTTCTGTATATCTTCTAAAACTGCTTGTGCAGTTTCTTTTGGATCCAATTTACGTGTTTCTACCATATAATACTAAAAAAAAAGCTTTTTAACCCTTACGAATAATCAAAACCCTTTAATTTTTTACTTTTTTGCATTCAATCGGATAACTAAACTTCGTAAAAAATTTATGAATATGTTTGATTGAGTTATTCATCAGTTAATTCTAACAAAACATATCCATCTACAATATCTGTATTATATAATTGATAGGTATATTCATAATCATATATAACATCACAATTATCACATGTAAAGATGATTTCCCCGGCTTGAACGCTATTGCTATCAACAACTAAATAACCATTATATGCGTTTCCTATATTAATTTTTGTGTTAGTTATCGGTAAAACTTGGGTTATTGTTCCGGAAGGTTCAATGGACCCAGATCTTGCATAAATAAAGAATTCATAGGTATTTGAATCATTATCTGCATACGGCATAACACTAAAAAAGCCAATCATAACAGTTAAAATTATCATGATAATTGAGAGAATAACTGCGATTACAGATAGATTTATGGTCTTTTTGTACATTTTTTTCTCTGCTATTTTCTTAAGAGATATGATGGCGAATACCAAACCATATATTGGCGCTAAAAATGCATATATAATTGCAAGTTTAGACCAGATAAGATTACTTTTTTTAGTTTCTTCTAAATGAGTATAGGTATCTTTTACTCTTTTTGAATTAAATAGATAAATAATCCAGATAACGAAGTATATAAAACTAAATGATGTTGCCTCAAAAAATAAAATTGCGTATAATATATTTATTGCTAATGTTGTAATTAAATAAACTTTTGCCAACTCTAATGCATATGGTCTCCGTTTCCAAAGAGAAAATCCAACAAAAATCATTAAAATAATAGTGCCAATAGAATTGATTATGTCTAAAAATGTATAAAACATAATGTCCGCAAGAAGAGTAAATATATTTAACAATGGGCTAAATACTAGTAAAGTTATTATAAAAAATGCTAACCAACCACCAACTTTTCTTCCCTTGTGTTTTTTAGTCATAAAATTATTGTAACGTAAAATTTAAAAAACCTTTGAAATAATTATATGATGTTATCGGACTTAATTTTTGTTAATTTGTTAATCAAATATCAGATAGATTAATATTAAATACTATCAAATAAAATTTAAATTAGGGATATGAAATTTGATAATATAAATAAACTGATACTAATCGAATTTTTTACTAATTTGTTCTTCTATTCGCCAGTTATTGTATTTTTTTATATGTCGCATGATCTCAATCTTTTTCAAATACTGAGTTTAGAAGCCTGGCTCGCCATCGCAATTGCATTTTCAGAAATCCCTACAGGAATTATAGCAGATAAATTTGGCCGTAAGTTATCAGTTATTTTAGCTAGCATTTGTTTTATAACAAGTCTAATAATATTATTTTTCTCTACTTCATACTGGATGTTTGTGATTCAATTTTTATTTTTCGGTACAGGTTTAGCATTTAGTTCGGGTTGCACTGAAGCAATGATTTATGACTCACTGAAAGAAAAGAAAAAACAACATCAAATGAAGAAAGTTATCGGTATGTTTGTATTTGCAAGTTTAATTGGATTTGCTCTTGCAAACGTGTGTGGTAGTTATATTGCACATGATTTAACGGTATCTGGATTTAGAACCGTTATATTATTAGCAATTATTGGTAATATTATTGGTCTTTTAATATCATTAACTCTTGGAAAATCAGGAGAATCAAAATCAAAAGAAAAATCAGTTAAGTTATTCAAAGATGGTCTTAAATTAATTTACTACAATAAATCACTACAGCGAATTATATTGTTATTTATTGTTTCAGCACCATTTATTTATGTTATTCAATACTTATATCAACCATATTTACAAAATTCAGGTGTTCCAATTGCTTTATTTGGTACAATTTTCGCTATAGCAATAACTCTTGCAGCATTAGCTGGTAAATACATCTATAAACTTGAGAAAAAATTGGGAATGAAAACTGCAATGTTAGTTATAACTCTTCTGCCAGGTTTTTTATATTTAGGAATGTCTCAAATATTTTCATTTGGTGGTGCAATTCTTTTGTTCATAACAAATCGCGCAGTTATGGGTTTTAGAGACCCTTTGTTTTCAGATTATCAAAATCAACATATACCTTCAGAAAATCGCGCTACAATATTATCCACAATATCACTTATTTCTTCAATGTATTTCATAATCATGAAATTAGTTATTGGATACATCGCAGATATATCTCTAAGTTATGCTTTCATGTTTATTGGCGGAGTGATTATTTTTGGTTCAATACTATTGCAGATTAATGAAACGCATTTATGTAATGAATAATTCTATAATTTGTACTTATTTGAAAATACAATAAAACAAGTTAATGGATGGATTAAATTTTAATCTTTATTTTTTAATATAATTGCATTAGTCATGCCTCTACGACGTCTTTCAATAAGGTTTTTACCTTCAAGTTTATCAAGAAGTCGAGTTACTTTAACTTTATTTAAACCTAATTTTTCAACAAGTTCGCTTTGGAAAATCATACCATCTGCTTTAATAATTGAATCCATAATTTTTTTCTCTTCACTATCTAAATTATCTGGAAGAGTAATTTTTGTTTTAGTTGGTTTATCTTTTGATATAATTACATAGCTTACATAAAATAAAATGAAAATAATTCCAAAACCTATGTAAAATTGAAATGGTAATCTGTTTGCATATTCACATGTATCTCCACTACTGCATCCGCAATCTGATGCTTCAGCATTCTGTATTACGGGGATTAATGATATCATTAATGCTAGTAATAAAATGCCTATCGCAACAATGAGTAATCCGATGTGTTTATTTTTCATATTTTTGTAAAAATTTGTTTCAACTACTGTTTAAATAATTTAGGTAATATTCTTCCAGTGGTTTTCATATATTTTATGTAGTTTTTTCCGAATTTTTGTTTCAGCATTTTTTCTTCAGATGAAACTCGCAGTGGATAAATACACAGCCAAATGATTATACCAACTAAGCCCACAAACCAGTTTGATAATAAGAGGAATTGTCCAATTGCTCTAAGCCATATTGATGTATACATTGGATGTCTTACGTATTTGAATGGACCGATAGTTATTAACTTGTGATTTTTTATTAGGTCAACAGTTGGTGACCAATTTTTACCTAGAGTTTTATGTGTCCATTGTAATACAATTACACTAGTTAGTAATATGCCTATTCCAATTAATCTTACATATATTGGCAGATTAATATTATATCTTGTAGGCAGTCCTGTTATAATATAAATTATTGGAAATACATTAAATCCAAGACCCCACAATAATATTATCGTTTCTTCAGTTAAATTAAATTTAGATTTGTTTTTGAATTGTTCATATAATTTAACATAAGGAAAACGGATTATGATCATTATTAGCCAAAAGATAAAGAAAGTTAGATTCCAAATGTAATCAAGCATTTGTGATTTAAATTTTATTTAATTTAAACTTATCGAAGAATTAATAACGTTTAACATGTACTGTGCGTATGGCTACAATTTACAGTTATGGTGCAATTCAAGTAGAGTGGTTAGGTCATGCCAGTTTTAGAATTTCTTCGGGCGGTAAAGTAATTTATACAGACCCATTTAAATTAGATGAACAACCCTATCCTGCAGATATTATTATTATTACACATGAACATCATGATCATTGCGCAGTTGATAATATTAAAAAACTTATGAAGGCATCAACTGTTGTTATTGCACCACAAAATTGTTTAACAAAACTGGCTTTTGTCTCGCGCGAACATTTGCAACTTATTCCACCTGATACAAATATTGATGTTGGACGAGTGAATCTGAAAACAATTCCTGCATATAATATTAATAAATTTAGAGCACCTGACGTACCATTTCATCCAAAGGGATTTGGTTTTGGTATAGTGATTAATTTAGATGGTGTAAAAATTTATCATGCAGGCGATACTGATTTTGTTCCAGAAATGCGAGAACTTATAGAAGAACATTTAGATATTGCACTTGTACCTGTTGGTGGAAAATACACAATGGATGCGCGAGAAGCAGCTAATGCGATTAAAGTAATTAAACCAAAAGTAACTATTCCAATGCATTGGGGTACAGAAATTATTGGAACTCAAGAAGATGCAGATAAATTTAAAGAACTCGTTGAAGATGCTTGTAAAGTTGAAATTTTGTAATTAATCTTTGTATTCAGGTAGCATTTTAGAATACATTGGTTTTGTGAGATGGTGTGTTATTGCGTTTGGAATCCCAGATACTAATCCTGCGAGACAACCGACTATCGGGGGCGTTGCTATGATTTCAGGGTTATTTGTATAATAATCAAGATTACCTGTGACTGCAGCACCTCCAAGAATAATTAAATCCAATAATCCGCCGACACCAATACATACCAAAGTAGGTACAATTACATAGTTTCTGGACTTATTTTTATTAAATCGCATTAAATAAATTACTGAAGTAATATTTAAGGATGTATTTTAAAATTTAAACAAGTACCAAACTAAAATAGTCTACTGTGCTATCAATTTTGTTATTTTTGTTAAGAAATTATTATATACTTGTAGTGCTATATATTTTTACAATGAAGTTCTCAAAAGCTAAACGAGATAATCAGACTAATCTCAATGTAGGAGATGAAAAAAAGCTTGATAGATTTCTCAAGCACCTAGCTGTTTCGGATAGAAAGGAATATTTAAAACAATATATTAAGGCTCTGGAGAGAAAACTGTCTGGCGCTAAGAGACGAATGAGTTTTACAAAAAATACGGAACGTGAGCAAGTTAAGACTGCTAAGCGAAAAAAGAATTTTTCAATAAGACAACGTTCAAAAAATAAGAAACTAAGAAAAGAAGTTGCTAAAAGAAGAGGAATTTTTAGAAAGTAATTTAATAGAAGCATTATTAAGCTGACCGCGTTAAATGTTAGTATGAAATTAATACTTGTTGCAGAAAAAGAGATTGCTTCAGTTAATATTGTTAACGTTCTTCTTAAAAAACATCCTGCCCTGGAGCGTAATATTTTTCGAATACCTGATAGTGTTCTTGATATTGATAAATATTATGCCAAATTAAAGCAAAAAAGATGTGATTTTTTAATTGTTGCTTCAGATCATGCATCGGAATCTGGAATTCCTATGTTGACGTGTCATGCACCGGGTAATTGGACAGCCAATGATATGGGTGGTAAAAAGCGAGAGCTTTCAATTGCACCTGCTTTTTATCTTAGAGAGTGTATTTTAGAACTGAAACGGCAAAAAGAACGATTAGGTTTAAAAAATTATAAAGTAGGTTTAGAAGTTACACATCATTCACCTACAATAGATATGCCAGTTATATTTGTTGAAGTTGGTTCAACAGAGAAGCAATGGCGTGATATGAAAGCTTGTGAAGCAGCTGCTGAAACAATTTATAAATTATTTACTAAAAAAGCAACAAACGTACCTGTTTATGTTGGTTTTGGTGGTGGGCATTATGCTCCAACTTTTACACGTAGAGTATTTGATAAAGTGCTAGCATTTGGTCATATTTGTCCAAAATACCAATTAGATAAAGTTTCAGAACAAGTTATTTTAGAATCATTTGCTACAACAAAACCTAAACCTAATGCAGCAGTTATTGAATGGAACGGATGTACGGCAAGCCAAAGACAAAAACTAATACGTATTTTTGACGAAAATGATATTTCTTGGATAAAAGATAAAGAACTTAAATAATTTTTCTAATTGTTTGATAACTTGAATTGATAATATTATTTTTCTATTTCAGATAGAAACGAATATTTTTTAAGAAGATATTTTTAGTTTCTCAAAAGGATGAACTTCAAAAGGTATGGCGTGTCTTTTTAATTTAATTGGACCTGCTAAAAGATCTCCAGTAAGACTAATTATTTGATCTATATCTTTTAACACATCTTCTCCAGAATGTTTAGCAGAATCTTCAGCTTGTTTAACTTTTCTTAAAACGCGATAAGTGTCTTCTGGATTTATCGGACCTTCAATATGTATTGTTTCTCTTAAATTTTGTTCTTGATTAGTAATATCTATAATCGAGGGTATTGAGTTATTTTTGGAACTTTTATGCATAAGATTGTAAATTTGATGGAAAAATAATCTTAATTTGTCATTTTGTGGAATTTCTAATGAGTTTAGTTTTTTAGGTTGGTGTACTTTTGCGTGGATCATTGAAGCATTATCTCTGAACATATCAATATTTAAAGAATTTTCTCCATTTTCTTTAATATCCGTATTAAACCAACAGTCGATACTTATTGGAGAATATGGTGAATAAATTGATAAGTCATTTTCATAATTTGGTCTTGGACCTGTTCCAGGTATTTTACTAACTATCGGTAATCCTGATTTGTCAAAAATGTAAAAACCCAAAGATACAAAAGCATTGTATAATCTATCTTTGCGGCTTTCAGACGATAAATAAAAATGAGGGGTTATGACTAATGTACTTTCATCGTAATCTTTTTTTGAAAATGGTACAATCTTTGAAATAGGATATTTATTTATATTGTATCCGAATCTATCTTTAACTTGTTCGGGAGCTCTAATTGGAGAAAGGTTTAATTTGGAAGTCATACCCGCTGTTATTGTTTCTTTATAATTAATATTGATATCACCTATTTGTGGTATTGTGGTTGATTGTATTTTAAATAAATCTCCCTTTTCTAAATCCCCAAATATTACGTTTTCTAATTCATGTGTTTGACTCCAGTCAGCTATTTCTTTTTGACTTACTGGATAATATGAATCATATGATATCCGGAAATGATTATCATCCTTTTTTGCATTTGATGCCCATTCGGATAACGTTGGAAAAATTCTTCTAAGAACAAATTTTGTTTCAGACTCAATCTGCGGTATTTCAATACTCATATACTCTCATGTAGTGATTACTTTAAAAAGCTTCTGATAAACGTTAATTCTATAAAATAATTCCAAAACCAATTAAGTGCCATCTTGCTTTGATTTGTCTTGAGATCGCTACTTTGCTACCAATTTTTGCACATATTGGCCTTTTAAGATTAAGTTTAATTTTATTATCTGCTGTGTGTGTGGTTATTCCAAGAGTTGTGGCAGTTCCGGAATTTATCATAATTGGTTCATTCATTTTAATTGCTTCTACAGGTATATCTTCTTTTATACCTAGTATTTTTTCGAATAAAGTAACTTCTAATTCAAATTCATCATGTACTGGAGGCATTTTATCAGGTATTCCAATTACTGAACCGACAATACCATCTTTTTTTGTTACAAAAGGATCTAATTCTGTTTCAAATGCAATTGAACCACCAGGACCTTTTTCATCAATAAATGTAGAACCAACTACAATTGATTTAATTTTTGTTTTAATAGGTACCCAAGTAATTTGATTTTGTTTTTCAGTTTTTATACCCGGTAATATTTCAATTTCTTGACCGATTTTAAATATACCTTCAGTTATTGCACCACCAATAACTCCACCATTTAATTTTTGTATTTCAGTTCCAGGTTTATTGATGTCAAAACTTCTTGCAACTAAAAATTCAGGATTTTTGGATGAATCTCTTTCTGGCGCAGGCATAAGTTCTTCAATTGCTTCAGTAATATAGTCAATATTAACTTTTTTTTGAGCGCAAATTGGGATTATCGGAATTTCAAATCCAAGAGTTTCTTTGACAAATTCTTTTATTTGCGTATAATTTTCTTTAGCTTGTGTTTCAGTAACTAAATCAACTTTATTTTGAACTACAACTATATTTTTTATACCAAGAATTTTTAACGCAACTAAATGTTCAGTTGTTTGAGGTTGTGGGCATTGTTCATCTGCAGCAATCATAAGAATCGCTGCATCCATAATTGCTGCACCTGAAACCATTATTGCCATAAGCGTTTCATGTCCGGGAGCGTCAACAAGAGAAACTTTTCGTATAACATTACCTTTTTTATCTTTGATATCAATATCCGCATAACCTAATTTAATTGTAATTCCACGTTTTAGTTCTTCAGAATGAGTGTCTGTCCATTTTCCGGAAAGTGCTTTTGTAAGAGTGGTTTTACCATGATCAACATGACCGATTAGACCGATATTCATTGTTGGTAACATTTCCACTTTTTTAACCATACATAAATCAGAATACGTGCTTTATAAAAGTTGTTTTAATACTTTAGAATACAGTTTTTTACAAAGTAGAAGAATATGAATTTAAATCAATATAATTAAAAAATAGTTCTTATTTTAAGAATTTACTTTATTGTCTTCTTTTCCTTTTTCTTAGGTCTAAAGTTTTTACCATAGCATCTTTTACAAATAAGCTTTTTATCTCTAACTTTGGTTCCATCTGCTTTCATTACAGTTTTACACTTTTTGCAGACCCATTTTCTTCCAAACATTCTTGCAACAGCTTCAGGTATTTTTGACATAGTAAACTCTTTTTTGTTGGTTTATAAATATAACTATTTGATTGCTCGCATGATTTTTTGACCCATAATATTCCAATAAACTAGGTTTGCTCCATCAATAACTTTGTCTTTTAATTCATCGGGAATGGCTAAATCAAATGTTTCATACGTTTTCATATCCATTACTTGCGCAATTTTTCCAGATATGGAAAGAACTTGTGCATTTAATTTATCAATTATTGGCACACCTACACGGGCATGACCTGTCATCATAATAACTTTCTTATTTCCTGTAATAATATCTTGCGCATCGACACGATATTTTGCGTGGCCGTGTTTGCCTGGAGCAGACTTTTGCATTTTTTTGATAATACATGCTGCATTATCAATGACAATGTAACGACCTTCTTTTAATTTTCCAATTTCTTCTTGAATCATATCTGGGACCATAATACTCACCAATTCAAGAATATACGCCGAAGTTTATATAAGTCTTTTTGTATTAGCTGCATTTTCCACAATAATTGTTATTAAGACTAAACGGAGAATTATCTAGCATATTTTGTATTCCTTCTTGATAAGTTGGTTGTGGTTGGTTAAGATGCGATCTTAAACTCATTTCTTCTAATCCAAATGGTGCATATCTGTTTGGGTTATTATGTCCATTTTCATGTTCAATTACTTCCCACATGTATACTCCATGGATACTTGCATTAGTTTTTCCACCCACTTGCATTGGTATAAATACTTCATTATCATCTTTTGTTAATGTAGTAAATCCTAAAACATCTTTATTTGAATCATACCATAAAACTAATTTTACATTTTCTGGAAGATATCCTTTTTGATAATTACTGAGTGCTTCTTTGGAATCATCATCCATTGTTTGGTATAATTTGAAAATATATTGTGCTAAATCACCTTGATTTTTATATTCACCTTGTTCAACTAATTTTTCTTCAATTACATCAGATATTATATCATATTCATTTGGTTGTTTGATTAGTAAATCTTCAATAAAGGGTTTTGATTGAACTAAATCTGAGAGTGTTTCTTTTTTTAATAACTCATTTGATGAATCTTGTTGGGTTGGTTTGTTTAAATCATCAACATTATATTGTTCAATTGGAACGGGATCTAGTAAAGAATATTCTAAACTATCCACTGATAAATCTGATTTAATCATGTTTATGTTATGAAATTAGTTTTTTAAAGGTTTAGTTTAGAAGATTAAACATACTAAGGTAGCGGATATCGCAAGATTGCAGCAATTCCACTAAGATTTTTTAATTGAACACCTTCAGTAGTATCTGTTGAAATTACTAGCCATTCACCTTTGAATTTTTCGCATTTGTCTGCAAGCTCTTCAATTTTGTTCTCATCAATTTCTTCAGATAATAAAAGCATTTTTACTGCACCCATGTTTATACCTCTTCTAACTTCTTCTTCACCATATGCAACAAATTGCGTTTTTGTTGCTAAAAGATCTAAAAATCGTTTTACTGCAATTTTTTCTTTTATTATTTCTTCTTTAGATAAAATATCTTCACATTTAGTTACTAATTCTTCAAGTCCTTGCGCTCCAGTATATCCTGTATCCATGACGCCAATTACTTTTTCTTTAATTGGTGTTAGTAGAAAATTACCACTTAGAAACATTTCTTTATTTGGACCAGGACCACCTAGAAGAATTCCTTTAATTTCAGTATTTTCTAAAAATTGTTTATTAGCAGCGTCACCTACTTTTTTAAAGAAATCTTTAAGCATGTTATGTCGAACTCGTGAAAATCGTGCAGCAGACTGACCTCCTGCTCGAGTATCGCCAGGTACAACCGAATCAAAATTTTTTATAGGAATAATTGATTTGCCTTTTAACATAGCAATATTTCCTTCTTGTCGATCAATTACAATTAATCCATATGCTTCTCTTATAGATACGAATTCTTTAAGTGGATCTAAGTAAAATGTTTGATCGCATCGATATACTTTAGTTCTAAGTGGCACAGGTGGTTCAATTTCCCATAATTGAACATCTGATTGCCCTTCTCTTTCTGTAACATTTCCTGAAAAAATTGCTAGACCATTAGGAGGTGTTTGTTTGTATAATCCAAGATTACGAATCATTTTTTCTAATGCATCTTGAACATTCTTACGCGTACCACTTGATTTAATATTTCGAGCAGTTCCAGCTTCACTACTTAATTGTTGTTTTACTTTATTAATATCATAACCTGCAGGTATATATACAGAAATAAGTTCAGTATGCCTCGCTCGATATTTTCCTAAAGATGATAATATTTTGCGCAGTTTAAAGCGCTCTTTGGAAGTAATAGCCATATTTGATCTATAAAATATAGAATATAAAGTTTGCTTACGGATTTTTAGGAAGTAAATCAGTTATATTATTGGTATTTATTCTAAATCTACGACATTCATGTAGTACTTTTCCACCAATCTCTTTTGATAATTCAGTTTGACCTTCTTTGTATAATAAATTTGCAGAAATATTAAGTTGACGATAAACGAGACACTTGTTTAAAACATCTAGAAAATTTAATTCAGATAGTTGTTCACAAGCTCGTTTTATAATTTGAATATATTGCTGGTCTGTGGATGTGATATATTGTTTTGCTTGTGTCATATATTTATATTTTTAATTTCTTTATAAACTTTTAGGATAATTAATTTTATTGTTGAAGTGTTTGGTATTTTTTTTCACCATCAGGTGTGAGTGTTATTTTCTGAGAGCTACCTTTTTTAATTAATGAAATAAGTCCATTTTTTTTTAATTTATCAATTCTTGATTTTATTGTGGGTTTAGTTATTTTAATTTCTGCAGATATTTTAGATTGAGTTGTACCTGGATTATCTCCAATATTCTCTATGATTGAATCAATTTTTTTATCAATAAGTATAATTTTTGTACCTGCTTTGTAAAAACAACGTGTCCCCATATATCTAATTGATTTAATGTATTGTCTTCTTTCTAATTCATTTAAATGATAAGATACTAAACCATTTGCTAAGTTGAGTTCTCTTTTTAAATCTGCAAAAGTTATACCTGGTGTTTCAGTTATATTCTTTAAAAGTTCTAATCTATTTTCATTTTCCATGAATTTTTTTCGACCCATTTTAGTATACATTATTGGAAAAAGCATACTTAGTGTTGTAAAAAACATTTAAAAACCGTTTGATTTAGTAAATAAATAATTAATAAGTGTAATTTTATGGTCTATAATGGTAATCTCTGAAATTTTATTGGAAGCGGTGAGATCTGATGCAAAAAGAGAAGGATTAACTATTTTATTTGAAGGTGAATTTAAACAAAAGGGACAGCCTTTAGACGCATTTCCTTTTGTAATTGGTCAAACTTCAAAAGAGCTTGTTGCATTAGAGGTGTATTTATTACAAGGTAAAATTTTTGATTCTATGGGTGTATCAACTATTTCGGAAGGTACTATTAATGAGCGTGAGATTAAATTTGTAAAAACCTATGAAGGTGGAGCTATTCCGATTGGTTACAGTGGTTTAGCAATTTCTCCAGATCAATATGAAGGTAGTTGGCAATTTGGTTCAAAACAAGTCGTAAATCCTGCAGTTGCGAGAGAAGACTCATTTAGTATTCGAAAAGTAATTTAGTTAGATAAATTCTTTAATTCTCATAGTTCCTTGGATTGTGTCTTTGATTTTCTTCCAATCTTTTGGTTTCTTTTTTATTTTATATTTATCTAGTTCTTTGCCAAGGCTCATATTATTATCTTGTTTGTGTTTGCGAATTTCTGAAATTAAGTTACATGCTTGTTTACCTAATGCAATTGCATTTTTATCAATTTGTAAATCTGTTGAGAATTTTGTTAAATGAATGCTTTTTGTTTTAATACTTTTTTTGTAAAGTGTTTGATATATTTCTTCTGTTGCGTGTGGTATAAATGGTGCGAACATTTGGAGAATATCAAAAAGTGTTTTATTTAAGGTCCATTGAGCAGCTTCTTTGCTTTTTTTATCTTCACCATAAATTCGGTATTTAATCATTTCAAGATAAAAATCACAAAATTCGCTGTAAAAGAAATCTTCAACTTCTCTTCTTGCTTGACTTATTTCATACTTATCAAAATATTTGAGGTAATTTTTAGTTGTTTCAGCTAGTCGTGATAAAATCCATTTATCTGCCAATTCAAGTTTTGGTTTTTCAGTTATGTTCTTTAAATTCATGGAAATAAATCTTGAAGAATTCCATAATTTAATTAATATTTTTGAACCACGTATAATATCTTTTTCTTTAAATGGCATATCTTTACCTAATGAAACTGTTGCAACCCAATATCTGATTGAATCTGCGTTATATGTTTTAAGTAAATCATCTAGCCAAATAGCATTATTTTTTGATTTAGACATTCCCTTACCTTTTGGGTCTAGAACATAATTACTGATAACTAATTCTTTCCAAGGAATATCTTTGAAATGTAAGTGCGATTTTAATATTGTGTAAAATGCCCAAGTTCTAATTATATCATGACTTTGCGGTCTTAAACTCATTGGCATAATTTTGTTGAATTGCTTTGGTTTTGTTAACCATCTACTTGCAATTTCAGGAGACATACTAGAAGTCATCCATGTGTCAAAAACATCTTTTTCTGGGTCAAATTGTGTTGAACCACATGAACATTTTTTATCAGGTTTAACTTCAAATGGATCAATGGGCAATATAGATTTATCTGCAACATATTCTTTGCTACATTTTTTACAATACCAAATTGGCATTGGAACACCATAATATCTTTGCCGAGATATAATCCAATCCCATCCAAGATTATTTGTCCAATCCTCAAATCGTTTTCTGTAAAATGCAGGATACCATTTAATTTTCTTTCCTTGTTTAATTAATTCTTTTTTGAAAGCAAGAGTTTTGATAAACCATTGTTTTGTTGGTAAAAATTCAATAGGTCGATTACATCTCCAACATACACCAACTGTTTGTTCAATGTCATCTTGTTTGATAAGTAGTCCAAATCCATCTAAATCTTCAATAATTGCTTTTTTTGCTTGATTTAAATAAAGTCCCTCATATTTACCTGCATTTTTATTTAATTTACCATCTTTATTTAAGCAGATTTTAAGAGGCAATTTATATTTTCTCCATTTTTCAAGATCAGCATTATCGCCAAAAGTACAAACCATCATTGCACCAGAACCAAATTCCATATCAACTTCTTTGTCAGTCATAATTGGAACCCAATAATTGAATAAAGGAACTTTAATTTTTTTACCAATTAAATGTTCAAATCTTTTATCTGCAGGGTTAACAAAAACAGCTACGCACGAAGGTAAAAATTCAGGTCGAGTTGTTGCAATTTCAATTTTTTTACCATTTTCTAATTCAAAATAAACCCAATTAAGTTTAGTTTTTCTTTTAGCATCTTCAACTTCTGCTTGAGCTAATGCAGTTTGGTGAAAGGTACACCATAAAACCGGTTCTTTTGCACGGTATGCGTAACCTTTTTCGTATAAATCAACAAAAGAAGTTTGCGCAACTTTTTGAGCTTCAGGTCCAATTGTTGTATAAAGTAAATCCCAATCATAAGCATGGCCCAATGCTTTGAAAAATTGTTTAATGTATTTTTCTTCAACTTTTGATGCTTCTTTTCTACAAAGTTTTCGGAATTTTGCTCGACTCATGTCTGTTTTTGATATTTTATATTTTTCTTCAACATATTTTTCAGTAGGTAAACCATTATTATCAAAACAAGGCGGAAAATAAACATTGAAATTACGCATTCTTTTGTATCTAGAAATAATTTCAAATTGAGTGTAATTTAATGCATGACCCATGTGCATATGATCTGCAGAAGCATAAGGTGGTGGCGTATCTATTGAATAAATTTCAGATTTAGATTTGG
>Ga0075122_10000899_pt1 | contig 22243 bp, 59 predicted proteins | sample AntAceMetag02UKB_FD_69790 | JGI IMG/M metagenome (GOLD analysis project Ga0075122, IMG submission 69790) | Saline lake microbial communities from Ace Lake, Antarctica - Antarctic Ace Lake Metagenome 02UKB | ecosystem: Environmental > Aquatic > Non-marine Saline and Alkaline > Saline | place...
AAATCTAGAAGAATTTTCTTAGAATTATTAACTAACTTTTCTACCTCTTTTTTCGATGCACCTGTTAAGAGTACATTGTTTTTTATATTGTCATCACTTTTATTTTTTGTCATCTCTTTACCTCCTTTTATTACTTAAAAAAGGATAGAGCATAGTTTATACAGTCCAAGGGAGCTGCTGTACTATGCCCTACTTAATTTCTTCTGCCATACCTATCACACAACTGGGTCTTAATGTTCTTGTTCGTTTTCTGTTGGTTCTGTTTCTATTTCTTCACTCTCTTCTTCTATTTATTATCTAAACAATCATGGTCAACACTCCACCCTGTGAATATAATTAAACAAGCTATTCCAACTATTAATATTAAAAGTGTAATTACAACAATACTTTCTTCTTTACTCATTTTTGGTGTTTAGCGTACTTTGTAGTTTAATTTTTATTATTCTTTCTTTCGCTATATTAAAATATTCTTCATTTAGCTCAATCCCTATAAACTTTCTAAAAGATTGTAAGGAAGCAATACCAGTTGTTCCACTCCCCATAAATGGGTCTAGGATTATATCTCCCTCATTAGATGACTTCTCTATTATATACTTCATTAAATCAACTGGCTTTTCTGTTGGATGAAGTTTATTTCCTGTTTTTTTAAACTCTAATATATCTGATTGTCTGCCATTATTAAGCTCTTTTCTTCCCTTATGTGCAAAAATAATCATTTCGTATTGCGGGGCATAAGAACCTTTCAAATCGCCAGAACCATGATTATTCTTCTTCCATATAAGTATATTCTTAATTTTAAATAATCTTTCTATCTCTTGTTTAAATATATTAACATTATGAAAACTACAAAACAAATAGATGTGGGTATTATCTTTTAGGACTCTAAATGATTCTTTAATAAAATCTTTTATCCAATCTAAGTTATTATCATTATCTATCTTGTTATATATTTCTTTTCTTCTATGTGACTGAAACTCCATCCCGTAAGGTGGGTCTGATGCTATTAAGTCTACACTTTCATTTTCCATTTTCTTCATTTCTTCAATACAATCACCTCTTATTATCATTATGTTTTAATCTCCATGTTCGTTTAGTGTTCGGTTTCTTCTTCTTCTTCTTCTTCTTCTTCTTCTTCGTTCCCAGAATGAATAAATAAATATGAATCCATGTGTCTCCTTAATCTTGACACATACTCTTCTCCGTTATTAATTTTAACTATGATACTTGATATTTCAGAAGCTATATTTAATAATGTAAATATAATTGATTGTTGCCCACATGGTAAATCCATTGTATCATTTTCTAAACTTGCTTCATACACTTTGCATTGGTCTTCATCATCTAAGTCTATTATAAACATCTCCCATCCTTTTCCACCCATTCTAACATCTAATAACTTGTTTGGATAACCTTTAACAGATTCATATACCATCTTCCTTGCTTCTAAGTTATCGAATGCTAATACTATTAATGAGTCTATGTTAATCTTTTCTGTTATATCTGGAGCATTTTTCGGTGTTATCTTATTATTATGTGCTGTTATATCTATTCCTGAAAAGTCTTTAACTATCTCTTTCAATGCGTCTACTTTTGGTTTTCCAATGTCACTAACTCTATAAAATTGGTTTGGTAAGTTATGTTCTTCTATAGAATCAAAATCATAAATACTAATATCTTCAAATCCTAATTTAGCTAAATTTAAAGTTAGAAAACTTCCTATACTTCCTGCTCCAAAAATATGGACATTAACCTTTTGCTCTGCTGGATTAAAGAACCCATATTGTCTTACATACATATTACTTTTTTCTTTTGTCATTTTATTTAAACCTCTCTATATCCTCGAAAGGACTACGTTCATTGTAACTCCTTAAATATTTTATAAGCATAAATACTCTCATAAATTTATTGTCTGAATCCATAACATTAAATGCTTCTCTAAATGTTCCAAAACAATAACTCATCTTTCCTACATCGTTTCCTGTTATGTATTCATAAAAGTGTGGATGATGGTATCTTTTAGTTTTTGCTCCACTCAATATCTTTTTAATTCTTAATGACCTAATATCTACATCATTACCATCTATTGTTATTTTATAACATCCTAAGTTATAATTTACATTTCTATATTTAATATTAATATTTTTAGTTATTATAATTAGTTTGTTTCCATCTACTGATACACTTTTAACATCTCCTATCTCTTTTATTCTTTCTATTTGACTATTAATATCATTATCTGTAATTTGTACACTATCACTTAAATGTTCTATCGGTAAATTTTGTGTCTCGTCAATTCCTCTCGTCTCTGGACGTTCCATATTTCCTCTTTCTAAACTCCTAACAGTTTCATTAAGTTCTACTATTCTAGTATCTTGCCTATTTATAGTTGAGTTTAAATCCCTAATTGTCTCATCTCTCTGTTTTAATACTTTTACGAGATGTCCACACCTTAATTTCCAATATCCAAATAGTTTCATTTTAAATCTAATAATTCTCCTTTATATGATTCTATGATTATCATATTTATAGTATCAACACTTTCCTGCATTAATTGTAATTGTTCTAATATAAGCATATCTTCTTTATCTAATGCGTTTATAATGTCTAAACAATCTTTAAGTTTCTTCTTATTTTTCTTGTCTAACCATAATGTATATGGGTCTTTTCCTTGTTTGTTATTCATCGTCCATCACCTAACAATTTTTCTGCTTCTTCCAAATCTTTCTGTGTAGAAAATTCATCTATACATTCTATACCATCGATTCCAAATTGAGCAATAGTTTCCCTTATATCTTGAACTAATTTCTGCCCTTGACCATAACCACTAACCTTTATCATTATATCACATTTCCCATTAACTATAGGATAAACACATTCTGCACGTCTACTCTTGTATGCTTCTAATAAAAAATCCTTTTCGTCTTTAGCTAATCCAGAAATAGTTAGTTCCTTCTTCTCATAAGATGCTAGAACACCTACAACTACTTCCTCTTCAAATATTGGTGCATCTCTATTAAACCAATTACGAGCATCATTTTTAGGAGCATAACTATTTGCGTAAGGGATAGTCGTTGATACAGCAGGTTCTATAATTTTCTTCTTTAATTCTTTATCCATCTTCACACCTATTTTATCATATTCTTCATCTATAACTTCATACCCAATCTTATTAATACTCATTCTAAAAGGTACTTTAGTTTCTATTCTTATTAAGTGTTCTCCTTTAGATGATACTATGAATACATATTTTTCTCTAGGTTCCATAATCCCTGCCATATTAGTCTCGTCTGTTGCACTCCAAAAACATCCCATGCTTACATGACTATGCCAATGACCTATTATCTTTTTACATTTATCTTTATATTCCTTCATTAACTTAGGTCCTGCACTAGGATTTATATCTACAGATGAACCTGATACTTCCTGTTCAGGCATAAGTAAATCCTCTATATAGATTCCATCATCTTTAAATTCACCTACAAGCCAACCACCTACTTCCTTTGGAAATTCAGAACTAAGATACTTTAATTTCATATCTAGCTTTTTATCTAAATAAATAGGTATGTCGCATTCTGTTTCTTGTTCGTTTTCTTCTTCAACCATTTTATTCTCCTGTTGAGCCTGATGTACCAAATTTGGCTTTGTCATCTTCTCTTAATTTAGTTGTATAAACTCTATTATCTAGTGGATTCTCTCCATTAGGTATTTTATCCTTTTCTCTCATTGGTTGTTTTGTCCTTTTTTCACACCATGTAGTCCAACTCATATGAGGACTATCATTATTATAAGATTGTAGATATAGTTTAATGGTTAAAACTAAATTCTTTAGTTCTAGTGCATGTAACATCTTGTTTATCTTTGTAGCCCAACTACCCATACAAGGTTTACTTTCTACAACATGAGGATGGTCAAACCATTTAGTTCCTGATTTTATAGCATCTAGGTTATATATTCTTACTTCATTAGATTTAAGGTATAGTCTATATCTTCCTAACTTAGTTCTCTTCTTATCATAATTCATTAGAACCATCCCTATATCTACCATTATTCCTTCTTTTGTTAGTTTAACATTTTTAGTAAAAGGTAACTCTCTTATCTCTTTAATCTTTGATGTGATAATACCTGCTTTATTCTTCAACAATCCATTTAATGCCTTAATTTGTATATCTGTAGTCTCTAAATTTGAGTTTTTATCTATTATGGCTTTATTATAATCTTGTATTTCTCTAATATGAGTATTTTTATTAGTCTTTAATGTTTCTAAACTCTTTTTTAATGCTACTAAAAACTTCTCAACCTTAGCATTTTCAATAGCATCCTTAACATCAACCTTTTTAGGTTTAAGTTTTTCTAATGAATCTAGAATCTTATTAAAAATTTCTAAGAAATATTTACTATCAGAGTTCCAATCATACTTAAATAGATTAAATGGTATTATAACTGTGTTCCTTTCTCTAAAATAATAACCAATAGTGAACTCTCTCATTGTTCCACCTACATCTATATTTATCTTTATATCCTCATTACTTGCTCTTGGTTTACGATGGTCTGACCTTAAACTACTAAATCCATTTTCAGAAAGTTTAGCCCTAAATGTACTATCTAAATTACCTGTCGTATAGTCACCATTAACAGAAGGATTAAGAATTATTGTTATGTCTGATTCAAACATATCATCATCCGATAACGATGTTTCATACATATCTCTAACCTCTTTTACTTTACTCTTCTTTAATAAAGAGTTTAATAATAAAAGTGTTTTAGGGTAGTTCTCTAACCCCCCATACGCTTGTCTTTCTAAATTTTGGAATATTGTTATCATTTTGAATATAAATGAGAGTATCATAGGAATTGCTTTCAGTTTTTCAATCTATCCTAACTCTCTCGTGAGTATAAAAGAGGGTTTTACCCCCCTGAAGTTAAAGATTTAAATGCCAGTAAAAATCTTGTTTTGTGCTTACAACATTAAGCTAAAAAATAAATAAATTTAATCACCTGCTAACAGAAATTTTAGTTTCCGCTCTTAAAGTGACCTACTACAACTAAGCTTTGACCATTCTTAACTTTCTTGTCTAAAGGTTGTTCAGTTCCACTCATGTTTTCTACTACTTCCCCTGAAGCTAGAGTGATGTCTGCTTTCCCTAAGATGTCTGATATAGTCTCGCCATTATTAAAAACGATTTCCTTTAACCCGTTAGAGTCATCGAATCTCGCAATCTTAACACTTTTGTGTGCAGTTTTTCTTGCTACCATGTTTTGTTTTTGTCTCCATATTTAATTCTTGCGGATTACTAGATTTAAATTAAATTTTTCTAGTCCTCCTAACGTTTTCACCTCTTGTTGGTGAGCCCATAGTTACATTAACGATTCCTCGCTAATAGTCATCGTACATTAATCTCTTTAATGAGTATAAGTTATATATTGTAATAATCTGTATCTTTCTGTCTCTCTATAATATATAGTGCTAATCTAAGCATTTCTACCCATTAACTCTAATAAGCCATAATTAGCTATAATCTGTAGTATGGGTCTACTCTATTATATGATTTTAAAAATCTCATCAATATTAATACTAACATAAAAAAGTTTTTCTTTTTCATTCTGTTTATTGCAGGACTCCAACTACCATAACAAATACGTTTATTATATGCTCTACCATCGCTTACATTCTCCACTATATGAGGATGATGGTCTAGTCTATAAACCCTACGAGGAGAACCCTCTGAACGTTTTTTAGGTTTCAAATTTGAAATATCTATATCTTTATTCTTATCTATTGTTATGACAAACTTACCTAAATTAGATTTAGGTCCTCTCTTATCCTTAGTTTTTATTTCTTTTGTATAAATATAAATAATATCCTCTGTAATTTTCACACTTTCTATATCTTTCCTTTTTCTAATCATTTTAATGTCTTCTTCTATTTTAGATATATATTTTGTATCACTTAACATTTTAGTATATACATCTATCCTAATTGCTGTAGATGTTATAAGCTTATTAAGTTTAATTATATCCCTATCACAATTATCTCTCTCAATAATTAACCCACTTAATTTTTTCTTATCTTTTTTGTATTTTTCTTTTGCTTTTTCTTCTTTTTGTTTTTTTGTTTCCATAGATTCTCTCCATCCATTTATTTATTATATTGTGTCTTCCTTGACTTTCTTCTCTTCCTAAGTCCCAATACAATTCTATTGTGATTATTATTTTATAAACTATTTGTGTTAATATGTTTCCTTTTAAATGATATATAATACTTCCATTCTCATTAGTATATTTTACATTCATTTTATTTAAAGTCTAATAGTTTTTCTGCACTCCACAATTTAACTTCCTTTTTTAATTCTGATAAATTATTATTAAAGCATTTAAAATGTTCTTCATTCTTCTTAATATAAGCTATTGCTTTCTTTTGTAGTTCCTCTCTCTTCTTTTTAGTTATCTTAACTATTTTTTCTAAGTAGTTACCCTCTATAAAATAACCTCTGCCACCTAAATATAAATTTCCACACTCGTGACCAAACTCATTATCTTCATCTAATTTTATAGCATATTCGCTATTATCACTAATCATGTCTTTTTTATAATTATGTGGATTTGTATGTGCTATTGTTCCTGTAGTTCCTACTTCTGCATCATCATATTTTCTTATAACTTTGACTTTATCGCCTTTCTTAAATTTTCTTTTTATTTCCATATTATTTTGTATTTCTCTATACTTATATGTAATGTTTGGATATTTCTACCCATAAATTGTTATTTTGGTTTATTTCCAGTTGATTAATTGAGTATCTGTCCAACTTTCGACTTCTTTAACATCTTCAAAACATTTACTATATTCTTTATTTCCTTCTATCTCTCTAATAATCTTTTTTATCTTAACTTTTCTTTCTGTTATACTTAGTAGTGCCATTAATTCTAATTCCTCACAACTAACACTCCATGTATTATTCCCTTTACATTCTTTTAAAGTACAACAAACACCATTAGAATATATACTCATAACCTCTAAGTTTTCTAGTCCATGTACAAACCACCTAACACCAGTACCATTTTTACTCTTAAATTTAACTTTATCTCCTACTTTAAATTTATCTTTTATTACCATCCTTTAACTTTTGTATCACTCCAAGATTTTACTTCTTTATCTATATCATTAAACGACTCTTTAAAATCTTTGTTACCATTAATCTCTTTAATTATCTTTTTAATCTTTCTTTCTCTTTGTTTCTTACTTAATACTTCTACCAATCTTATATTACCTACAGATACTTCCCATCCATTATTATTAGCAAGAATACCACCTAAACTATGTCCTTCTGCATTATCCCATTCTACACCTACAAAATCATTACTAACTTTTCTAACAATGCCTTTTTGACCTTTACTAACTGCTGATGAGACACTAGTATACTCAACTTTATCACCTATTTTATATTTCATTTTATTTCCAATTAGATAGTTTATAACTACCCCAACTATTTACTTCCTTAGATAATTCAATAATATCATTATTAAAACAACTAAAATAATCTTTATCTTTCTTAATCTCATCTATTATCTTCTTTATTTTAGCTTTCTTTCTGTTTATCTGTTAATCCATTTCCTAAAATCTCATCTACTTTTATCTCTTTATATATGTGTTGATTAAAATATGTTCCTGCACTAGGATTTTTTGAGTCATATGACATTGTACCATTTCCTAAATATATTGCATAAATACTATCTGTAAATGATTGGATTTCATACTCATCACCCATACCCCAACCATATCCTTTCTCAAACATAACTTTTTGTACTTTGATACATTCTTCTTTATTATTTATCTTTACCTTAGTATTAGCAAAACTTTTATCTAATCTTGTTTTATCAAAACTATCATCTGGCATATCACTATCTGACGCAAAATCTAACATTATAAGTTATCTATGAAATGGAAAGTATTGTTCCTATATCCCATCTGCAAAGCACCTCTATTACATTGCATTTCTTTGAACCTTACTTTCTTGGGGTCTATCTTGATGTTTCCATTAAACTCCCTAATCAATTTCTTTATCTTTAACATCTGGGTTCTTGTTGCTCTCTTTAAGTAATTACTACCTACTAATGGGATTGTATCTCTATGATTTGGATATGGCTTACTGGTATTTAATAGATATTGTATATACTCGTAAGATATTGTTTCTGTATACTTCTTTAATTGTTGGAGTATATCGAACACTTTTAACTTATCATCTTGATACATCCTTCCTTTTGTAATGTCTGCTAATGTATCTCCTAATTGGTTTATATCGAATAAATCTATCTCACTATGACCTATTTTCTTTATGTCTTGTTTCTTTCCTATTGAACTTATATCTATTGTCATTTTCTATATCTCCTATATTTACATCCTGTTAAGTGTTCTATTTCATTATAATCTTCTTCTGTTTCACATTCTCCCCAAGCAAATTGTTCACATTCCTCACACTCTGTTGAATCTTCTCCTTCTTCATTAGTAACTAACTTAAAACCTTCTTTTACCATTTATAGTTTATCTCCTCCTTGTTGTACCCAATTTGTATAATGTAATTCACTACAAAAATTATCTTTATTAGAATTGGCACTATTACCACAACTATAACCTATCTCATTCTCTTTCAATGTTCTTTTACAAAATCTACATTTTTCCATTTTATTCTTTATTCCAGAATCTGCTCCGTTTTAAGTAATGTTCCTGTCTCTTATCATCCCATCCTTCCATACGATTAAGATTACTCATACGGTCTGCGAACTTGAGAAGTATTCCTTTCTTCGACTTTAGTCTTGGAAAGTAATATCCTTTCTCATCTTTCTTTCCTTCGTGTGTAACTTCATTTACTAAGTCTGCTACTTCTTGATTAAACTCTTTTACTAATTCTTCGTATGTAGTCTGTGTATCTTCTATAGTGTCATGTAATAAAGCACTAGCTAAAAGGTTTTCTTCTGTTGTTATTTCAGTTAATATATTATATACTACATCACAATGAGCATAAAAATAATCAAATCCTTCATCATCCTTTTGACCTTTATGTTTTTCTATTGCAAATTCCCTAGCTTTTTCTATTATGTTCATTTTCTTTTTATTATTATTTTTTTAATTATTTTTTTCATTTTGTATTTTTTTAATTTGTTTATTTCTTCTAAATTCTCATTACATTTTTTACAATAATCTTTTCCCCTTAAATATGGCATACATCTACAATTATAGATTTCCTTATTTAATGCTTTTATTTTCTTTTTATTATTTTTATCCATTGTTTTAGACTTGCGTCTCTTTACCACTTTTTACTTTTCTACCCATAAACTCTATGAACTCTATTTAAATCTTAATTCGATACTACCTTCTAATTCATATTGTTTACAGCATGATTCATTAACTTCTATTTCTAATCCTATTAATTTTGATGTATCTTGTAAAACTTTCTTAGAGTGCCAACCAACCCACTTAATAATATTCTTCTTTATTCTTGTGTTCTCCCACAAATACTTTATTGGTATCTCTCTAACTGACCCATCATCTTCTTTCTTTAAACTTAATAGTATCTCTTTTAATGCTTCAATATCCCAAACTGGTTTTCTTCCTTTCTTCATGTTAGTTTACATCCTGCTTCTTTAATTAATTTTTCACACCTTTTACAATAATGTATTTCATCACACTTCGGACAAACATTTCCACATTCTGCTCCTTTGATTTTATCTCTATCATCTCCACACCCTATATTATTCTTAATAAACTTCTTGACATTTCCAACATGTATCATATCTCCTTCAATGCTATTCATAAAATAGATATTGTTACTTAGTGTTTCCATCTTATTTCTGTTTCTCCCAATTATTTAGTTTATTCTCATCCCAAGAGTATACTTCTTCTTTCACATTCTCAAAACATCCTTTAAACTCTTTATTACCATTAATTTCTTTAATTATTTTATCTTTCTTCTTCTTTAATTCTTTCTCTGTTATTGGTATGATTATGTCTAACTCTGTTATATCTAAACATACACTATCTACATTAACTCCTTCAACTACCATATATATCATCGAAGGTATACCATCATACTCATCATCATTAATACCATTATCGTTTCTATCTAATATATTAATAACATTACCTATTGAATTCATAGGGATTCTTCCTGCCTCATATCCATATCTTGAATAGTTGCTTTCATCGTATACCCTGACTTTCCTTACTTTTGAACCTATTTTCAATTCAATTTTTTCTTTGATAACTACTTTCTCTCCTTCTTTAACTATATCTAAGAAGTTATTAGATATACTATACATAGAACCATTTATTGCTACTAATGAATATTCCTTAAAATATTCTTTAATAGTTCCTTTGGTGCCTATCGTATAATCTCCAATTCTCCTTGTTATTCTTACAATATCATTTATTTTAAATTTGTTTGTCATTTTTTTATCCTCTTTGAACATTTTTTTACTTCTATTAAATCATAATTTCCATATTTACCTATATCATTTACTATATCTATCGCAATAGAATATGCTTCATCCTCATTCTTTGCATTAATAATGGTGTCTATTTCGTGGAGTTTTATTTTGAATTTCATTTGAATATTATTTTTTTAATTAATCCCATCATATTATCGTTTATATGTACTACTTGGTTACAATTTTCACATACTGGTACTGTTATATTCATAACTATATTCTTAATCCTTTGTGCAATAGCATGATGGTCTGTCCTTAATACATCAGTTCTACCACAGACCCAACAAAACTTAGTCTGATTTATCATAGTTTGAAGTTTCTTTCTAAGTTCCACTACCTCTTTTTTTATGTCTTTTGTTTGTATTTCTTTTTCTTCTGTCATTTTTTCACCTCTCTATATAAATAAAATAAAATAAAATAAAATTTTGTCTAATTAAGCAGCCTCAGCTGTTTCATCAGTAGCTTCCTCTGTCTCTTCTGCTTCGGTTTCTTCATCGTCTGAGACTTCAGTTGCTTCATCTTCTGATTCTTCTTCCTCTTTCGAGTCTTCTAAATCTTCCGATGTTTCTTCTACTGCATCAGTTTCTTCTGTTGTTTCAGTTTCTTCTGTTTCAGTAGCTTCTTCTGTAGTTTGTTCTTCCATTTGTTGTACCTCCTTAGAATTTAATTCAATATAAAGTTCAAATCTTTTATATGGTTTGATTATTGCAGATAATCCTTCTTTTATTAATAGACTAGATAATGAATCTAATAATTCATCTGTTGTTAATTCTAGTGCCTTTAGTTTTCCATCTATTCCTTCTATAATCTTCTTAGTTTCTGACCTTAATATAAAGTCTTTCTGATTCTTATCGTGACTATCTCTATATTGTTCTATACCATATAGTTCTCCTTTAGCTTCATTTATTATATCACTCATTAATTTTTTTATTGCTTTCATTTTAATAATTCATTCAACTCATTTATTTTAATTGCTACTTCTTTACCTTTTTTTGTTATATGAAGTATCTTACTTCTTCCTTTGTGTTCTAATCTAACTAATCCTTTCTTTACTAAAACACTTCTTAATGCCCAACATGAAATATAATTTTTATGTAGTCTCCTTGCTACCTTACTCATATCTAAACCATCAAGATTATGTATTTCTGTGATAATATCAACGAATAACCCACTACGATACCACATTATATCGTTATCTATTAGCCTTTGTGCTGTTAATTGTTGTGCTTTTTTTTCTTTCATTTTAATTTGTTTCCCTCTCTTGAAGAATCTCATTATTAATTAAAGCATTAATCTTTTTCCATGCTTCCTTTATCTTATGTCTTGGGAGATTATTCGTAATAAGTAGATTGTTAATTTGCAATCTAATCTTCTCTCCCTCTACCATTAATACTTTTGATTTGTTATTTATTGCCATTTTAATCTTTCTTTTTATTTTTTTCATTTAATTTTTCAATTTCTTTTAATGCTTGTTCCTTATCTATTATTCCTTTATACCAATTTTCAGTTATTACGAATAAATCATAAATATATAGTTCTCCCTCTCCCCATTTAGCTTTATCTATCATCCTTTTATTACTCCTAATGGTTTTAATTCTACTACTATCTCTACTAAGTCTTCCTGATTTTTCATTACAATACCAATATCTTTATACGCACTTGGTGCCTCTTCTAAATCGCTTACATTTCTTACAGAGTGTACTATTCCTTGCTTATTTAGTTTCTCTTGTTCTTCTTTTAAGTCTAATCTTCTACATGCATCTTTTCTTCCCATAGTCCTACCTGCTCCATGACTACAACTATTAAAACTTTCTACATTTCCTAGTCCTTTTACAATATAACTAGATGTTCCTTGACTTCCTGGGATGATACCAATCTGTCCTTTCTTTGCGGATGTTGCTCCTTTTCTATGTATCATTACATTCTTCCCAAAATGATTTTCCATTACTGCATAATTATGATGTACATCTATTTCCTCTTGGAACTCACACTTTATCTTACTTAAGAATATCTTTTTAATCTTTTCCATCATTAATTCTCTGTTTGATTTTGCGAACTCAAGACAACACCCCATTTCTTCTAGATAATGCTTTGCTTCGTCTGTATTGAGTGGTAAAAATGCTAATTCTTGATTGTATGGTATAGAACTATACCACTTTTTATTTAAATCGACTGCCACTTTATTATAATGCTTTGCTACTTTATATCCTAAGTTTCTACTTCCACTATGTATCATTATCCATATAAACCCATTTCCTTTTTGTATCTCTATAAAATGATTACCACCACCTAGTGTTCCTAATTGCTTAGATGCACTAACTTTCTGACTATCTATAATCTCGAAAGGACCTGTGAATGGTTTTCCATAATTCTTAATACCTAAGTCTTCTCTCTGTACTTCTTTATGGTGTTCAAACCCTACTGGTATTTGCTTTCTTATTTCTCCCATAATTTCCTTTAATGTGTCAGTTTTGAAGTCTCCTTCTTTAATATTAGTTTGTATTACTCTCATTCCACACCCAATATCCATACCTACAGCATTTGGAATTACTACTCCTTCTGTTGCCATTACTCCTCCGATAGGCATACCATAACCTTGATGACAATCTGGCATTAAAGCTATATGTTTATACGTGAATGGTAGATTAGCTAAGTTTTTTGCCTGTGCTAATGCTCCATCTTCTATATCTGTCACCCACATCTTAATTGGTAATCTTCCTTCTTTTATTACTTTTATCATTTTAATTTTTTCTTTATCTCCTTTGTTTTTCTTCTAATTCTCTTTTTAAGTTCTTCCTTTTCTTCTATCTTTTCTTTCCATGCGTCTATTAAGTATTCTTCTGTTTCTTTGTCATAATTATTATATGATAGATGTTCTATAAAAGATTTTTCAGTTCCCAAATTACTAATATGATACTTTATACTTGACCAATAACTACCATCTCTAAATTCTAAAACACCATCTCTATATCTAAGTAAATCATTAATCTGTTCTATCTTTTCCTCTTTCTTTTTAAACCACATCTTAATACTCCTTTTTAATATATTTATTTCCTTTCTTAATATAAATTCCACAATGTCTACTATCTAGTCCTATTATATGCCCACACACAGGACATTTTATCCTCTTTATATCAATCTTATTAAATTCATCCATACTAGCATGAAAACCTGTTATATAATCATTTACTAGTACATTTACATATCTTTTCTCTTTCTTAATCTCCTTTTCTGTAAATTCTATTCCAACACCACAAACACATTTTTTCATTAATTTCATTTTAACACCCAAAAATCTCCCTTAGTGAATTTTCTTGTTTAATATGTTCTTCTACTAATTTAGTCTGATTATCTATATTATCCCATGTAAGGAATTTTTTACACTTAGATGTACTTAATGTTGTATCTCCATAATGTGAACCTGCCACACCACCACAACCAGACTCACCAAATAGTCCTATCAATAATACTTTTAATCCATCGTAACAACCAAATTTATTATCCCACGATTTCATTAAACTTCCTCTTGAATATTCTTGTTCTTTTTCTTTTACCTCGTATCTAATTCCCTTACTCATCACTACTACACTTACATTTAACTCTACACCATAGTATTTCTTTGTAAATGCCTTAAATTCATCATTGTTATTAGGTAAAGGAACTTTCCACTTAATATCCTTATGGTCAAACCAATGAATATTCTCTACATCCACGATTTTATCTACAAACTTATTAAATTCATTATCTTCTTTTTGTTCTTTCATTCTTCTTTAAATTTCCTCTTTATTCTTTTTGTTTTGATTTTAACTAGTTCCTCTCGTTCTTTTTTATCTTTTTTATATATTGCATCTCTAATCTTATTAGACCTCTCTAATTTTTTATATTCCTTAATTAATATTGTCTCTAATTTTTGAGAGAATGAACGACTTGCTAACATAGATATGAATGACTCTGTTGTGTTATAACCCCTGATAAAACTTATTAAGTTATGCCATCCTTCTTGTACACCATATGTAGTTCCGTAAAATTGTAACACCCCATTAAATTCCCTAACATCCTTACAGATATTCTTTATTACTGGTTTCATTTTGAAAAACATTATATTAATAACCAATCAGAGACAAACATTAAATCTGTCTTGATAGTCTCCATTATTTTACTTATATGTGTATCATTAACTATCTTCTTATTTGCATCTACAACAGACATAAAATCATTAATATGATTAAGGAATAAGTGTTTAGGTATAGAACTTAAATTTAACATACTTTCATCTACTGGAAGTTCCTTTATAGGTATACTACATAAATCTCTATCTAGTTTCCTAAAATCTATATAGTCTATTGGTATTGATTGTAAATTAATTCTATCTTCCATCATTGTAATTCTTTACCTATCCTTTCATTTATATCATCAATAAAAGATTTTAAAAGTTTCCTCTGTAATTTTATTATTGGGTCATTTCCTTTCATTTCATCTATTACTATATTAATAGTATCTTTTACATCATCAAAACATTTCATTACATTCCTTACAGGAATAACAGACATTATAGTATAAGTCTTATCACTATCTTTAAAATCTACTCTCCCATCGTGTTTAATATGATTACTTAGTGTGTCTTTCATTTTGCCTTTAAATCTAATTTACTTAAATGTTCTATTATTTGTTTATGCCACTTATCAATTAATATACCATCATCAAAACTACTTGCCTTAATTATTAATACTCTTTCTTTAGTATAACGTCCTTCTTTCTTTGTTATTTCCATTTTAATCTTCATCCCTCGTTGTATTTTCTCTTATTGAAGTAAGTTCTCCTTTAATCGCGTTTAATAGTTCGATTACTTCTTTTCTATACTTTATTTTTTCTTCGTATGCTGTCATTTTAAAACTCCTGCATGTTCTCTCATGCTATTTATAACATTTTGTGGACTTACTTTAACTCCTAATTCTACCATAGATTCCAGTAAGTCTGTCAATCCATCAATATAATCATTAACATTCTTTAGTGGTATAACAGACATTATAGTATAAGTCTCATTTATTTTTGAATCTAACCTCACATCTTGTTTAATATGATTGCATAATGTATCCATTTTATTCTAATGCATCCTTATCTAATGATAATAATCCTTTATTAAATACTTTTGCATTCCCACAATCATGACATTTAATGATAACTATTAATTCTCCTGTGTCTCCAGAGTAATAACATCCACCATCATCGTACTCTCCAAACATTTCTACATTAGAAGATTTACATTTTTTACATTTAATATCAAATAACTCATAAAACTTCTTAGAGTGACTATCACTATTCCCTACTATCTTTCTCCATTCTTCCTGACTTATTTTTTTTGGTTCTTTTGTCATTTTAATCTAATTCCTCCACATCTTCAGGCATTTGGTCATAAAAAATATCATTATCTTCTAATTGCCCTTTAATATTATCTTCTATATTCTTTATCCATTTAGTCTTTTGCTTTAAAGGAATAGTATTAAACTTTTCTGGTCTATCCAGAATAAATTGATTTAACGAATTATTTACATCAATAATCATTTTAATTTACTCCAACCTACTAAATTTAGTTTAACAAATGTACTTTCTCTTTCATTAAATATCATATCACACTTTTCCTTATGAAATATTTTAAGTTCATACTCTAATTGATTGACTATCTCATTACATATAAAGCAATTCTTAGTTTCCTTTATTATTCTTACTAAGATAATCCTACCATTTAAATAAAGTTCTAGTATGTTATTCTTTTCAATATTTTTTATCATCTTTTTTCACCTTCTTTTTACTTTCTCTTTACTCTCTTTGCTCTTTTTTACTCTTTTTTTACTACCACTTAGTGTTACAAACTGATATTATACATAAATAAAAAGAGTATTTAAACAATTAGATAGTATAAAGCATATATTATATAACCATAGTCTTTATAAACTGACTTGTATTTATCTTATGGAAAAACAAAATATTTGTATATATAATCGAAGCAATAAGAACGAGTAAGAAGAATATGGGTAAGATAGTTTACTATACTGGTATGACCAACAACCCAAAAAGAAGATTCAGAGAACATTGTAATGGTATAAAATCTAATTGGATGAAAAGAAATAAGATAATACCAAGAAGAATAGTATATCTAGAGATGTGTGATAGCTATCAGAAAGCCATAGACAGAGAACAACAGATAAAGAACAAACCACTTGCAGACAAAATAAGATTAATAAAAGAATATAATACATACTAATTCCCAGAACTTTCAACAGCACAAAAAAAAATAACTACCAAAAACACTACTTACTAACAGACCCACCACTAACAAAAACTAGTTAGGAAGCCTAAATCTCATAGCAAGAGGTAACTGAGGATACACTCTACTCCTTTTATGGGACATGAAAAAACATCTAGCTGTACTATAGATTAGATAATCATTCTTCAACTGACCTGTTTCGTTTCTTCATTGGAAAAACAGCGGTTTAATAAACTATGGATTTCCTCCAATCTTTGTTGTCATTTCAGTTTCTTAACGTACTAACCTGCCTAACATTCTAAGCTACTCTTTCGTATAAGATATAAAAGATTTAGTTTAAAGGATAAAGTTAATCCCAAACCTCACATCAACCTCTTAATCTTAGTGACAATGCTATAGTAAGTATATAAATATACTAGACACAATATTAAGAACGTTAAGGACATATTTAAATGTTTCCTAAGACTTACTACAATTTAATATACTTTGATATGTGTTTATAACATTTTTTATACCTTTATACCTAACTATATGTAATTTTGTTTTTATGCTCTTAGATTGTCTGTACTAGATTTAAAAGCATATTCTTACAGGTGGTTAGTGTTCTTCGCCATAAACTACATCTGCATCTATTCCTCTTTCTTCTAACTCTTTTTCAATTTCTTCTGCACATTTAATCATTTAAATACCTCGTCAAATTTAATTAAATCATATATTATACAAGCACAAGCTATAAATATCATCTCTACCATTTGTTACTATTCCTTCTTATTTCTTCATAAGTTAAGTATTCTCTAAATGGAACACCACAATATCTACCAAACAAGAAAAACTTTCTTATCTTCTGTATTATTTTATTAACCATTTTAATCTGTCTTATCACTCATTTCTTCTAAGTATTTATTTATTATTAATTCAATTTGTCTTCCTACTGGTCTAAACTCTTTATCTGCTAATTCTTTAAGTTTAGTATGTGCTTCTTTTCTAATTCTTACACTTTCCCATTCTTGTTTTTTAAATTTAATCCCCATTTTAATCTTTACTCATAGCTTCGGCTATGCTTCTTCTTCTTTGTTCATTACTCTCTATTTCCATATTTATACACGTTTTTATAAATCCCATATTCTTTTTTAAATATACTTTAGGGTTAAACTCTATCTCTTCTATAAGAGTTATACATTTTCTTCCAGTTCTGCTTAACATTTTACCATCTTTTTATCTTACTATCACTCCACGAATTTACTTCTTTATCTATGTCTTCAAAACACTCTGAATAGTCTTTATTAGCTTTTATCTCTTTAATGATTTTATCTATCTTTGTCTTTCTCTGTTTCTTTGTAAACTTAATAGCAAATTCTAACATTTCGGCTACATAATTTGAACTATGTCCACTTACAATATAATAATATCTTTCCATACCCCTATCGCACACACTCTCAGGACATACACCAGTTATCTTAAAAACTTCACCTTGATGTTTAGCCATAAATTCTTCATACATAAAGATATTATACTTTTCACCTAAAATTAAGTTATCTTTCAATTTAACTTCATCTCCAATATTAAATATGCTCATTTTAAAATAAAGTTCCTCCCATTACAAATACTTCTTGCTCTTCTTCAATATCATCTATAATCTCTTCTATCTCATAGTTTAAACTAGAGATTATCTCTCTTAACTCTGTATCATTGTAAGTTTCATTATATATTTCAGTAATATAAATCGTTTCAGTAGGATATATGTTCTCTATGCTTATGTTTCTATTCTCTAACTCTAAGACTCTACCATTTAACTCTTTAATATCATAGCCCATACTAACTAAATAAGCACACATAACTATAACTATTACTGGTATTATAACTTTTATAAGTTTATTCATTATCTTCCTCCCACTCTATCCTAATTTCTTCATCTGTAAGATTATTATATTGTTTCCAACCATTACCCATTAAGATATTAGTTAAATACTCTGTATCATCATTAGCCAAACCATCTCTTATCATTTGTATATCTTTATCTATTAACTCTTTAATCATATCTTCTCTATTTACTATTAGTCTATAACTACCACTATAATCATTACATATAGGACATTTCGGACAACCATTAACTTCTATATGCTTATTATTAGTACTAACATTAAAGATAGTTTCACAATCCATACTATTACATTTAAATCTCATTTTATTAGTATAAATCATCTCCTATGTTTTCTGTATAATTTGAACATTCAGTTCGATAACCATCACATTTAATACATTCTAGATTATCCTCTGTTCTTCCCTCAAATGTAGTACTATTAGAGTTTAATACCCTCTTCCAGTTACACATTAAATGTTTACATAATTCTCCTAAAACATCATCATCTCTAATTATCGAATCGAGATTCATTTTAACTCCTTTTCTAGTATTTTTACTATTTTCTTTAATAACCAATCAGTATCCTCTGTAAATATAAAATATCCACTTTTATTCTTTATTCTACTAATCTTTAATATTGCTTTCTTTAATCCCATTTTAAAATCTTGCATAACCTCTTATAAAATTTAGATTTCTTACGCATATTACATATAACTCTATCTAAACCACTAAAAACAGATTTAAACTTAATTGTATCTTCCTTATTCTTTATTATAAAACTTGTGTGTGGTACTTCTCCTTCTCTTTACATATCTTTAAGTACCCATTAACAATACAAGCCACTAGAAAATCACTTCTAAGTTCATCTTTAACCTTCATTTTACTAAGCATTTCATCCCATGTCATATTAAACCCTTCTTTCTTAATAATATTATAAAATTGTTCACTATAATCTATCTCTTTCTTACTCATCTTATTATCTCCTTAATTAATTTTTTATTTAAAACTATTGTATCACTTGGAGAAGTCCTTATTTTTATAATATTGTCATCTTCATTTACTAAATCTCCAATATATTCTTTTCCATTATTAAGTATTATTTTCATTTTATTCATTATCTCCATAAAATAGCTTTAGGATTCAAATCTAAGCTATGAAATTTATATATTTGAGTTATAACCTTTTTACCATTAACATAATTACTTGCAGGACAATCATATTGTATACATATCATATCACTACTTCTTTTATTAAGAAAATAAACATAATCACATAAACCATTCTCCCCATACTCATACATCTTATACACTCTACCATTAACTTTAATATAATCATCCCAACATAAAGAATTAACTAACTTCTTCTTAAATACTTCTAGATTCTTAAAAGACTTCATTTCAAACACTCCTCACATAATCTTATTTTAGTTCTACCTTCATCCCAATCTGTTAAACCCTCACCACAATAAGGATATATATCTAATTTATCTAAGCTATGACTATAATTACCCATTCTTTTACCACATCCTTTTTTCAAATTGTTTTCTATATCCATTTTATTCTTTTTTCACACATAAACTAAACCTAGTTATATAAAGACACTCAACCAAAACGACACCACCAAAAACAAAAACTACTTAATAAACTACTTTAAAACTAACCATTAATCATTTAAGACTAATTATAATCATTATACTATCTATTATCTACTAATTAATATCATTTTAAACTATCTAATACATACTTAACACATAAATATACTAATCTAACGAGTAAATATATTAACTTAACACATAAATATATGTCATCATCACTCACACACTCTTTACTTTTCTCCTCATTAATTTGAATTGTCCCGTAGGGCAAAACTGAGTTAATACCGGATAACTATGATATATTTATATAAAACCTATATATAATATAAATAAACTGAATTAAACAGAGATTGAGAGGGGCTTTATACCCTCTCTTTCTCCAAATATAAACTAAATTGTATATAATATCTTAAAATCTATGTGTAAACATATCAAAACTATATGCCCTACGTAACAATTACTCTGCTGTAGGCATTAAGTCTGATAAATTAACACTAACAAAACATTTCTTAAGCTCTTTATTGCTTTCAACTACGATATGCTTTCCTCTAACTAAATGTTTTCGGATAGCTGTTGTAGTTTCTTTACCATAAAAACCTTTCACACTAGCCATAGATTCTGTATCTATTTGACTTAATGCGAATACTTCAAATGCTCTTAATGTCTTATCTCTTGCGTGGTCAAAATCCATATTAACTCCAGATTCTTCTATGATTTGATTAACATTAAAAGGAACACTTGTAATACCTTGGGCATTTACGTGTTGTTTCCAATTTTCAGAAATTGCTTTAACTAAAGGATTGTCTAATATGTTAGTACTTTTAACGTTTCTTAGACTTAATTTACCTTCAGCTTTTAGCTTATCATATTCTGCTTTTTGGTCTTTTATATCCATTTTTATTTATACCTCCATATTATTTAATTTGTTTCCTATATATTACTATATGAGAATATAAACTTATTTAAACTTGTTCTTGGGGTGTACATCAATAATTTACCTATCGGTTTTAATTATATCACTTGGTTAAATATTATGTATGTTCTTTAATCTTTTCTCCTTGTTTAATTAAGTATGCTTGTGTAAACTTTGTATTCTCTTTAATCCTCTCCATATATCCATTTTCATCTAATAAGTTTAAGTCTGCTTCCAGTTCTGCTCGTATTGTTTCTTCATCAATTAACTCATTATTATGATAGATTGGTATTTCTATTGTATTGTTTTCTATATTTATCATTTGTCTGCCTTTATGTTTAATATATTTATTTCTTCTTGGTTTAAGATTTCCTTTATATCTTCCTCTTTATCTGCTTCTATCTCTAATAATACCCTGTAAATCATTTTAAACTCTCTCTTAAATGTTTAATTCCACTTTCTTTTAATATCATTTCTTTAAATAAATGTCTTATTCCAAACCACTTAATTAAAATATCCATCCTTTTTAGTGTATCTAATTGTTTAAACTCTTCGATTAAGTCTTCTGTTGTTCTTGTATCTTTCTTAAATAAGTATTCTTCTTTCATTGTATAAACTCCTGATTCTCTCCACTATCTAAGCCAAACTGACTCTTTATATACTTCTCTTGCCTTTCTTCTGTTTCGTATGGTGTCATTTAAAGTACTCTCCGCAATTATTACATCTATTAGTATAGCTTCCAGACCTTAAAGCTGTTTTATATGTGTCGTTACTCTTACACTTAGGACATAACAGACTATCTTTAAACTTTATCTTTTCTTCTGCCTCTTGCTCTATCTTTTTAAATTGTTCTGTGCTTAATGTATCTTGTAATATAAAGTGTTCATTGATTAACATAACTATCCAATCGTTTTTATTTATCATTTTAAAAATCTCCTTTTTGGTAGTGATAACCAACACTTTTATTTATATCTTTTTGTATATCTTCTTGCTCTTTCTCTTTTTCTGGTGTTGTTTCTCCATCTCTTATACTATAAGTTACATTCTCATAAGCTTTGCTATAAGCTTTTAATACTTTGATTTGCTCTGTCTGTAAAGAGTTAAGCACTACATCTTTAATCTTATCACAAA